>PVMJ01000275.1_pt2 | contig 321864 bp, 280 predicted proteins | sample 1853361 | NCBI WGS metagenome assembly PVMJ01 (sample SAMN08533506, study PRJNA380276) | Synthetic metagenome, whole genome shotgun sequencing project. | isolation source: mock microbial community containing genomic DNA from 20 ATCC strains | collected 2017 | reverse complement strand
GTGTATATTTGAGTAATCTCTCAATGTCGATTTCTACATATTCATTTTCCACATTATATTTTGCCATTTCATTTCACCTACTTTCACTCTTAATACTATTTTAACGTATTTGAGCTAGGTCACAAACTTTGAGCTCTATAAAATTAAATTATATTAAATAAAACTTATAATTTTAGTGATTTTTAACTTTTTAAATTCAAGATTGAGTGTATAGTCTTGTCTTTATCAATATTTTACTGTTATTCTAAATTGTTTGATACTCAACTTAAAAATAAAATACAGATGGTGTGTATCAAAGAGTCATTATAAAACTGTCAACAATCATAAGATTGTTGACAGTCAATATATACTATGGGGCATATTTTATTTCTTTGACGATTGATTTAAACGAGGTACTCTTAAAATAATTGCTACTAATCCACAAACACCTAATAATATTGGATAAATACTATATTGTAACATTAGGAATGGGGAAATTCCGGCTACACCTGCTGCTGAAATCACTTGTGGACTGTATGGTAATAATCCTTGAAAACACCCACCAAAGATATCTAATATACTTGCTGATTTCCTTGGATCGACATCATATTCATCAGCAATATTTTTAGCTAATGGTCCAGCCATAATAATAGAAATTGTATTATTTGCTGTTGAAATGTCAGCTGCACTCACTAAACTCGCTATACCTAGTTCTGCACCACGCTTTGATTTTACTTTTGACCTTACAAAATTAAGCAACCAATCAATACCACCATTATGTTGGATAATTCCTACTAGACCACCTATAAGCAATGCAATCATAGCAATATCTTCCATTCCGATAATACCTTTAGAAATAGCATTTAAAAGGCCATTCCAACCAAAAGAACCATCAATCAGTCCAATTATACCGGCTAATACAGTACCTCCTATTAATACAATAATTACATTAATACCAACTAACGCAAGAATCAAAACTAATAAGTATGGTATGACTTTAATTAAATTATAATCATAGTTTTTAGTATGATCTATAGAAATACCATTTGTTAAAAAGAATAAAATGATGATTGTAATAATCGCACCTGGTAGTACAATTTTAAAATTGACTTTAAATTTATCACTCATTTTTGTTTTTTGTGTTCTTACTGCTGCAATAGTGGTATCAGAAATCATAGATAGATTATCACCAAACATCGCTCCCCCAACAACTGTTGCCATGGCTAATGCAGCTGGTACATCTGTTGCTTGTGCAAATCCAAAACCTACTGGTGCAATAGCTGCAACTGTGCCAACAGAAGTCCCCATTGAAATTGATACAAACATACAAATAATAAATAGCCCAACAATTATTAGATTTTGAGGAATAAGTGATAAGCCTAAATTAACTGTAGATGACACGCCTCCCATTTTTTCAGCAGTCGTCGAAAAAGCTCCAGCAAGGATAAAAATAAGCATCATCAAAATGATATTAGAGTGACCTGCACCTTTTGTAAATACCTCTACTTTTTTTGCAAAAGTTTCCTTGCGGTTCATAAGTAAGGCAACAATAACAGTAATTGTAATAGCAACATTTAATGGCATAGTGGTAAAATCACCAGAAATAATACCAACACCTAGAAATAGTAAGACAAATAACAATAAAGGAATTAATGCCCAAGCATTGCCATTCTTCATCTCTTTCATAATCTAACCTACTTTCCCGTATAATGGATTGATAGATTTTATACTAAAAAATTCCTATCTATTTAATCAATAACTCAAAAATAAAAAACCAGGACACGTAATCATGCCCCAGTCTCAGTTAACGTCGTGTTTAACCTTATCTTCTAACCTTCTCGGTTACTGGAATTGGCACATGATACAATGTTGCCGAAGCTTCTTTGGGCCAGTCCCTCCACTTCTCTTGATAAGTTATTGAATTGTGTTTAACGTTACAAGATATTTGCAATAACGTCAACACTTATTATTTTAAATATTTTAATAATAGTTTACATATTTTCAATAATAGTAAAGTATTTTTCGAAAATAGCCACACTTATTGATGCTAAGATAAAAATCGTTACTGCAAGTCCAAAAATAACCATCAACTTTAAATATAATGATATGAGCATTGAAATGATTACTACAACAATCACAGTAAAAAATATACACTTAAGACGTTGTGCTTTATGTCTTGATATTACTTTACGTTTTATCCGTTCAGATGATAACGTCTCCTCTAATTGAAGTGATGTAATATGTAATTTTGTTTCTAATAAAACCGCAGTACCCACTGTTGATACTAGAATAAGTATCACTATCCATAAAGGCTGTTGCTTTATAAAGCCAACCACGTAAATACCAAAATATAGTATGCCCGAAATCATACCAAGGATACGATCGAGTTTAGGGCTCACCCATATCATATGATTTCTAATATTATTATTAACAAAATATACATTTTTCAATCCATTCGTTATAAAAGCAATAATCACTATGACATGTATCAATGTGGGATAATCATTAAAAACGTAAAAGATAATCAGTCCTATGACGAAAATGAGCAATGGCATGAATTTATATAGATATGCTTTCATCAATGACACCCTTAAAATGAGATTTACATATGTATTTTTATTTTTATGAGGTAGGCCGATTAACCGTAAATGTTTGACCTAACAAAGAGTAATCATTTCCAGCTAACCTAGCTACCGGATTTAATTGATTTGCATCAATTTTACTATCTTCAAAATAAACTTCTTCATCGATATGGTACACGACAATTTCACCAATTATCAAATCACTCCCGTTATCTTTGTTGCCCAATTGTACTATTTGATGAAGCTTACACTCAAACCTTACTTTTGCTTCTTTGATTGCTGGAACTTTAATTAAATCTGAATCAATCATACTTAGAGAGGTTCTTTTAAGTTCATTAACACCATATTCTAACGGGGCAGCAGTTTCATTCACATCATTAACAATAGCCTCATCAGTAATATGCACTACAAACTCACCTGATTGTTCTATATTTATTGAGGTGTCTTTTCTATTTCCCTTTGTACGTTGAACAGCAATTGCAATCATAGGTGGTGTATGATTAACTACATTAAAAAAACTAAACGGGGCTGCGTTGATATCCCCTTTTAAATTTTGAGTAGTTACAAATGCTATCGGCCTAGGTATAATACTTCCACTAAGTAATTTATAATTTTGCATATCTGAAAGTGTTTCAGCTTTTATTTTTTTCACTATCAATCAATCCAATCAATTTTTATTAAAAATATAAAATTTACTATTTAACTATTGTTGTCCCTTTGCAGACATAATTATAAATAAAAAGTTAAAGAAGATCGTATATTCAATTGAATCACTGTTAGCCTATAAGATAAGAAAGCCTAGGACATTGATATTTGTCCTAGGCGCTTATTATCATAAACAAATCTTATATTAAACTGTATAGGTTTGTATGATGTTTAGCACCTTCGTCGTGCTTTCACTTCGAAAAATATATACTAATCAACATGCTATAGTTAAGTTAATCTATTTGAGTCCCACCAGTCACACCATATACTTGACCGGTAATATAACTTGCATCATCAGAGGCTAATAACACATATGTCCCAGCACATTCAACTGGCTGGCCGGCACGTCCTAACGGTGTGTTTTGTCCAAAAGTAGGTATAGCGCTTTGTGGTTGTCCACCGACAATTTGAAGTGGTGACCAAAACGGTCCAGGTGCAACACAGTTAACACGAATACCTTTAGGGCCAAGTTCGGCTGAAAAACTCTTTGTTAAAGATATAATTGCAGCTTTCGTTGCAGCATAATCATGAAGAATTGGACTAGGATTATAACCTTGAACTGAAGATGTTGTTGTAATCGAGCCTCCTGGTTGTAAATACTCAAGCGCTTTTTGGACTGTCCAAAATACCGGATAGACATTCGTTTCAAACGTTTCGGTAAAATCTTGAGTTTTAAACTCCGATAATTCATCTTGATAAAGTTGATGACCAGCAACCAACGTTACATTGTCTAAACCACCTAATTGCTGATAAGCCTTTTCAACCATGTCATAGTTGAATTGTTCATCTCTAATATCACCAGGAATTAAGATAGCTTTTTGCCCAACATTTTCAATAATCTGTTTTACATCATCGGCATCTTGTTGTTCACTTGGTAAATAATTAATCGCTACATCTGCACCTTCTTTAGCATAAGCAATTGCTGCCGCACGTCCAATTGCTGAATCGCCACCAGTCACTAGTATTTTAAAGCCATCTAATCGATGGTGGCCATGATAAGAATCTTCCCCACAATCTGGTTGTGGTGACATTTTAGCTTGTATACCTGGAACTTCTTGTTCTTGTTTTTCATAATTATCAGTTTTAAATTTATTGCGCGGATCTTGAGCTGACATTTCAAATCATCTCCTAATTCATTTAATGCTTTCTGTATACCCAGTTATCATGTACGTTTAATCATAGAAAATCTGAAATCACTTCAATTTATAAAATTATGTCAATAAACGTTGAACGAGCTGAACGAAATATTGAGGAACTTTTTCCAAAATACGCTCATCTGGATGATATTTAGGATGATGTAAATCATATTTACTGTCGGAGCCAATAAATGCGAAAACACCGGGGTATTCTTCTGTATAACCTGAAAAATCCTCTCCAATAGTAACCGGTTCATCGAGCATTGATACATGATAGCCAACATTTTTAGCGACCTCGATTGCTTCTTGTGTTAGATGTGCATCATTTACTACTGCACCAGGTAGTCTTGAATAAGTTAAATCAATATCCACATTAAAAACACGACTTAAACCATCAGCAATATTTTTCATCCTATTTTCAATATAATGACGTATATCCTCATCGAATGAACGAACAGTGCCCTGTATATAAGCTTTGTCAGCTATAACATTCCATGTGTTACCACAAGAAATTTCACCGATTGTTACAACTGCACTATCAAAAGCTGATAAATTTCGACTCACAATAGTTTGTAAACTATTGATAAGTTGTCCTACGACGATGACTGGATCATTTCCTTGCTCAGGTTTTGCAGCATGCGCACCTTTACCTTTAACATTAAACTCAAAACGATCGACAGCAGAGGTAATTGCACCCGATTTAATAGCAAATTCACCAACTTTTAAAGTGGGATAATTATGAAAACCAAGTACTGCTTTAGCTCCTTTAAGTACTCCAGTATTTATGATTTCAAATGCACCATGTCCTAATTCTTCAGCAGGTTGAAATATTAATCGAACGCGTCCATTTAATTCATCTTCAATCTCTTTTAGTTGAATACCAGTAGCTAATATACTTGCCATATGAATATCATGACCACATGCATGCATTGCACCTTGATACTTTGATGTAAATTCATGCTTCACTTGTTCTTCTATAGGCAAAGCATCAATATCTGTTCTTACTGCTATCATTTCCTCTCCTTGCCCAATTTCTGCTACTAAACCTGTTTTTAAAGGTACCTCCAGTATACGTATACCATAACTTTTGAGTATTTTTCGTAACTTTTCTGTAGTTTCATATTCTTCATCTGAAAGTTCAGGATATTGATGAAACGTTCTTCTCCAATCTACATAAGTAGAATAATTTGTCATATATCGCTCAGCCCTTTCTCACACTTCAAATTTATTCATATACTTAACTAGTGATTTATCATTCTTTTAATTAACTTAATTGTCAATTTTATTAAGAGTATCTTAACATTTTATCGGAAAATTCTAAATATTCAACATTTTTGAGAGCTAGTTTATTAAAATTATTTAAAAAAGCGAAAACATTTTTAAACAGTCACATTTATCATTAATTACTGCCTAGCTTATCGGAATATATGATAAAAATGCATTAAAAATTCTCTTTCATATTAAAATGAACAATCTTCACAATAAATGGTTAGTACGATTACGACAACAAGTGTGACATTTTAATTAGTGATTAACACGCTATTTCTCATTCAGTCATAAACTGTCAACATGTTAAAATGCCCGAGACATCAACGAATATCACAGGCATTTTGAAACTAAATATATCTAAAATTATTAAATTTTTACATGACGACTTCTAACTTTAAATTAAACAATGATGTACTAAATTAGCAACTAATTTAGCAGTTCTTTGATCTGAATCATACGTCGGATTCATTTCAGCTATACTTATAGATTTTACTTTTTCACTTGGAATGACCCGTTTAGCAAGTTCGAAAACTGTATGTGGATATATTCCTAGGACAGCTGGTGCACTGACTCCTGGTGCAAATGCACTATCTACTACATCCATGCAAATTGTGAACATAACCGTATCATGATTATGGATAAAACGTTCTATCATATCTTTAATGGGGGGAGATACCTGATGTAGTAATTCATCTGCATATACAAATTGAATATCTTTTTCTTTAGCATAATTAAATAAAGCTTGTGTATTACCACCTTGAGATATACCTAACACTAAATAATCTGCATTATCATCTTCTTCTAGAATCTGTCTAAAACTAGTACCAGAGGTTGAATAACCCTCATCGCGTGTGTCAAAGTGCGCATCTATATTAATCACACCTATTGACGACTCAGGATAAACTTTACGAGTAGCTAAATATTGTGCATATGCTATATCATGACCGCCACCAAGTAAAAATGTTTGTTTATGTCGTTTGATAGACTTAGCAGCAAGATCTGCGAATTCGCGCTGTGTATCTATTAGCAACTCATGATTGTGTTCTACATTACCATAATCTATAATCTCTTCACATTGATTCAAATCTGGCAATCCAGCAAAAGCTCGCTTAATGGCATTGGGACCTTCTTTTGCACCTACACGTCCTTTGTTTAATTCTACTCCTTTATCAATTGCATATCCTAATAAGCCCACGCCTTTGTGTTCATCCGAAAAATCTAATTGACTTAAATCACCGAATTTAACAGTTTGGAAGTGTCTAAATTGTGTAGGATCAGTTTCACTATCTAAACGACCTGTCCATAGATTAGATTGTGCAAGTTGATACATGATATATCCCCCTTGATTTTTTATCAGTTAAGTTAATTAAAGTATAACTATTGACTTTTTCTTAATCAATGCTTGCTCTTTTAACATACCCATATAATGATAAAATTATTTACGATTAGCTAACAAAATGATTCAAGACTATTACATTTTGATTATAATTAAAATAGACAATTTAAACATATGCTTGTAAGATGTATAATTGTAAATAAATCAATTTAAGCTTGTTACCTAATGGAGGTTACATACAATGAAAAACTCTAGATTTTCTGGGTTCCAATGGGCTATGATGGTCTTTGTATTTTTCGTTATCACAATGGCATTGTCCGTGATACTCAGAGATTTTCAAGCGACTATCGGAGTGAAACGTTTTGTCTTTAGTATTAAAGATTTAGCTCCTTTCATAGCTGCAATTGTGTGCATATTAGTATTTAAGCACAGAAAAGAACAATTAGCAGGATTGAAATTTTCTATCAGTTTAAAAGTGATTGAGCGTCTACTTTTAGCACTCATTCTACCACTTATCATTTTAATGATTGGCTTGTTTAGCTTTAATACTTATGCTGATAGTTTCATCCTATTACAAACTTCAGATTTATCAGTATCATTATTAACTATATTAATTGGTCATATTTTAATGGCTTTTGTAGTGGAGTTTGGTTTCCGTTCTTACTTACAAAATATTCTTGAAACAAGAATGAACACATTTTTTGCGAGTATTGTCGTTGGTCTTATTTATTCAGTATTTACAGCTAACACGACATATGGTGTAGAATACGCCGGATACCATTTCTTATATACATTCATGTTTTCAATGATTATTGGTGAATTAATTAGAGCTACTAATGGTCGTACAATTTATATTGCAACTGCTTTTCACGCATCCATGACTTTTGCTCTCGTCTTTTTATTTAGTGAAGAAACAGGCGACCTTTTCTCAATGAAAGTCATCGCACTTTCTACAACAATTGTGGGTGTTTCATTTATTATTATTAGTCTAATCATTCGTGCTATTGTTTATAAAACGACGAAACAAAGTTTAGACGAAGTTGATCCTAATAATTATTTATCTCATATTCAAGATGAAGAACCAAGTCAAGAAGACGCCTCTTCAACTTCAAATCATGATGTATCATCTAAAGATGAAACAAAGCAACAAGATATTGATAATGACAAACATCAATCAAAGAAACCTAATAAGAGTGACGATGCACTTACTACTTCTAATTATAAAGAAGACGCCTCTTCAGTTAATAAAGAAACGGATACAACTCACAATGATAACATTAAAGATCATTCAACTTATACCGAAGATAGACACTCATCTGTTGTCAACGATGTTAAAGATGAAATTCACGAAGTTGAAGATCATAAAGCCGACACAGATAAATCACATTAATAATTGATACTTTAAAATAAATCCTGTGTTAATGATTCGCATTCTAAAAGTTTGATTTTAGTATTACTCTTTATTTTTAGTATTAAAATGTATAAATAAGCCAGTCCAGTGATTACGTTCGACACCTTAATCATTGGACTGGCTTTTTCATATCTATCAATTTAAATAATAATCAATATAAATTCGCTATATTGATTAAAAATAATTTATTGCGTTTCATTAGAACTATTGAGATGATAACTGCTTTTGCATTTAAAATCTTAATTTACTTATTAGGGTTTGCATTAACAGGATATTAATTTTTCCATATTACTTTATTAATCGTAATATTCAAACACCATAACATTTTTACGTTTAAATATTCTTCTCAATATCTATCAATTTTTCCATTATACATGTTTATTTTATTTTTTGTTTTTGTCTTGTTTTAATACAAATAATAGTGGTGTCATAAAAACTGCAAAAATGAATGCAGTAATTAAATTTGTATACACATCAAATTCAATTGGAAATACCAAACTAATTAAAGAATCTACAACAAAAAACGCAACGAAAAAGTAAATGAAATATAAAACAACTTTCAAAATAAAACCTCCTTTTACCCCAGCTAAAGACCTAGCTATTTTTTCAAAAATTATTACTAAAACACTAAGTAAACTTTTGCTTAAAAAATTAGTTAATGTCTTACATCAATTAGATAAATTGATATTAACGTTTATAACAAAATTGAATTTAAACAAAATATAAATGCTTGCCTCAATCAATAACACAGAAAACAAAAATTAACATACAATCTTACATTTTCGGAGTTCAGCACAAATCAGTTATTGAACTAACTTTATTACAAATTGGAGGACTCAATGAATATGATAAGATTGTATGTCATTCATGTCTTTACAACTCTAATATGTATTGTTTGTGTAACTTAATCACTTAAACACACAAATGCTTTATCTCAGTTTAATATTTTAGCTTAATATAATTGCTAAGTTTCTTTATTTAATATTTTTACGCCTTCTTGTGTTCCTACTATTACTTGATCGGCAATATCGAGGAAATATCCTGTTTCAAGAACGCCAGTTAAATGAATTAAAAATTCGTGTAGCTCATAAGCAGGAATTCTATTTTGCAATGAACAATCTAATATGTAATTACCATTGTCGGTTATAAACGGTACATCTTCATTAACTCTTCTGCTTACATGAATATCATAAGTACGCTCAATTTTTTTGGCAACTTGGTACCAATTAAATTTATCGACTTCAACTGGTAATGCAAATGTTTCTCCTAAATAGTTGACGAGTTTACTTTCATCTACAACAACGACAAATCGGTCAGCCATTTCATCTATGACCTTTTCCCTAAATAAGGCTCCACCACCGCCTTTAATAAGGTTAAGCGCACTGTCTACTTCATCAGCGCCATCTATTGCTAAGTCGATTTTCTCAACATCATTTACATCAACTATATTCATAGCTAATTCTTTAGCTAAAAATGCTGTTTTATTAGAAGTACAGACGCCGGTAATTGTATAATTCTTTTGCTGAATTAATTCAGCAATTTGGGGAATTAATAATTCAATTGTGCTCCCTGTTCCTATTCCGATTGTCATACCATTTTCAATTTGACTAAGTACATCTTCTAAGGTCATCAATTTTAGCTCTTTTGCATCTTTCATGTGTCGTTGCTCTCCTCTTCATAAAAGTATCTAATTATATTCTACATGAGATTCAAATTTTTAACATACCTCATTTTTTATTTCATATTAATCATTTCATTTTATTGTTAAACTATTTATATCAACACTTGATAATAACTTATAAATTAAAAGGTCGTGATATACATGATTAAAGTGAATGCCATATCTATTGGCAAAATAGAAACATTGTCTTATGGAAACTATAAACCAATGCAATCAGCGTTAAACAAAATTCCTTTTAAAGGTCAAATGTGGCTCAATCGACTTGGGTTCGTGGACGATGAACAAGCCTATCATAACCATGGTGGTATACATAAAGCGATATGTTGTTTTAGTAAATCTAATTATCAATTATTTAAAGATGACTTAGATCAATTACCTGAATTTGCAATGTTTGGAGAGAATTTGACAGTTGAACATCTAGATGAAGCAGATGTTTATTTTGGTAATCAGTATCAACTAGGCGATACAATCATAGAAGTATCAGATATACGAGAACCTTGTTGGAAAATTCAAGCTAAATATGCAATACCTAATTTAGTTCAAAAAATGTCGCAATCTGGTAAAACTGGATTTTATTTTAGAGTTATAAAAGAAGGATATGTACATCAGAGTGATAATTTAAAACTCATTAAAAAGGCAGAATCAAACACACGTCTATCTGTGAAAGACTTAAATCATCTATTCTATAATGAGCGAAATAATTTAAGATTAATCTATCATGCACTTCGAAATCCTTATCTTTCACCTGATCGAAAGAAAAAACTACAGAAAATGAAAACGCGTGCCGAAAATAGAAAATTCATTAAATCTGACGATAAATAGTTTAAAAAGAGTCTGAAACTTTTAAGCTCAGACTCTCATATGTATTGCAATGAATGATGATAATCATCAATACTACTTTTCATGAATTTGAAAACTTGTTTTAGATGTAAATAATGTATCTGCCTCTAAAATAGACTGAGCTTTGGCGCCGTACATATTTATATCATTAGGCATATATTGAGTTTCGATGGAAAATCCAGAATGCGCCTTATAAATATTAAAATCATTGTTCCAAACTTGTGGATCATTAAACGTAAACATTACAAAATGAGGCATATCAGTCTTAATATTAAGTTCAAATTCAGAATTATCAATGGTAAGCTCATTTCCACCAAATTCGAAAGGATGATCAATGCCATTATAATGATTAATTTGTTGTTGCAAAGTTTCATTGTCACTTTCAAAAATATCTTTTAAATAGACTTTATTTGTATCCAATAATCGATGTAAATCAAGAGATTGCCCCTCTTTAACAATATGTTTATTATTTAACATATACATTTTTAATGCTGAACTATTTATACAGTGGTTATAGACAACATTGTTATCACGATTCAAATTAAAATAAACATGATTTGAAGGATTAAATACTGTTTTTTTTGTTGATTTTGCCTCATATTGTACGGACCATCGATGATTGGCATCATAAGTGTGAATAACCTTTACCATCATATCTCCAGGATAATTGTCCTCTTCTTCTTTAATCGTTGTTGTGAATATAATCTTTACTTGTCCAATATCATCAACTATTTCATAATCAAAAATACGTCTATTTAATCCATGACTGCCCCCATGCAAATGATGTTGACCATCATTTGATTCTAATTGAAAAGTATCATCATCTAATTTAAATGATGCATTTTCAATTCTACCCGCATAGCGACCTATCGTAGCACCAAAATTAAAAGGTTCTTCAAAATAAAATTCATCCGCTTCTACTACATTCCCTAAAACGATATTGTTATCATGGTATTTCCAAGAAACAATTCTTGCACCATAGTTTGTAAATACAATTTTCGTATCGTCATTATCAATTTTAATTAAATCTAAACCGTGTCTTTGATGTTCAACTTTAGATATCATTACATAATCTCCCTTTCAACCTTGTAAAATTAACGCTCCTCTAACTATATTTCAATGACTAAAACCTCTACCACACCTGTCCTAATTCCCTCATCACCTTATTTAACAGTGTTTATAATAACTTACTTATATCAATTTAAGTTGTATTTATAATCGCCAGCCTCGCGATTGATTTAAAAGTTAATAATGATATAAGAACATCTGCTTTTAATTGGACAAATTTTTAAATAGAAGAACGTTTAAAGTCTTAAATTACTTTCAATCCCCTGATTTTTTAAGATGTCTGCCATAAAGGGGTAGCTTTTTGGCTAAACATATCAAACACTTTATACTTGAAAATAGCAATATAAGACTTTTTAAATTCAACTTTTATCAGCAGTGTTTCACTTACATATTGTTACACTTTTTCTTGTAATATTCCATAGATTTCGGCAATTAACGTAAATAAATTGTATGTAAGATGATTCGAAAATATAATTATCATTTTTGTAAACACTTACATTCATGTAAACTATACTTAAACATCAAATCGTCGACTCAGAACAATATGATTTATTACAATTACGCTATATATAGGAGGCATACACATGAGTTATAGTATAGGAATTGATTTTGGAACCGCTTCTGGAAGAGTGATATTAGCTGACACATCCAACGGACATATCATATCAAGATATGAGGAAGACTATGCGAACGGAACTTATATGAACTCATTATATGATAAACCGTTACCTGAAAACTACTTCTTACAAAATGCTGACGACTATTTACAAATTCTTGAACAAGGCGTTCAATTTGTATTAGAAGATAGTAAAGTTAATAAAAACGATGTGGTTGGAATTGGAGTCGACTTTACAAGCAGTACAATTATCTTTCTCGATGAACAATTTGAACCGCTTCATCGTCATGAAGATTTAAAGACAAATCCACACGCGTACGTAAAATTATGGAAACATCATGGAGCTCAAGATGAGGCAAACTATATGATTCAGATGAGTAAGAATAAAAATTGGTTAGATTATTATGGCTCAAGCGTAAATAGCGAATGGATGATACCGAAAATCCTGGAAGTTAAACATGAAGCACCAGAAATACTTAGAAGAGCACGGTATATAATGGAAGCTGGAGATTACATCACTAGTATACTAACAAATTCAAATATACGATCAAATTGTGGTATTGGTTTTAAAGGTTTTTGGGACAATGAAGCTGGATTTAATTACGACTTCTTCCATAGCGTGGATCCTGATTTACCTAAAATCGTCAAAGAAAAATGTGAAGCGCCAATCATATCAATTGGAGAAAGTGCAGGTCGTTTATGTAAAGACTATCAACAAATATGGGGGCTTTCTCAAGATGTCCAGGTTTCACCTTTTATCATAGATGCACATTCTGGCGTCTTAGGTGTTGGGGCAATAGAAGCTGGAGAATTCACTGCAGTCATTGGTACAAGTACTTGTCATCTCATGCTAGATTCAAGACAAGTACCCATTTCTTCAATAACTGGCTCAGTTAAAAATGCTATTATACCTGGATTATATGCCTATGAAGCTGGTCAACCAGCTGTCGGTGATTTGTTTGAATACTCAAAGAACCAAGCACCTAAACATATTGTAGATCAAGCAAATGAACATCATATGCCTGTGCTTAACTATTTAGAGGAATTAGCAAGTCACATTAGAATAGAAGAACAACATGTTGTTGTTTTAGATTGGTTGAATGGAAATCGTAGTATACTTAGTAATAGTCATCTAACTGGAAGTATCTTTGGTCTTACACTTCAAACACCGTATGAAATGATTCATCGAGCATATATTGAAGCTACAGCATTTGGAACAAAATTAATTATGAAACAATTTGAAGATAATCATATTCCTGTTCATACAGTGTATGCGTCTGGTGGTATCCCACAAAAGAGTAAATTACTCGTTGAAATTTATGCAAATGTTTTAAATAAAAGGGTTGTCGTCATAGATTCATCTAATGCTTCAGCATTAGGTGCAGCGATGTTAGGTGCAAATGTTGGGAATGCATATAGTACATTAAAAGAGGCGGCATTATCTATGAAGCAACCTATAGCTTATATACAAGAACCTGAAATCCAAAAAGTTCAAGCTTATAAACCACTCTACCATAAATATTGTGAACTACATGATTTATTAGGTCGTCAATATCCTGAATTATCATATTTGATTTAAGTTGTTATCCTTTTTAAGACGTTTAATTTGAATCAACGATACCGTGATTAAAGTTGAAATGAATAAACATGTCAGCGTTGATACAATCGTACATCGCTGCATATGAAGTTCCACAGTGATATGAATCATTGAGATAATTATTAACGTAGGTGCTAACATATAAAATTTTTAGCATACACAATTTCAATTATGTTTTTTGATATGAAGCAGCAAATAGATATTGCGAAATTAATATTAAGCTTAAATTCATTGGTTTTTATTGACTTGATGACGTTTAATAAATTCCGGTTTGCTATAAACATGTATTTTTCTATCATCATATAGCATGAAGAACAAACTAGGTATCACTAAAATAAGTAAACTTGATAATTAAATCTTAACTTGAGATTTTGTTATCAGAGGGAGGACAACAAAAGAGCTGAAATACATATAAAGCCATACAAGGATAATAACTAAACTTGATAACGCTCACGCATAATGCATGGGCATTTTCAATTCAATCACAAACTATCAATACAATTAAAGTACCCGAGACAATCATGATTGTCTCGGGCTATATTATTGTTTAAATTTTATTTATCAACTGGATTAGCATTATCACCATGGAAATTTGTCTCGTTACGATTGTACTTTGGACTTGGTCCATATTTATTAGACTCTGTTTTACTATCTAAGCAAGTCAATACTAATATTAATATCGACCCAATCCAGTAGATTAAGCAGATAATTCCCATAAATATTAATACCGCTGAATTATCTATATTTGGTAAATAATTAAAACCTGATACAATGACAGTGAAAACATAAAAAATAATCGGAAGAGTCATCGTCATTGAGCGATCATGGAATCTTCTTGATAATATCGCAACATTAGGTATTAATGTAACTAAACTATAAATCAAAATATAAATTAAAGAAAAGATAAAAATTCCTACCCCCAACAAGAGAAATCCTTTACTTTTAAAAGTTTCACTTGATATTAAACAGAACATTCCAAAAGAGTAACCAATAATTGTAGGAATCATAAAAATTAAATGCCATAACATGGCAAATCAATACTCACTTCTACGTGAGCGTCCTTTAAAATTAAAATAGTTAGTCCAAAATAATTTAAAAGCTTGTGTAAATCTAACTTTTTCTCTCATTAGATATACTCCTTTTCATTTTGTCATTAAAACAAGTGTTTTAAATCAACACATTATTTGTTACATTAATAAGAGTTTATTTCTATTAAAACTCATATTAAAAGTATAACAAAACGTATTTTAAATAAAAATAGTAATATGAAACATAATATTACATTTTACATTTTTTAGTAAATACTTTTAATAAAAAAGAGAGGTGATATATTTGGACTTTATAAATCAGCAGACAACCCAAACTGCAAAAGCTTTATTAGGTGTTAAAATTATTTACCAAGATGACTATCAAACATATACTGGATATATTGTAGAAACTGAAGCTTATTTAGGTATACAAGATAAAGCTGCACATGGTTTTGGTGGCAAAATAACACCAAAAGTGACTTCTTTATATAAAAAAGGTGGCACGATATATGCACATGTGATGCATACGCACTTATTAATCAATTTTGTTACACGGACTGAGGGCATACCAGAAGGTGTACTTATTCGTGCTATTGAACCAGATGAAGGTATCGGCGCTATGAACGTCAATCGTGGAAAATCTGGATACGAGCTCACTAATGGTCCAGGAAAGTGGACTAAAGCTTTCAATATTCCACGATCAATTGATGGCTCAACCTTAAATGACTGCAAATTATCTATAGATACCAATCATCGCAAATATCCAAAAACTATTATAGAAAGTGGTCGTATCGGTATTCCTAATAAAGGAGAATGGACAAATAAACCACTACGTTTCACTGTTAAAGGCAATCCATATGTCTCTAGAATGCGCAAATCAGATTTTCAAAATCCCGACGATACATGGAAATAAAAAAAGGGAGCAGGATATTATCATGAGTCCTACTTCCTTTCTCTAAATTTATTCAAATTAAAATCTGCAAAAAAGTGCATATTAAAATACACCATTCATTATTTATTGAAAATACTTCTTTCCTCAATTTTAAGCTAATGTTAGAAAAATACCTTTATTTTACTTTAATATCTCCATTTTCATTGATTAATTTCACTTTATTATTTCCATTTTCAACTTTACTATTATATAACACACGATGATCGATGTCTGTTTCCCCTTCTTCATTACGAGTGATGATTTGGGTGTGATGAAGTTCTTTTTTATAATTCAAGTTTATATCCCCTTCTTCATTTTTAATACGTAAAGGAATATCAGGGTCTAATTGTTTCATTTGAATATCCCCATTGTCATTTTGAATATTAGCTTGATTAAAATGAATATCTTTCGTATGAATATCCCCATCCTCATTATGAAGTGTCACCTTTTTATATCGTCCTTTTTGAACTTTAATGTCTCCAGATTCAGCATCAAATCTTCCTGTGCCACTATTTACTCCAACAATATTTAAATCCCCGGCATTAGTTTTAATATCTATGTTTTTAATATATTTAGGTACTGTAATCGTAATGTGATTACTAACTTTACCTTGTATTCTAAAATTAATATGTGGACTTGTTTGACGCTCTGTAATTACCCAACGTTGATTGTTCACCTTGCTAGTTACGTTTAAATTTTTGTCATTCCCTTTGGACTTAACCGAAAAATGTTTACCTTTTTTCACAGTTATATCACTTACTTTTCCATCAACGTAAATACTTTTCACAGTATTATCATCATAGTTTTTCATTAAATTTGTTGTTTGATTATTATATTGATTGTCTTTACTCAATTTTTTATTTTGTGCATAAACTCCCACGCTACAAATAATAATTAGTGACAAGCCTATTAAAAATATTATCGCTGCAATTTTTTTCATGATTGTACACTTCCTTTGACAATAGAGATATTCCATTTTAGATATTTCATAGTCACATCAAATAGCCACTTAATGAGATAGTAAGTCACCACTGCAAGTACGAGTCCAACACCAAACATTAAACCAGTCATAAATGCGTCATATAAGATAATGGAATGAAAACCATCCATAATTCCTTTAATGAGCAACATCAATGGTGCAGCTAGTGAAGCTAGAGTAAAAATGATGAAGGTTAATACGAGCAAAATGCATAAAAAAGCTGGTATTATAACAATAAAAAAGTTAAGCAAACTTAGCCCCATTACTGCTACAATTGCGGATGAAATATTCATTAACGACACTTTTTGATGTGCATTTTCTACACTGGAAGTAGCTGTAAGTTCCTTACCTATTAATTTTGGATTACCTAATTCTTTACACACGTCTGATTCAGACTTTCCCTCTTGCTGTCCGCTATAAAAATGCGTATCGTATTCATTCAAAATATCTTCTTTTTCTTCTTTATTCATATGTTTCAAATGCTTTTTAAGTTCTTTTAAATAATCATTTTTATTCATTCATTCTCACTCTCCTCAATGAAATGTTCTACAGCTTCCGTAAACAATTTCCAATCCTCCTCTAATTGATTAACTCTCGCAGCCCCCTGTTGAGTTAATTGATAATACTTTCGAGACGGACCTTCAGTTGAAGGTTGATAATACGTACTCAGTTCCCCACTTTTAACCAAACGCCTTAGCAGAGGATAAACTGTACCTTCAGCTATGGTCATATATCTGGAGATATTTTGTACAAGTGAATAACCATACTGATCTTCTTTTTTAATAATTAGCAGAACAATTAATTCTAAAGCACCTTTCTTAAACTGTACATTCATATATCTACCTCCTCAGTCGTATAAACAGTATTAAACTATACACAGTAGTGATTCAAATTAACTATAGCATCCACTACTATACATTGCAAGGTACTGAGTTTAATTTATTAATACACACGTCTTTATTCAAATTACACCATCTTTTATTGACAAATTATAAAAATCAATATTTTTAATATACTTATATCATTATTTGGTAAACTGGATTTATTTCATTTGTGTATGTATAATGTGTATTATGGGACTTTATAAGGTTTACATTGATTTACTTTAATATAACTAGTTATAAAGGGTTTCATACAAAGGGGGCTTTTAAATGATAGAATTTGATGCAATTACCACATTATGTTTGGCATGTGTTTTATATTTAATTGGTCAAACAATAATCAACCATGTTTCTATTTTAAGGCGAATCTGTATTCCAGCACCTGTCATTGGTGGTCTTTTATTTGCAATATTAGTGGCTATATTAGATTCATTTAATATCGTTAAAATAAAACTTGATTCGGCGTTCATTCAGAATTTCTTTATGCTCGCTTTCTTTACTACAATTGGACTTGGCGCATCATTAAAACTATTCAAAATTGGCGGAAAAGTCATGTTGATTTATTTCACTTTTTGTGGAATCATGGCTATTTGTCAGAATATTATTGGTGTATCACTCGCTAAACTCTTAAACATTAAACCTTTATTAGGTCTTACAGCAGGTTCAATGTCAATGGAAGGTGGTCACGGTAATGCTGCAGCTTATGGTAAAACCTTACAAGATATGGGTGTAGATTCTGCAGTTGCAGCTGCTTTAGCAGCCGCTACACTAGGCCTTGTATTCGGTGGACTCATTGGCGGTCCCATCGTTAAATATTTAATAAAACGCTATGATCTTAAGCCAGAGCATCGTGACGATTCATTTAAAAATTATGGTGTCGTTGAATACAATCAATCATTACATACAAAATATAAACCTATTCAAGTCTTTTTTATACAATTTTCTATACTCGTATTTTGCATGGCATTAGGAACATATATTGGCAATACTTTTACCGATTTAACCGGAGTTAATATTCCAATGTATGTTGGTTCAATGTTTGTAGCAGTAATTATTAGAAATGCTACAGACTTTATTGGTTGGGATATCGTTGATTTAAAAATGAGCGAACAAATAGGTGATATTTCATTAGGCATCTTTTTATCATTAGCTTTAATGAGTATCCAATTAACTCAAATATATTCTTTAGCTATCCCACTAATCATAATTGTTCTTGTACAAGTCGTATTTATGGTACTATTCTCGATTTTCATATTATTTAAAGGACTCGGTAAAGATTATGACGCTGCTGTTATGGTAGGAGGATTTATTGGCCATGGTCTGGGAGCAACACCAAATGCGATGGCTAATTTAGATGTTATCACTAAAAAGTTTGGCAACTCCCCTAAAGCATATCTAGTAGTTCCTATTGTTGGTGCTTTCCTCATCGACTTAATCGGTGTAATTATTGTTATGAGTTTTATTCAACTTTTCAGTTAAATAATTAACCTTTTTTATTATAAGTACAAGCTTTATAATAAAAATCCATTATATTTCGGCATAACAATAAAAAAACGATAATTCCTATAAATCTCACTTGGGAATTATCGTTTTATTTGTATGTCGAAATTATTACAATATACTATCTCATTTTTTATTTTCTATTTAAATGAAGGCCACGTTGATTGATCCATGATATTAACTCCGGGCTCATTACGATATCTGCTTGTCGTAAACGCTCAATGTTCGGCGCATCTAACATCGTCATAATTTTTTTCATATGTTGAATAAAAGACTCTACATAGTCTACGGTATTTGTGATACCTGATTGTTCTACTTGATTTAAAAACGGTCGAGACATCCCTATTGCTTTTGCACCTAATGCTAAACATTTTACAGCATCGAGTGGTGTACGTAAGCCACCGCTAGCAAAAATATTTAATCGATCTTGAAATTCAGTACTCTCAAGTAAGGATTCTACGGTAGATTGTCCCCACTGAGATAAATAATTCATATCTTTATTCGAACGTCTTTCATTTTCAATATCAACGAAATTAGTTCCACCGCGCCCACTGACATCAACATAGTTAACACCAATATCATATAACGCTTGTAATGTTTCTTTACTCATTCCGAAACCAACTTCTTTAATAATAACTGGAACATCAACGCGTTTAACAATAGATTCAATATTTGACATCCATGAAGCAAATTCACGGTTCCCTTCAGGCATGACTAATTCTTGAGGTGAGTTCACATGAATTTGTAGCGCTTGAGCATCTAATAATTCAACCGCTTGTAGAGCTTTATCCACTGGTACATCGGCACCCACATTGCTGAAAATTGTTCCTTTGGGATTTGTTTTACGCACAATGCTAAATGTTTCAATCATATTAGGATTGCGCAAAGCTGCATGTGTTGATCCCACCGCCATTGCAATTCCAGTTTCTCTAGCAACAATTGCTAATTTTTCATTAATTTGTTTTGTCCAATCACTTCCACCAGTCATTGCATTTATATAGATTGGATATGCCAAATCGAATTTCGTAGTATGACTTGTCATATCGACTTGACTAACATCAATACTGGGGATGGAATGATGAACAAATCTCACTTTATCAAAATCTGAAACCAGCGCATCTTTTTGTGACATTGCGATTTCTACATGTTCATTTTTCCTCTGTTCTCTTTGTGAGTCACTCATTAAAACACCCTACCTTTGTTAAATTATTTATATATAGTTTTAAAACCATTTTTTCTTTTTAAAGAATATGATTAATATTATTGTTATAATTAGCATTAAAGTTAAGCACACGAAATAAGCATAATGCCATTTCAACTCAGGCATAAATTCAAAGTTCATTCCATATACACCAGCAATAAAAGTGAGTGGTGAGAATATAACAGATACAAGCGTAAGTATCTGCATTATACTATTCATCCTAAATGAGGTGAATGATTCATAATTTTCACGAATCTCATTCGTCATTTCTTGAGAAGTCCGAATAACACTTCTTTGTTTAATAAGATGATCATCAATATGTTGAATATACATTCTATGTTTGGCATCTTTAATTATATTTCCTTCTTGTTTCATTGTATCTACAACTTCTTGCATCGGAAATAATACGCGTTTGATTTTAATTAAATCCGAACGTAATTGAAAGACATTTTCCATAACGCTCTTACTATAGCGGTCATCGACATGCTTAGCTTCAAAATTATACACTTTATCTTCAATACCATAAACAAAGTTAAAATATTTATCCACCATACAATCCAGAATATGAATGACGATGTCTGCACAATCTAATTCACTATCATGATTTTCTGCATTGTATTGAGCCACACGCTTTAATGATGGAAAATGTTTGTGATGGTATGTCACTAAAACATTACCTTCTAAAAATACACTTAGTGAGATTGGTGAGTAATCATCATTAATAATACTATGAAATATCATATATTGATACGCGTCATATTCTTTATATTTAACTCGTGGGTCACCATTGATAGCATCATCTATTTCTAAGTAATTGAAATCAAAATGATTTTTTAAATACTCATTTTCTTCATCAGTGGCATTTTCAAAATCATACCATATAATCGTTGCATCTTTAGGAATCTCTTTCACATTTGAAACTAATGTAAGAGGTTGCGATAAAGATTGAAATCTAACGGTCACCGTCATCTTTCTTACCCCCTCATACTTTATAAATTACATTTTATCATGAATTATGTTACATGTATGTGCTCTTTTCGGTTAGTATAGTGTTATAACTAAGGAGGTTAAATAAATGAACAAGACATTTACCGTAACCCGAACTGTGACAGAAGATGCTATAGATAATAATAATCATATGCATGACGCATATTATAATATTATTTTTAGCGAGGTCATTAATAAATTCAATGAGGTTCATGGTTTATCATGGTCAGAGAGAGACCGTCTACAATATACAGTTTTTACTGTTGAAACACACACTACTTTTTTACATGAATTAACACTTGGTCAAGAATTCAATATAGAGCTATTCCTTTATAATTACGATGACAAACGAACTCATTTCTTTCTGAGAATGTTAATTGATAATCAAGAAGTTGTTGCAACCAATGAGGTCATGATGTTAGGAATAGATAGGACACAACGTCGTGCTGCACCATTTCCAAAACATTATCTGAATGCTATACAAGATTATGCTCATAAGCAAGAAAAAATTGAATGGCCACCACAATTAGGCCACTCAATTGGAATACCATATAAAGGAGAATAATAATGTCTATAAAAGAAAAATTAGTAATAGAGCTCATGAATTTAAAAGACACTGTAAAATACGAATTGTCAGAATTAAATGAACAACAATATTTGTTTATGAACGGCCCAGCACCTCAGTTGATGAAGCGTGCCATGAAAATGAGCTATATTCTAGGCCAAAAAGAAGCGATTGATCACTTTCTATTACTCATCGACACTTGCCATGAGAATGTCTTACTAGATAACTGCCAAGACTATCAAAAACAAATTCAACATAAACAATTCTCTTTACAAGAAGATATTATTCACCAAATAAATCAGTCAAAGGAATTCGAATCATTTTTATCAACTTATTATGTAAATAAAGGTAAATATGATATCACCAGCAAAATAAAAACATTACTTGAATAAATACTATTGTTTAAATAAAATGATTATCTCATACATCACTAGCTGATAAGCATAGCATTGGTAATTGACTTCATCCTTCCTTTTAGAACAACATTCACATCACTTTTAAAATACAGTTAAAAATCTATTCAATTCTTACTCTAAGATTGATTTAGTGATGTGTTTTAACACCTTGTGAGATTGGCGTATGGGATAGATAGGAAAATCATGCACCATTTTAGGATACTCTTTAAACTCAACATCGTTCCCACATTCCTCTAGAGCATGAGTAAATGCATGCATGTCTGGGCTTAATATTTCTCTGCCACCTCCATACATATATATAGGTGGCAACCCTTTTAGAGTACCGTATAATGGTGATATACGCGCGTCTGATAAAGGTAAATCATTCGTCCAAGATTTCATGAGTTGATGAACACCAAATCGACTAACTAAGATATCATTTTCTTCCAACGTTTTCGTAATATTAGGATTAGTCAAAGTGGCATCTAAAAGCGGTGAAAGTAAAAATAACTTTCTAGGCACTTCTTGATTATCATTGATAAGTGATTGAACAAAACTTAATGCTAGTCCTCCACCAGAACCATCCCCCATCATAACAATGTTGTTCGCACCAACTTCTTCAACTAATTGATTATAAACGTCACGAATCGCTTTGAACGTTTCTAAGTAGTGATAATCTGGTGACTTTGGATAGATAGGTAAAACGACCTCATGCAATGTATTTAAAGTTAGTTTATCTAAAAGTCTCCAATGAAATGGAGAAGGTTGCAAAGTATTATATCCACCATGCAGATAGAGTATCTTTTGATTTTTCTCATGTCTAAAATTAAATCTAAACACTTGCATATCATTAAGAGTAAGTTTATCTAAATTTGACTTTACATTAAGTGTCGCAGGTTGCTGATGTTTTTTACTATTTTCGATACTTCTCTTTTCTAAAAAATGTTTAACTTCATCATCATTACTAAAAAATATCGATCTATTGTGAAGTATATATTTATTAACCACGCGATTCATCATTCTATTTTTCATTAATCAATCAACCTACCTCTATTTAAAATTTTAAATTTAAGAAATAATTTGTTTAAATATCTATATACCTTTGCTAAAAAAAGATATAATGATAAGTATGTCATTTTAAAGAAATATTTTTTAATCAATACTTAGGATACTAGATTAAACCCAATTATAACAGACATAAAATTAAAAAGATAAACTTAGTAAATTTGCATCTAAAGGAGGCATTTAAATGTCTGAAACATTACAAAACCAAAGACAATTCAACTCTCAATTTGAACATCAAGAGATCCATCGTGGAAAAAGATATGGTAAAAAGAAACGCTCATGGGTAAGTCTCATTATTCAAGTTTTCGTTTTAGTATTAACTGCTATTACTGGCTATAGTATGCTTAAACAACCTATATTTAAAATTTCATTTGTAAATGAAACTATAAATTTCCATCAATTAAGAAATTTTCAAGATACAGTTACGCAAATCGGTAATTTGAATTTAGGTAATATTGATCAATTACAACAGTCTGTCGATAATCTCATCATTATATTTAATATTTTCTTTGTCCTATGTCTGATTAGTTTGTTTATAACCGTAATTACAATTATTTTTAATCGCACAGCACTCAAAGTAGTCAATATATTACTTTTAGCTATTATGCTAGTCATTACATTGTATTTCAGTTATATCATACATACAATTGCTCAGAAAATTTCCGAATCTCTAAAACAATATTATTTAACAGTATCACCAGAACAAGTATTAACTGAAGCAGATGCGATTCACAATGCACTGATACTCATTGGATGTAGTATTGCGTTATTGATTGTAAGTTTGTTTTTCCGTAATCGTTTACCACGTATTAAATAAAGATGATTTTAATGTTCTTTTAATACGAGAATCATCTCTTTTGTTTATGATTCCGAGACATAAAGTTTCTGGATAAGTGAAAAAGACAAATTCTATTGAAATAATATAGAGTTTGTCTTTTTTTATAAAAATAACCACCTAGACGCTCTTAACGTCGTAGGTGGTTATTACATCTCTTAATTATTTATCTTGTTGCGAAGGATAATCTTCAGCATTTGCTTTTTCAGCTGATAATTGAGCCTTTTTCTTGCCCTGTAAGAACAAGCTTAATATCAGTGCAATCGCACTAATAATTGTAGCAACAATAAATGCATCATTTACACCTTCTACAGATGCAAGTTTATTGACATGTTCGAGTAATAATTTCATTGCTGCTGACTCACCACCATACTGTTGGGCAAGTTCACGCATATGGTCTTGAATGACAGGATTCGTTTTATCTAACTCTTCACTAAAAGCAGAAAGATGATTTGTTTGTTGTGTCGTCATGACCGTAACCAAAATAGCTGTACCAATTGAACCAGCTAATTGTCTCATTGTATTAACAAACGCATTACCATGAGAAATTAAGCGTGGTGGTAAAGCGTTCATACCTGCAGTCATAATCGGCATCATTACAAATGCCATACCAAATGAACGCACAATATATATCCACATAATATGGAGATATGTTGTATCCATGTTTAATTTACTTAATTCCCATGTCGCATATGTCATAATGCCAATACCAAATATTGCTAATGGTTTAATACCTATTGTATCTAACAATTTACCTGCCACCGGACCTAATGCTCCCATGACTAATGCACCTGGCAATAGTAATAATCCAGAGTCTAATGCTGAAAATCCTCTAAGATTTTGTAAATATAATGGAAGTAAAATCATTCCTCCGTATAAACTCATCATCACAATCATATTGATAACAGTTGTAAGTGTATAAGTTGGATATTTTAATACTTCCAAGCTCAACATTGGCGCTTTCATTCTTAGTTCTCTTAAAATAAAGAAAATAATGAAAACCGTACCAACAATAAACATTGTTACAATCTCAGTTGAGCCCCATCCTTTATTACCAGCTTCTGAGAAACCATATAATAAGGAACCGAATCCAATCGTACTATAAATAATTCCAGGAATATCTGCTTTCGGATTTGTTGTACTTTGATACAACTTAAACCAAAATAGACCAATTACGATAGCAATAATACCTATAAAGAACATACCGTAAAACATTACATTCCAATCATAATTTTGCACAATGTAACCTGAAAGTGTTGGACCGATTGCAGGTGCTAATATCATTGCAATACCCATTGTCCCCATTGCCACACCGCGTTTTTCAGGTGGGAAAATGGTAACAATAACGTTAGAACCTAACGGCATCAATATACCTGCGCCTATGGCTTGTAATACACGTCCACTCATCATAATTGGGAAATTAAATGAGATTGCACAAACTAAGGAACCTAATGTAAATAGTGCTAAACCTATAATAAATAATTTTCTATAAGAATATTTATTAAATAAAAAGGCACTAATAGGTATTAATATACCATTCACTAACATAAAACCAGTCATTAACCATTGACCAGTTGAAGCAGAAATATTAAACTCTGTATTTATTTTAGGCAATGCCACATTTAATAGAGTTTGGTTTAGAATCGCGATAAACATACCAAATAACATTGCCGCTAAAATTTTACCTCTAGTTATACCTTTACCAAAAATAAAGTTAGACTCTTGATTTTTAATTCTTTCATTAACTCTACCTTCAGTAGAATTTGGATCGATAGGGTTCAACACATCGTTCGATGCGTCATCTTCCTCTTGGTTCTTATGGCTTAACGCGTTTCTATCCTCTTTACTATCTGTATTGATAAATTGAGATGCATTATCTATTTCTGAGTCAAAGTGATTTTTTCGTTTTTCATCTTCAATATCGTTTGATTGCGTTGGATCAGTATTTGACTTAGTTGTTTGTTCTAAATCGCTTGCTTTAAATTTAGATTGATTGCTTTCTCTCTTAGAATCTATTGTCGAACGTTGTTCCACTCTTTTGTCTTTATTTTTTCTTTTACGCTTAATTAAAAAGAAATTAATAAAACCAATGAGTATGAGCGCTACTACAATATATATAATAATGAAGGTCGCTGTCATAAAATGACCCCCTTAATTTTTATGAATTTTAACTTCAGCGTTCATACCTGGGACAACATTTTTAGATGGATTAGAATCTAAAGAGATTTTTACGGGTACTACCTGAGAAACTTTCGTATAGTTACCGTCGCTATTTGATGAAGGCATCAATGAAAAGCTAGCTGCAGTTGCTTGGCCTACTTCTTCAACCTTACCTTTGATTGATGCTTTTTGACCGTCGATATCTACATCAACGTCGTTGCCTTTTTCCACGTCAGAAATATCTTTTTCATCTACATTAGCAGTTATATATAGATCATCTAAATTATATGCATATGCAATTGGGTTCCCTGCTTGAGTCATAGAACCTTCGATACCATCTGTTTTAACAATAGTACCTTTTTGTGGCATTTTGATGTTCATATCTTTTGATTGCCCATCTTGGCCTTGTGCTAAAACTTCTGCTACTTTATCACCTTTATCAAGTTTGTCTCCTTGCTTAACATTAAGAGATTTAATTTGTCCAGATGCAGGACTTGAGATTTTTATTTGATCTCCATCAACTTTTGCATTGTCAGTTGTCACATAACTTGTTGTGTTATGCCAGAACCAAAAGCCTAACACACCAATAACAACTAGGACAATGATAGTAATCACATTGATTAATATCATTTTTTTCATGAATATACCCTCCTATTTGCTTTTAAAATTCACTTTATCTATTATAAAGATGTGTAAATAAAAAATACACCAACATTTTTAATAATTGTGTTGGTTTAGAGTTTATTTATTTAAATTTTCTTTTTGATTTAGGTGAATATATGAAACAACGTGCGAAATATAAAATAATAAAAAGTTTAATCGAACTTTTAGAATACTATCCTTTTGATGAAATAACCATTAAAATGATATGTGCATATAGTGGCGTGAATCGCTCTACTTTTTATGATCATTTTCAAGATAAATATCAATTACTAGATAAGATCCAAAATTATCATTTAAACAAATATATATCTTTACTACAATCTTTCTATAACGATTTTCATCATATCAAAACAGATCAAAAAAAATTATATAAATTTTTCTTATTGATAGCCAAATATATTAAACGTAAAGAAGCGTTCTACAGAGCAACACTTGTAACATATCCTAATAAAGATATTGCATTAGATTACATTAACGCCACTAAAACATGTTATGAAAAAGTCATGAATAGATATGAAACCTCAATAAATAATAAACGTATGTTTATCATTTATTCAGTCGGTGGTCAAGCAGGTGTATTTATCGATTGGTTACGTAATGGATGCATCGAATCTCCTCAAGAGGTCGCTCAAGTTCTTTTAGCTAATACAATTAAATTACAACGATAAAAAAGCTAAAACTCATTGAAAAATCACTCAATTTTATCAATGAATTTTAGCTTTTTTAAATATCTTCACATTAATCAACTGTAAAACCATAAGAATTATTGCTGTAATAACGATAACGATTATATAAGGTATCGCATTACTGTCTCCCTTAATACCAACAAGTGGAGAGATGACGCCACCAAGTAAAGTTTGAAACAATCCCAACAAACTTGAAGAACTACCTTTGGCCCCTTTACTCTCATCCATTGCTATCGAAAATCCTAACGTTGCAATCCCTGTAACTGGTGCCACTAAAATCACAAAGCCACAAGAAAGTATCCAAAAAGTCCAATGGTTGAGTAAAGTTAGTGATACGATTATAACACCAATAACTTGTATAGTAGACATGATTCTCAGCAACAGTAATCTATCTATATAGTCAACAAGTTTTCCGGTTAATTGGCTTGAAATAATGAGTGTAACGCCTATAAAAGCAAACATAATACTGAAGTTTAATGGCGTTAAACCATAAATTGTTTGAACTATAAAAGGAGATGCAGAAATATAAGTAAATAGTAATACAAATGACACCCCTTGTATCAACATGGGTAATACAAAACGGGGTGTTTTAAAAAGTTCTTTGAAATTAATTAGCATCGTACCTATGTTACTACTTTCCCTTAGGCTCTTTTCAAGCGACTCAGGAACTTTAAATAAAGTTCCTATTAACATGACAATCCCAAACATTGTTAGTATTACAAATACAATTCGCCATGGCCCATAATTTAAAATGATACCGCCAAGCGCAGGTGCGATAATTGGCGCAATGCCATTGACAAGCATTAATAATGATAAAAATTTAGTTAGCGCATTACCTGAGTACATATCACTAGCAATGGCTCTTGAGATGACTGCACCTGCACCACCAGTTAATCCTTGAATAAATCGTAAAATAATCATAATCCATATATTTGTGACGAATATAATACCTAAACTCGCAATAGTAAAAATAATCAGTGAGAAAATTAATGGTTTTTTTCTACCAGTAATATCAGATATGGGGCCAGCCAAAAAATTTCCTAACGCTAATCCAATCATAAAAAAGGAGATAGTAAGCTGAGTTGTAGATGCAGAAATATCAAAATCATGACTAATATTAGGTAGTCCAGGTAAAAACATATCAATAGCCAATGGGCCAAATGCTGTTAATGAACCTAAAATAACAATAAAAAGTAATGATTGATTTTCTGACTGATACACCCTTTTCAAGCTTACTCCTCCCTTTTAATAAAATATTTTGAATGTTTGATAAAATCCAGTCTATTTTTATAATTCTTTAACCAACTGCATATTACTATCATCATTATCTATTTCTAATTCATAATCTTTATTTATATAATTACCAATATGATCGATATGTTGAATAGTTGTTCTTACAGTATGTCCGTTTCGATGAACACTTAACACTTGCGGAGATATCATAGTCACGTTCGTTCGATTTTGGAAATTACTTTTCATTGATGTGTATATAGACGAATTCTTTTTAAAATAACTCGATATAAAGTTAAAATCATTCATATTAAATGCTGAATTCATAGCCGTTGCATAACCAGTAAAAAATTCAGTTAATTTATTTTTCAAACTATTTTCTTCTTTTTCTTTCTTCTCAACATAGCTATTTATTTTATCACTATCAAATTCCAATGTAACTTTCGTATTATCTTTCAAATCGTCTGCACTAATTGTTTTCGTCTCAGAACTAAACGTCTTACCTTTTGCCTTACCAGTTGCAGAAATCGTTATATCTTTTGTTTTTGGATAAGGACCAAATTCTTTAGAATGAGAATAAGTGAATGTACGGTCATTGATTTGAACTTTTTCTGATTTATCACTTAATTTATTCGCACCCTTAAATTTGATATTGATAAATGATTGATCATAATCTTCAGCTACATCTACGGTTTCAGAGTGGCTTTCTCTAAAGTCAAAATTTAAATGCCCATTGAATGTACCGTTTTCTGTAATTTTCTTAGCTGGTAAATGATATGTACCAGGAATAAATTCACCCAAAGGTGTATTTTTATTTGCTTCAGCAATGACAGTTTTCTTTTTACCACTTGTTCTAAATTCATATTTAGTTTCTACTTTAGGTTTAATAATTGGCTTTTTAGTCGGAGCTGTGAAACTCATATTATCAAAAATTAAATACTTTGTACCATTTTTACTTATCTTAAGTACATCTTGTCCACTTTTCGTTTGTATATAAGATGCCACGCTTGAATTACTTTTATTCAATTTATCTACAGTATTATTGATATCTCGAATATACTTCTTAATACCTACTTCTTTTTTTACATAATTAATATATTGTTGCGCTTCAACATCGTCTACTTTTTTATTTTTAGTACTCAATAATGTAGCAACTTTTTGTGAATCATTATTATCTACAGCATTAACTAATATCTTAGCTTGTGCATTAGGCGAATTATAATTTCTTAAAAGGAAAAATAACACGATAATAAGTATTAAGATAAATACACTAATACCTATCGGCACAATTTTACGAAGACGTATATTGGTAGAATTCTCATTACTCGATTGAGATGATTGGTCTTTAATCTTTCTTTTTTTCTTCTTAGTTAATAGTTGCCCACAGTTTGGACATTGCGATGTATCATCTTTCACTTGATGACCACAATTTGGGCATTGACTCATTTTATCACCTCTACTCATCTCACTACATTATGATTATATTTACATTTCATAAACACATTACCTACTCGATATATTTTACATTTAGCAATAATAAAATACAATTTCCATTACATGTAGTTTTCATTGTAATTCCATTAAAAGAAAGTTACAGACTTATCTAAATTATATAAATAAACGCTAATCAAAAACATACAGATTTAGTCTCATTTTTTTATTTTCTCACTCATATTATTATATTCCTATTCGTCTCTAACTGTATAGACTCTTTCACTGATTCTATCAAAGTTTAGAAGTATAAGATTGTATACGATAGTCGATAATTTCTAAAACCTGTCTAACTTTTTCAATTTCCTTACTGTCAAAGTCACTCGTCATATCACTAGCAATATGGCTCATAATCGCTTTTCTCTCTTTAATATATTTTTTTCCTTTATTAGATAATTTAATTATTTTAAGACGTTGGTCAGTATTGGAATCAGGTTTTTCTAATTTAACTAATTCAGCATTGAGCAACTTTTTGACTCTTCGACTAACAGCAGCTTTATTAACACCTTGTTTCTCTGTAATTTGCCCCACAGTTAACGCCTCTATACTAAGCATATTTAACACATGAGATTGCTCAGCTGATATGCCATACTCAGTTTGCAAGTCTTTAAGTAACTTTGCCGTTAATGTATTAACATCATTAATAAATTTTTCTAAAAATGAGATGTGATCTTCTATTCTTCTTACCATTTTTATCTCCTAATTAATCTAAACGATTTATATAAAAAAATTATATTTAATCCTTTTAAATCATAGCAATAATACCTTAAAATTTAAACCATAAATATGTATTAAAATTACCATATTCATAAACATTGCTAATTATAATTTCATAAGCTAAATTTATAAGTAATATAACTACTGAGGTATCAAAACAATGTTACTTTTTTTATGTTTTCTAATCGAATTATTACTTATTGTTTTATTATATACGAAGCAATCGTTTACTCTTAATTTATTTAGTTTCATCTTATATAACATCATTGGTTTTGTTATGATGACTTATCATATGGTAACTGTATCAATACCATATGATATGTTTATCATTGTAATTGTAGCAATGATACTGTTGTTGATTAAACATCGTTATATTTTCAAGTTGCAAACAGGACGTTTTTTTATTTTACAACTTAGTCATCATTTTTATACTGTGGGGCTATTTGCTGTGAGTTGTTTATATATAAGTACTATTCCCCTAATTATCATTAATAGCTTAGCTTTATGGGCCGCTACCATTGCATTTAGTACAATTTATTCATTTATCGGATACTTATCTTGGTCTACAGCTTTTGAAAATCATCAATATTATAAACACGTAAAGTTAATTATGGTGCTTGGAGCTGGAATTTTCTCTGAAGAAGTGACTACGCTTCTTGCTGCAAGACTTGATAAAGCTTTATCTGTTTATCATTCACAACGGACTAAACCTATCATCATTGTAAGTGGTGGCCAAGGTCCTGACGAACCAATTTCAGAAGCACTTGCGATGAAAAGATACCTTATAGCTCACAACGTTCCGGAAAACCATATATTTATGGAGAATCAATCCACGAATACACGAACCAATTTCTTATACTCTAAATCTATCATTCATTCGATGATGCCTACTTCAAATCATATGTTGTGTGTAACAAGTCAATTTCATGTTTTAAGAGCGCTTAAATTTGCTAAAAAAGCTCATCTTTCTTTCGATGGCATTGGAAGTCGTACACCATACCACTTTTTGGCACAATCTATGATTATAGACTTTTTGGGTTTAATGTATCAATATAAAACAATACTTACTATTTATTTCGCTATGTTGTTTTGGCTTGCAATACTACAAACCATATAAATCCCTCTTAGCAAAATTGAATATATTTAAAGAAGCTTGCGACACAAACATGTCGCAAGCTTCTTTAATTTATAGTAAGTTAAAAGTGATATACAACAATCCCACAGTTGGGGTTCGGGGCCCCAACACAGAGAATTTCAGTACGAAATTCCTCGGACAAGGCAAGTTGGGGTTCGGGGCCCCAACATAGAGAATTTCAGTACGAAATTCCTCGGACAAGGCAAGTTGGGGTTCGGGGCCCCAACATAGAGAATTTCAGTACGAAATTCCTCGGACAAGGCAAGTTGGGGTTCTAGAGTGAAATATCATTTGTTCTATCTATTCTATCCTACTTCCCTTTTAACTGTTTTTTATTTTACCATCGTACAATTGAACAATACGATCAGCGTATTTGAACAAGCTTTCATCATGAGTAATCATGATACCTATCATTTGGTTAGCTTTTATTTGTTTTCTGATCATTTCAACAACCTCTTGAGCACGACTAGCATCAAGACTTGCTGTGGGTTCATCTGCTAAAACAATTTTCGGATGATTCATAAGTGCTCTCATAATCGCTACACGTTGTTGTTGTCCACCTGAAAGCATATGTGGGTAGCTATTAAGTTGTTCTTCTAATCCAATTTTTGTTAATAATTCTTTAGCTCTTGCTTGAGCTTCTTTGCTAGACATTCCAGCTTCTTTACCTATTAAGGTAAGTTGGTCTAAAACTTTTAAGTATGGAACTAAATGAGAGGCTTGAAAGATAAAACCAATATCATTTAGTCTTAAGTGCGCTTTATTAGTATGTCGTTCAAATAAGGATTTCCCCTCGTATACTACATCACCTGATGTTTGAGATAACAAACCACCTAAAATAGTTAATAAGGTTGTTTTTCCTGAACCTGAAGCGCCATTTAAAATGATGAATTCTCCATCTTTCACTTCAAAATTAATATCTTTTAACACCTCTGTTTTTGAGCTTTTTTCACCAAATGTTTTACTTATATCTTTAACAACTAGACCCATTATTGGCCACCTCCAATAGCTTCAATAGGATCAATTTTAATTAACTTAATAAATGATAATGATGTACCGATTAATCCAACTATCATAAATACGACAAGTACAATGATTATATTATGCATATCTATATGGAATGGCATTGAAACTGGTAAAATTTGACTGATGAGAAAAATGACTACTTCTGCTATAGCTACACCTATAAATGTAATCATTGAAATTTGTAAAATCAACGATGTCAATAAATGCTTTGTAGTTATACCAATTGCTTTTAAAATACCGATTTCAGATGTCTTTTGTATCGTCATTACATAAAAGAATGCACTCAATACAATTGCAGTTATAATATATAAACTAATAATCATCATATCTAATGGTGTTTGCTCTGCTTTATAACTTGCGATATTACTTGTTATATCGTCTGTAGTTGCTGTTTGAACGCCTTTGATGTGATTTATTTTATTTTTATCCGATTTGGATAATTGGTTCGTAACATAAAATGTTGCGACATTACTACTTTGTTCTATTTTGGATTGGTCCATCATAACAATGTTACTATGAGAATACATCGTGTTTTTTAATATACCTACAACTTTATAAGTTGTATCGTCACCTTTGACTTTAACTTTATCGTCTAAATAAAGACCTTCTGCAGTTAGTTTTTCATTTATTGCTATCTGATTTCCATTTTTAGGATAATGACCAGATTTCAAATTTGGCTGATGATTTTTCACGCTATTTATAGCCATCACGTTTTCTTCGTTTCCATTGATTTTGAAAGTTTTACCTGCCATTTTAAAAGGTTTTTCATCAATAATTTTTGAAATATTGTCTTGTTTACTTCGTGATAGAATAGATTTTTCTAATTGTGGTTCTTTCATTTTTTGAACAACAAATTGATTACCTTTAATTTGATCAAATATTGATATATTTTCTCGTGCTAGGCCTTGAGCAAGTCCACTGATAAATAAAACCATAATCGCCATTAGAAAAATAATGAACATGATTAATATAAATCTGAACTTATAAAATTTAATCTCTTTCCAAGCTAGATTCATTGATATCCTCTCCCATTTCTTTATATGTTAAGTTTAAGAGGAAAATATGAACTCAATATGAACAAGTGTGATTTTGTTCATAATTTGTTTTAACGTAGTATAATCATTAAAAAGTATAGGAGCGTAAACATATGATTAATTGCTTAATCGTAGACGATGATAAAAAGTTATTGCAATATGTTTCAAGTCATTTAGAAAGAGAAAGTATTCAAACACATACTTTCACAAGTGGAGAAGCATCACTAGATTTTCTTGAAAATAAAAATGTTGATATTGCGATAGTAGATATTATGATGAGTGGAATGGATGGTTTTGAGCTTTGTCAGACTTTGAAAGATGATTATCATATTCCTGTCATAATGTTGACAGCTAGAGATGCATTAAGTGATAAAGAACGTGCATTTCTAAGTGGGACTGACGATTATGTCACTAAACCTTTTGAGGTTAAAGAATTATTATTTAGAATTAAAGCTGTCTTAAGACGATATCAAATTAATGCTGATAACGAGTTACAACTTGGCAACTTAATATTAAATCAGTCTTATATGGAAATTACTGTGGGTTCAAAAACGATGAATCTTCCAAACAAAGAATTTCAGTTGTTATTTTTATTAGCCTCTAATCCTAAACATATTTTCACTCGAGATGATATTATTGGAAAAATTTGGGGCTTCGATTATGAAGGAGATGATCGTACTGTTGATGTTCATATTAAAAGATTACGTCAACGTTTATCTAAATTGAAATCATCAGTATCAATTCAAACTGTAAGAGGTCAAGGATATAGGGTGGACCAAAATGTTTAAAACATTATATTCGAGAATTGCTATATATGCAATTACAGTTATTTTGTTTAGTGCATTAATGAGTTTTCTTTTTACGAATATTTATTATCACTTTCATTTGAAAGCTTCTAATGATGCAAAAATTATGCGCACACTCAAAGAAGCTCGTGAATATGAAAGAACACAAAAACCTAAACCTCTAGATACGTATTTGAAACATTTAGGTCAAATGAATTATCAAATTATGACTGTCAACGAACATGGAACCAAACATTTTTATGGGGAAACTTTTCGTAAAAATACTATAAGTCAGTCTGCAATCAAAAAAGTGCTCAACGGTGAAGATTATCATGGTATTAAAAATAAACCTTATGCATTTTTTGTAACAGGGTTCTTCGATAATGAAACGGATAATACAGTAGGTATTCAATTTAAAACAGATGATGGGGCATTAGCAGTTTTTATGCGCCCAGATATCGGGAAAACTTTTAGCGAATTTAGAATTTTCTTAGCTGTGTTGATAACACTTTTACTTATTATTTCAATTTCACTAGTCATTGCATCAACATATTCTATTATTAAACCAGTGACCGCATTAAAAAATGCAACAACTCGAATTATGAAAGGTGATTTCAGTACGCCTATCAAACAAACACGTCACGATGAAATCGGAACACTGCAATCACGTTTCAATACAATGCGTCAAAATTTAGGACAAGTAGATCAAATGAGACAACATTTTGTCCAAAATGTATCTCATGAAATTAAAACACCGCTTACACATTTACAACGATTACTTACACAACTTGAATTGACGCAAAATGAAGAAGAGAAACAACTATGTATCAATGAAATGTTTGAAATCACTAATCAAGTAAGTGAACTAACTAAGGAATTGCTACTTTTATCTGAATTAGATAATGCTTCCCACCTTACTTTTAACGATAATGTTCATTTAAATACTTTAATAAAGGATATTATTAGACATGAACAATTTCGAACAGATGAAAAAGATTTAGTTTTGTTTACTGAATTAGAAGATTTGTATTTTCGAGGAAATGAAAGACTATTACATCAAGCTTTCAATAACCTCATCATTAATGCAATGAAATATGCTCCTCAAAATAGCATGATTAATATCACTCTAACTAGTACAAATCACTTGATTATATTTAATATTGAAAATGATGGATCGATTGCAGAAGAAGATGCGAAACATATATTCGATCGTTTTTATAAACTGAGTGACGAATCTAGTAGTAATGGTCTAGGTCTAGCCATTACCCAATCAATCATTCATCTTCATCATGGTAGCATTACTCTCACTTCAGATGATAAAACACAATTTATTGTAAAACTATTTATTTAGTATATATTCTTTAAACTATCAATTGGATTCATAACAAAATATGATGAATTTAAAACATTTCATTGATTAAACTATACACCACATATAAAACCACCATTAAATGATAACTTATTTTTAATCATTTAATGGTGGTTTTTTAAATACTACTTTACATTCAAGTATTTTTTTACTTCTTCGTTTATTGAATGGTACATATCTTCATGCTCTGACAATTTTAAACCAAATGATGGGACCATTTCTTTAATTTTTGGTTCCCATGACTTAAACTCTGATTTGTAACAACGTTGCAAGACATCAAACATGATATCAACAGCAGTCGAAGCACCAGGTGAAGCACCTAATAATGCAGCAAGTGAACCATCTTCTGATGTTATCACTTCCGTACCAAATTGTAATTGACCTTTAGACTTATCTGTATCTTTAATTACTTGAACACGTTGACCTGCAGTAATTACTTCCCAATCTTCATCTTTCGCTTCTGGTAAGAATACACGCAAATCATTGATCCGTTCTTCATTTGAAAGCATTAATTGAGAAACTAAATATTTCGTCAAATTAAATTCTTTTACGCCAGCACTTAACATTGTAATCATATTATTGGGTTTCACAGATTTAACTAAATCTAAATATGAACCGTTTTTTAAGAATTTTGGCGAAAACCCTGCAAAAGGTCCAAATAGTAATGATTTTTCACCATTAACAAATCGTGTATCTAAATGTGGAACTGACATTGGAGGTGCACCAACCTCGGCTTTACCGTAGACTTTTGCATGATGTCTATGTATGACATCTGGATTTTTACATCGTAAAAATAAGCCACTTACTGGGAAACCACCAATGTGTTTAGATTCCTTAATCTTTGTTTTTTGTAATAAAGGTAAACTTGCACCACCAGCTCCGATGAAGACGAACTTAGATTCATAATTCATTACATTTGATGTATTTAAATCTTTAACCACAACTTGCCAGTTACCATTATTTAATTTTTTTATATCTAAAACTTCATGTTTATAATTAATGCCAACATTTTTTTGTTGTAAATTAGCTATTAACTTTTTAGTCAAAGCACCAAAGTTAACATCTGTACCTGTCTCGTCATACGTGATGGCAATTGCTTCATCTGATTGGCGTCCTTCCATCATTAAAGGAACCCATGAGTTAATTTTTTCTGGATCTTGAGAAATTTTCATTTTTTCAAATAATACATTTTTCTGTAAACTCGCCACTCGACTTTTTAAAAATTTAACATTTTCTTCCCCTTTAACAAAGCTCATATGTGGCACTGATTGAATAAATTTATCTGGACTTTCAATATGACCTTCACGTATTAAATAAGCCCAAAACTGTTTAGATAATTGAAATTGCTCGTTGATATGAATTGCTTTAGTAATATCTACTGAACCATCTTTACCTTCTTTCGTATAGTTCAATTCACACAATGCTGAATGACCTGTTCCCGCATTATTCCAAACATTTGAACTTTCTTCGCCAGGTTGACTCAATCTTTCGAACAATTGGATATCTTTTTCTGGTGTTAATTCTTTTAGTAAAGTTCCTAATGTTGCGCTCATAATTCCGCCACCTATTAAGATGACATCTGTTTTGCTATGTTGAGTATTCATAACAAACACAGTCCCCCTTTTTTATTAAATAAATGGAACGATTGACACTCATAGATGTCGATGTCTTTAATAAAATTAAAGCGCTTTCTCTATATTGCAAAAAAATCTAAGCGTCTTTCAAGGAAGTGCTCATTTCTTCCTTATCATAACCATTAATTGAACTAATTTAATTATATATATAAATTGTGTTACACAAAAGAATAAAAGTCAACATTATGAGAATAGCTTCATTACACAATTCAAATTACAATTGTTTACATGTTACCCCTTATATACGAACTAATGTTATAATGACTTAAATATCATAGAAAACAATGAGGTGTTTTACGCAATGAAGTCGTTCACATTTTTTATGCATAATATTTATGCAATGGGCGGAACGGTAAAGTCGGTGACACAACTTGCAAATACACTGGCAGAAAAAGGACATCCTGTAACAATTATTTCAGTTTTTAGAGGCGCAGACTCTCCATATTTTGAATTACATTCAGCAATAAAAGTTAAAGTCTTAGTGGACTATCGCTTAAAGCTTAAAAATACTAGAGCTATTACGGCAAATCGTATCAAAAAGTATACCCCCTTTTTAAATACAAAAGTGATTTCTCAATTTGAGCCAGGTAAAAGTCAGTTTTCGAGTTATGTAGAGAAAAAAATGATTAAAGCAATCAGGCATACTAAAACTGATGTACTCGTTGGAACAAGAGCTAGCTTTAATATTCTCATTTCTAAATATGCTAAAGCTGAAATAGTGACCATCGCAATGGAACATATGAATTTTGATGCTCACCCTGATCAGTATCAAAAGGAAATTATTGCTGCGTACCGTAATATCAATAAGATTACAACGTTAACTGCCGCAGACCAGCAAAAATATCAATCACAACTTAAAACTCCTGTATACGTTATACCTAATATGGTTACCGAAAAAAGAATTGCTGCTCCAAAGAAAAATCGTATTATTAGCGCCGGACGTTTAGAATATGAAAAAGGGTATGATTTATTATTAGAGAGTATTCGTTTAATACAAGAAGACTTGCGTCAATTGAATTATGACGTTCACATCTATGGTTCTGGTAGTAAGAAAACATCACTTGTTGACTTTATTAATCAATATCATTTAAATGATTTGATTAAAATATATGAGCCAACGCAAGAATTAAATAATAAACTTGCACAAAGTAAAATCGTTGTTGTACCTTCACGCAATGAAGGTTTCGGAATGATTATTTTAGAGGCAATGGTGCAAGATAATATAGTAATAAGTTTTGAAGGCAATGTAGGGCCAGATTCAATCATTAACAACGGAGATAATGGTTATTTAGTAAACTATGAAAATGTGTCTGAACTTGCAAAACGTATCGATTTAACAACACAACATTATAATGAGTTAGATCACATCATTGAAAATAGTAAAGATACGTTGAAACAATTTAGTCCAGATCATATATATCAATTATTTATGTCTATGTTTAAATAAAAATAGGAGTGAGACTTAGTTCATTTAAAACGAACTGTCTCACTCCTATTTTTCAAATGAGAATTTATATAACAATTACATCATTTTAAAAGATTACCTAAAATCTCGACATCCAAAAGCAAGATATTGAAAGCCCGAAATGAATGACTTTATAGCTTCATTTCGGGCTTTGTATATGAAAAATACATTTCAATAAATTTTGATTTACAGAATGAATGACAAGATAAATGTCCAGATACAGATAAATACAAGTAATCCAATACTATAACGTAATGTCATTTTAAGTAGTTCAGATTCTTTACCTACTTCTTTAACAGCTGCTGTTGCAATGGCAATAGATTGTGGAGAAATAAGTTTCGCCGCAACCCCACCTGCTGTATTTGAAGCTACAAGTAGTGAACCACTTGTACCAATTTGTTGTGCTACAGAAGCTTGAATTGGCGCGAATAAAGAGTTGTTATTAACAACTGAACCAGTCATAAATACGCCGATCCAACCAAGGATTGGTGATAATATTGGGAATACGCTTCCTGCTTTTGAGATGCCTTGTCCCATAGCATTACTTAAACCACCATATGTTGTGATTTTTGAAATTGCTAAGATGAAACAAATTGTTATGATTGGTAACCATAATTCTTTAAATGCTTCAACAAATAAACGACCAGCATCACCAAAGTTAACTTTTTTAGCCATTAAAACAGTAATAATAATTGTAATTAGGATTGCTGTACCTGTTTGACCAATTAAGTTTAATGATAAAGTAATTGGTTTGTGTGAAATATTACTGAAAGTACCAGGTAAGTCAAAGTTAGCAACTAAAGCAGATAATTTACCTTTTGGTGCAAATAATGCTTTAAATGAAGGTGCACTCCAAATCATAACAATGACAGTTAAGATAATGAATGGACTCCAAGCAAATAAGACTTCTTTACCTTTAAGTTTTTTCGGTGCTTCTGGTTTAACATCTTTTTGAACTCTAAAGATATTCTTAGGTTGGAATTTCTTAGAGAATAAAGCTAATGCTAACATAGAAGCAAGTGATGGAATGATATCAGCTAATTCTGGACCATTAAACACTGTAAGTAATCCTTGTAAAACTGTATAAGTGACAGAAACAACAAGAATTGAAGGTAAAGTTTCTTTAATTCCTTTGAAACCATCTACGATAAAGATAAGTAAGAAAGGAATAAAGAAGTTAATAATTGCTAAAGTTAATGTTGATGTTTGTGAAACTCCCATCGCTTCTACATGACCAGGTAAGTTAAGTGTATCTACAACACCAACCGGAATACCAATTGCACCGAATGCACCAGATGCAGCGTTAGCTACTAAACATAACATAGCTGCTTGTAATGGTCTAAAGCCAAGTTGCGCTAATAAAAGTGCACAAATTGCAATTGGAACACCAAATCCTGCAGCGCCTTCTAAGAATGCATTAAATGAAAAACCAATTAAAAGAAGCTGAATTCTTTGGTCTTGTGAAATACTTGTAATACTGTCTTGAATAGTTGCGAATTGCCCCGATTTCAAAGTAATCTTATATAATAATACTGCCATAATAACAATATATCCGATTGGGAAGATACCTTGGAAGAAACCTTCAACAACTGCTCCAGAGGCAATTCCTACTGGTAATTTAAAGAATGGAATTGCAATTAATAATGTAACCACAAGGGTTGTGATAGCAGCATAAATTCCTTTCATTTTAAATACTGTAAGACACAGTAAAAATAAAATGATAGGGATTGCCGCAATTAAAGATGATAATAGTAAATTACCAAATGGATTAAAAGATTCTACTAACATATTGAACTCTCCTCATTAAATCTTTAGTCATGAAGACTAGGTAGACGCATACTGTCCCCTTATTAATATGTGATAAATACCTATTAAATCAGTACGATCCCCACAAGCATATCGTGACCATTTTCACAAGAAAAATATAACATTTTCTTATATAATTTACAATGGTGTGACATGAATGTAAAGGGGTGTTAACAATTAATAAACCTTAATATTTATAGTAGTTAAGCGCTTTAATTTCTCAGGTTAAAAACATATATATTAATTTTTATGTTATGTTTACATGAATTATATTATGCACCATGATAAAATAAAAGCTAACAAATATCGTTAAGAGATTGAAGGAAGATTTATGATAAAGCAAATAAATATTTCAAATATGGACAAATTAAAAGAGCAAATGGAACGTGCACTTAGCGACGGCTATACGCATGTCATCCCCTATTCAAATGAAATTCAAATTCATCAGTCCATGATTAAAGCTATCACTTTACCTAAGACTTCATTTATAGTTGACTATACAATTAACAATTATTATTTAAACGATTGTAAATACTTCGGGTTGGACTTTGTTGATTTTGAGGACTGGGTTAAAAATATTAATTTATATCCAAATGTTATTTATGAAATTAATTCAACATTAGAACTTATTGATAAATTTGAAGTTGAAAATATCTTTGATTTAGCATTATTAACAATTCTTAAAGGGCATATCGCAGTTGAAGGTCATGTCGTATTAGACTTTAAAGGACCATTAAAAACGAGCAAGGGATTTTGGCGCTCATTTGACCGTAATGATTTAACTTATAGAGATAAATTCTTCTTAAACACCATCGCTTATGCACATAAACAAAGAATCCCATTTACGCGTGTACCATTTAACGATCACGATAGTATTAGATATTATGATTCAGTACTACTTAGTACTAAATTTAAAGCTCCAAGATGGTTAGTGACTCCTATTAAGAATTATTCAGTTAAAAAACACAAAGAGATTAGCTATATTTATAAAAAGGATTCATCAAAACTTAAGAACCACGTCGTTTTTCTAGGATTTGATTTTGGCTATCGAGGAAACTCTAAGTATTTATTTAATTACTTTGTTAAACACAATCCTATGATAGAGTCTTACTTTATAACAGATGAGAGAACAGGACCACATTTTATTTCAACTAACGATGAAAATGTGAAGAATTTGATTGAAACAGCTACTTTTGTCATTACGGAAAGTTATATTCCTGACGACATTCACCCTAATGGTAAAATCATTCAATTATGGCATGGGACACCTATTAAAAAACTATTTTTAGATAGTAAAGAGCCACACCAAAATTTAAATATATATAACTACCGAGCTCGAAAATATAATAAATGGACACAACAAGATTATTTAATTGTGGATTCAGAAGAATCAAAAACATACTTTGAATCAGCGTTTCCTAGTCAAAAAATTGATATATTACCTGTAGGATATCCTAGAAATAATTATTTATTAAATCGTATCAATGATGTAGGTTTACATAAACGTATATTTAGTGAGATAAATATAGATCCTACTAAGCGAGTATTATTATATGCCCCAACATGGAAAACAAATTCATCTGATGATGATATATTTCCTATTAATGAACAGTTATTAAAACATTATAATGTGATCTATAAAGGACACGTCGAGAGTAAAAATGACTTGGTTCCTGAAGGCGTAATAATTCCGCCTAATAATATTGAAACGCAAGACTTAATTATTATTTCAGATGTTGTTTTAACAGACTACTCATCAATTATCTTTGATGCTTTAACTGTAGATAAAAAAGGATGCTTATACACACCCAATCACTCTCAATATGTCGAAGAACGTGGCGTCTATCAAGACGTAATGGACACCTTAAAACCTATTTGGTATACCGATGCTGAACTATTAATAAATGATTTAATTACTGATAGCATCCCACAATTAAACAATAAATATACAAATAAAAATAATCAGTCATTTGAATATATTAGTAAACTTATTTCAAATCAATTGAAATAAGTGCTTCATCTTATTGATGATTTTCAATATAAAAGCGAGCAAAGTCATTATGCAATACAGAAATGATTTTGCTCGCTTTTTATTATTAGCTTAGTATGACTCATTCTTGTTGAATTTCACTATACTTACAATTAAGGTTGAAAGTTAGGATCTACAACAGTAGGTTGACCTTGTCTATTAAGCGTTACAATTGAGTAAGTATTACTTTTTGATGGATCTTTAAAGCTAAACACATATCTAAATCCATCTTCTGTTTGTTCTATTGAATAATCATTATATGATTTATTTTCGCTTCCATACATATTAGCTTCGTTTTTAGCAATGGACAGTGCAGTTTCAAAATTTGGTAATTGTTGCAAAGCTTGACTGCGGTCACCCTCAAATGGAGAAAGATATCGAGCAACACGTGTCGCATTTTCACTTTGGTATGGTGCTACATATTTATTTTGGTTATCTTGTACAGATTGCTGTTGTTTATTTTGATTATCCGATGAAATTCCGTTTGAATTTGTTGTTGGTCTTTCGCTTGTTCGTTGCTCTCCAGCATTTGAATTTTGATTACTTGTTTGTTCTTTATTACTTTTATTTTCCTGATTGTCTTGCTTATTATTTGTATCATTACGTTTCGAATCTTTTTTTGAGTCATGTTGAGATGATGATTTATCCTTTTGTTCTGTTTTAGAACTATCATCTTTATGACTTGATTCATCATTTCCACCATTGGAACAACCTACTAACATTAATGATAAAATCGTTGCACTTGCTAATACTTTTTTCATTTGAAACCGCCTCCTACTTTGTCTCTTTATCATGTTGAATTGAATTTCAATTAAAATATTAAAAAGGGCATAATATTAATTGCTCATTAATATTATACCCTATAATTATTAATTAAGTATGAAATTTATCATTGCTCCTTGATATCCTTATGAATTAAATCCCCAATATATTGAGACGCCTTACCATTATCTACAGAGCAAAATCTATCATAAAATGCATCTATTTTTTCTTGATATTGCTGTTGCACTTTATCTAAATTCTTTAGTTCTTTAGCTAGGCCATATGGTTCTGTATAAATAGGTCCTGGTAAATCTTCCATATAATTCATATAGAATCCTCGTAATCCCTTATCATATTTGTCTATATCATATGCAAAGAAAAATTGAGGGCGTTTTAAAATACCATAATCAAACATTACTGATGAATAGTCTGTAATTAAACAATCACTTATTAAAAATAATTCAGAGACGTCATTATAGTTTGAAACATCAATTGCAAAATTTTCATAACCAGATAAATCAAGTGCGTTAGAAATGAGATAATGCATGCGTAATAAAATCACATAATCATCTCCGAGTTCTTTATAAAGGTTGTCTAAATCAATTTTTAATTCAAACAAATATTTTCCTTTACTCACAAATTCATCGTCTCTCCATGTCGGAGCATACATAATAACCTTTTTATCACTAGGTAAATTTAAGTGAGTTCTAATTTCATCTAAATACTTTTGATCATTGGCTCTATTAACTAATACATCATTTCTAGGATAACCTATCTCTAATATTCTTTCTTCATCCATCCAAAAAGCACTTCTAAATATTTCAGTTGAATATCTATTTGGCGAAATTAAATAATCCCAACGTGATGTTTCACGATTAAAATTACGCTTATACTTTGGTGTCGTAGTGCCCGGCATACGAACCACTTTCATATCATTCGCTAAACGTTTTAATGGTGTACCGTGCCAAGTTTGAATGTACGTTTGATTTTCTTTTTTATTTAAATAAAGTGGTGTACGCGCATTTGATACCCAATGACTTGCTTCCGAGTATGCTTGATAATACTCTGCTGAATTACGCTTAACCTTTTCAGCACTACCCGGTACGACATTTTTATCGGGATTCTTAAATGACCATATATAGCGATAATTAGGATAATACTTTTGCATATATTCATAAATATACTTTGGACTATCACTGTAATTCTTACCACCGAACGATTCAAAGACAATCGTTTTCGGTTTAACATTATCTTCTTTATCTGTTAAATCATACAATGAACGTTCTTTATTTTTTCTTCTTAGAACAATATTTTTAACATGTCGCAACGTTTTTCTAAATTGATTAACTTTAAAAGCTTTATCAGTTTCATTATTCATTAACAAAATTGTTTCAATTTTATTTATTAGCTTTTGGTTTTTAACTAAATGGACATGTAAAAATTTCGATAATTCAACAAGCGTATCCTTATGTGTTTGATAGCGTTCATTAATATCATATCGAGTTGGTTCAAATTCATTAGCAATTTTATTTCCCATTTTAGTGACAATAAATTCTCTAACTTTTGGATTTGTTGCTCGTTTAATGGCATCATAAAAGCTGTTGACGTAATCTTTAAATAAAATATCAAAATTTTGTTCACTTAATGTAAGTGTTTCAAATGGATCATAGACTTCCCCACGGAAATAAAATGGGAAGTTAAAAATACGTACAAACTTATTTACATACTTCATATATTCAAGAACAAATGACCAATCCACATATGTATTTAAATTTTCATTAAATCGAATATGATGCGCCCTGACAATAGCTGTTCTAAAAATAATGTTACAAGCTGACTGTTTTCTTAAAAATGAATTAATATTCCCTTTGGCATTAAAGTATTCAACCCTTACTCGATCTAAATCAACAAATTGCGGACGTTGTGTAGTAAAAGAATGTATTGGAGCAATTAAACCATCAGTATTATTAAACTTTTCTAAGTAAAACGTGATTGCATAAGAAGCTAATTCATCATCTGCATCTAAAAACATAAAGTAAGGTGTTTCCACTTCTTCTAATGCAATATTACGCGCATGTGCATGACCACTATTTTCATCTAAATCGATAAATCGAATGTTTTTATCATAGTCTTTAATAGCTTCATCCATTAATTTTTTACTTTGGTCTGTCGACCCATCATTCACAATAATCAAATTAAAATCTTGTGTACGTTGTTGCTTAATACTCTCTAAGCAACCTGTGATGTATTCCTCCGCATTATAATACGTGACAATAATTGTCAGTTTATTCATACTATACGTCCTTTCTCTTTATATTAAATCGACAACATCTTATAAAATTTAGGTTGTATGTTTGAATGTCACTATAATAACTATCATTACCTATTAAAAATATAAACCTAATCTGTATATATTGATTGCATTTTTAATTTCGATGACTTCACTTTGAATACAATTACATAGATATTGTACTAAAATTCAACGCTACAATTATATCTAATATTAATGCTAAATGCGAACAATATTAAACATAACCCTAGCTCATTTATATTTTATGATTGAACTATAAACTTTGTTTATAGTTTGTTGTAAGATCCAACTCCATAATCAAATCATTATCTACTACACTTCCAGTATAAAATTGATGCGACCCTGTAACTCTAAATCCCCTGTTTTTATAAAAGCTAAGCGCTTTAGGATTATGCTCCCAAACACCAAGCCATATTTTCGATTTCCCAAATTTGATAGCTTGATCAATAGCTAGATTGATAAATAATTGTCCTCTTCCACTCCCTTGAAATGCTTCATCAAAGTAAATGCGTTGTATTTCCAAATATGCATGACCTTTGTTTTCAGTCTGAGCATCATTAATGTTCAATTTCAAGAAACCTACTATATTTTGATCAACTTCATAAAAATAATGAAAAGAATTACTTTGTTCCAATTCTTTTCTCAACACATCTATATCATATGCATCAATAAAAAATTGCTTGAAGTCCTCATCACTATAAGATTCTCTAAACGTTGTAAAAAATGTTCTTTTAGCAATTAGTTGTAGTTGCTCTACCTCAGTTATTTGAACACTTCTTATCCTTTCCCCCATTTAAATCCCCCTCTAAAACCTTAAAAAGTTAATTTTGTGAATTAGATGTGTACATTGACATTTTTGCTATTAATAAGTTTTAAATTTTCAAATTAAATTATACAATGAATGATATAAAGTTTGTTAGAAAAGCAGTTTCCTTATATTAAAAATAAAAACAGGGTAATATCAAGCGAATCATTAAATAATATCTTTAAAATTTAATATTGATTCAATTCATCATTAGAGGAGTGTAGAAATATGGTAGAAAAATTCAAAGCTTTTGTAGTCGATCAAGATGACAACGGTATTGTTTCAAATAGTTATAAAGAACTAACTAAAGATGACTTACCTGAGGGTGACGTTTTAATAAAAGTACATTATTCTGGCATAAATTATAAAGACGCACTAGCCACTCAGGACCATAACAAAATAGTAAAACAATATCCGATGGTCCCTGGTATAGATTTAGCAGGTACCATTGAAGAAACAAATGCTCCAGGCTTTGAGGTTGGAGATAAAGTCATCGTAACAAGCTATGATTTAGGTGTAAGTCATTACGGAGGCTTCAGTGAATACGCACGTGTTAAATCAGAATGGGTGATTGAATTACCTGAAGATTTAACATTGGAAGAAGCTATGATTTACGGTACTGCTGGCTATACAGCAGGTTTAGCTATAGAACAACTTGAAAAATCAGGTATGTCTATTGAAGGTAAAGAAGTGCTTGTACGAGGTGCCACTGGAGGCGTCGGAACGATTTCATTACTCATGTTAAATAACTTAGGGTATGATGTTATTGCAAGTACGGGTAGAGATGACGCCGAAGAAAAACTTAAAAAGCTTGGTGCTAAAGAAGTAATTGGCCGTTTACCAGAAGATAATAGTAAACCATTAGAAAAGAGGACATGGCAGGCAGCCATTGATCCAGTTGGTGGTGAAAACTTACCGTACATCGTCAAACGATTGGATAACAACGGAAGTGTTGCATTAATTGGCATGACTGGTGGTAACAATTTTGAAACAACCGTCTTTCCTTTCATTTTAAGAGGAGCAAGTATAATTGGTATCGATTCAGTATTTACTCCAATTAAACTAAGAAAACGTGTTTGGAGAAGACTTGCAAAAGACTTAAAACCACAACAATTACATGACATCAAACATGTTATTTCATTCGATGAAATCCCAAAAGCAATCGATCAAGTCATCAATCATAATAATACTGGACGTATTGTCATTGATTTCAATGTTTAAATAACTAAAAAACGTCATTGGATGCAAAAGCAAATGCATTTCATGACGTTTTTACTTTAATATTTAATATTTGATATACATACCTTTTGAATAAGGCTCAGTACTTTTAAATCCAAACTTCTCGTATAATTGATCTGCCGGATAATCTGCTATCAAGCTCACATATGTACCTTCTTCAGCAACACTCTCAATATACTTCATTATTTCATGCATAATTGCCATTCCATGACCCAAACCTTGATATATATCTTTCACAGCAATATCGACGATTTGGAAAACTGTACCACCATCCCCAATCACTCGCCCCATACCAATCAACATATCATTCTCATAAAGGGTCACATTAAAACATGCATGAGGAAGCCCCTTTATTGCCGCTTCAATCGATTTACTACTCATTCCAGCATTAGCTCTTAAATTACAGTAATCTTCGGGACTGGGTGCTTCAAAGTGAATCTTAGTCATTATCTATCACCTATCTAGTTATTGAAAATCTAAATCCACTCTACCAAACATTTTTTAGTATTTCGACTTTATTTTTTGGGTTCTGTAAGAATAGCCTGTCTTAATAAGAAAAAAAGTAACAGTAAACCTGCAAGCATACCTGTATGACCTATGCCTGCAAATCCCGCAAACATTTCGGGTGAAAATTTTTTACCAATAACTTGGAATGTACCTTTAACTGTCATCATTGAAATCGTGATTAACACACCTAAATGATACACGAAAAAGAACCAATTAAATAAGTAATAACTACTTAATTTAAATACTTTTTCAAGTGGTAATAAGAGTAAAAACATAAACATGCCTAAGATAAGTGTATGTGTATGCACTAAAGACAATTGCGTGTCACCCACAAAGTCATGCGCTTTAGTTAATTCTCTGTAGTAAAAGCCACTTAATAAACCTATGACCATATAAAATAAAAAAGAGTATAATAATCTACGCATAAAAAATCCTCCTTAAAATTATATTATAAAACATATTCATTTTTATTAAAGTGACAAAATCACGACTATAAAATAAAGAGCTAGCCAGAAATTTAGGTGAATTCTTAGCCACAGTCTCATTTGTCTTTGTAAATTAATAGAAATCTATATTAAATTATTATCTAAAGACGTAGAACCTTTAAATCAGAAAATACTATTCATATTCAAAACGATTCAATTAAATTTTTTTGGATGCGCTTGTTTAAAAAGAGCAATCAACGAAATCACAATTGCTACGATAGCAACTATCCATAAAACGATTGAATCACCTTGACTCGAGTCAGAATGAGTGTCATTTGGATTTGCACCTTTTTTTACAGTTGTAGTTGGTGTAGGGTGCGCACTATCTTCCTTCCCAGTCCACTTAACAACATCTCCATTATCATAAGTTTGAGTAGCGTTCCATTTGAATGTGCCTTCCTTTTTAGGATTAGCCACTACAATAGGAAATTCAATAAACTCATGGGGACCAATACCTTTATCTGTAGCAGTCCATGTTATTTTAGTAATGTTCCCTTTTTTATCTTTAAAAAATGATGTTTAAAACCTTCAATAGGTTTAACACTCTCAACGTTTAATCCCTTTGGCACATCTAATTCTACTTTCATTGTATGATCATTTTGCTCAACAGGCACCCTTACATCATACTTATCATATGATTCAGGTTCACTTTCATTAGGATTAAGTGTGACATGTGCATCAGCATACTTAAAAAATCCGATCCCCCAAAATACTATAAAAGTTAACAACAGTAATTTGCGTAACATCATTTCCCTCTTCAACTAGGTATATTTATTTGCTCATCATGATACCTGCAAAAATTAATATCATACCAATTAACAATTCAGTCATCAGTGCAAAACGATGGACCTGTTGTCGTTGTCTCAAAGCACGCATCGTTTGATAGAAACCTAATAGCATCATAGTAATAATTCCTGCGATTTTTATGACAAGATAAATAGACCAAGCGCTCACATTATTCCAAAGTGTTAAAGTATTCGTTTCATCAATAGCCATTAAAATCCCTGTAAAAACGAGCATAAACACAGCAATGATATTAACTTTTAAAAGCATACGTCTTACACTCGTCAACTGATTAATTTTCACTTTAATAGCATAACAAATGAGATAAACGAGTGAACCTAACCATAACGTTAGCCCTATAAGATGAATTGTTCTTATGATAATTGACCATAATGGCACTTGTTGTGACCACACGTGTCCAGACATACTTATCACAGCAATCATAATTATTGAAATGAGCCAGTACCATATTTTTCCATATCTTTTAAAATGAAAAGTATAAACAAAATGATTAGTGAAATAGAGCTTAATATATACGGAAATTGCATTATCACTTCTAATTTAAATGATAGAATATCTTCTAATATATCAGATGTGAGTGTCATCATATAAACCACAAGACTCACGAGTACTGACATAGCCATAATCCATGCAATTCCTGATTGCTTGGGTAACACATTAAATTGTCTTAATCCTCGTTTCCTAGCAATACCATTTAACCAAAACAAGCCAATAAGTAGAAAGTTTGCACCTTCAGTAACATATCTTAATAATCCAAACCAAAATTTAGACTTTTCATAAAAAGGTGAAGATTTATCTACATCTTTAGCCTCACTTTTCCAACTGAAAATTCAAACGTATCTCCGACTTCATGTCCATCCGCAGATACCGTATGCCATTCAATAGTATTCGTGCCATTAACAATTTGCTCAGATGAAAATACAACTGTCTGAGACCATCCAGTTGTTATTGGTTTAAGGTCTTTAATCTTTTTACCTTTATCATCAAATAAGGTCACACTCGAGTATTTGGTGTTCACAGGTTCATTAAACTCTAACTTGATTGCTTCTGGATTGTCTTTAATAACCCCTTGCTGTTGTGGTGTTGATTTTTCTAAAGTCGCATGTGCAGAAGCTTGATATTGAAAAATAGGCAATAAAGTTATTAAAAACATAATAACTAACGTAGCACTATGTTTAGACATTATTTTTAAAACCAACATCCCTCCTTTCATATAAAAATTTTGCTCCGTTTTTCATATTAGACATTATCACTCATCTTAACAATAACTATTCTAATTTTTTCGAATTAGACACAAATATAAAAATAGAAATTTTATCTAGTAAATTAAATACAAGTATATATAAATCATAAAGTTAATAAATCAATTAAGTATGTAGCAAAATGGCAATTTGTAATATAAAATAAAGTTTATTCATTTTAGAATCACCTTACTAAGTGATCAACAAAATTTCGAAGATTGAATAAGTTGTATAAAGTTTATTATAATTAACCATACTATTAAATCATAAGTAATCTGCATATGCCTTAAAGATAAATTATATATTTAATGATTAATGTACAATCTAAAGTTATTAGTAGCTGGATTGATAATATAGCAAAATTCATCTACTTTTTCTTATACCTAACTATACAATAGGAATGTGATTCAACTTTATATATCATATTTAGGCCAAGAGAGTATGATATTTAAAAATTATGTCCGAAGTTTAAGAAGCTTGATGCCACAAATTTAGAAGTTTAAAATTTATTTAATTAACTTTAGTATCATCCTTATTCTAGTGGACGCTGAAAGGAACTATTAATTATGATTACAGCTTATAAACACGCACTTCATCATCCTTCACAAATTATTGAAACTGAAATCAATCATAGTGCTTCATGGATAAATGTAGTAGAACCAGATAGAGAAGAAATTGAAGGTTTGATGGAATTTTACAATATACCTGAGGATTTTATTCGAGATCCGTTAGACTCTGAAGAGAGTGCACGTATTGAATATGACGAAGATACGGGATACTCGCTAATTATTATTGACTTACCTATCGTCAATTCTACCAATCGGCGTGTCTTGTCGTTTGTGACCATCCCATTAGGCATTATTATTGGAAATGGTATCGTTATGACTGTTTGCGATGCTGAAAATGAATTTTTAGAAAACTTTGCTAAACAAGAAGATATTAACTTGAAATTTCACAGTCGATTTGCACTTGAAATACTAACAACAATAGCAAATCACTACAATAGAAATTTAAGATTGCTTAATAAATCTAGGATTCGTATTGAAAGAGAACTCAAAAATAACATTACTAACAAGCAGCTTTTTAAACTAATGGAAGTAGAAAAAAGTTTAGTATACTTCTTAGCTGCACTAAAAGGTAACGACACAATTATTAAAAAACTCTTTCGTCTTCCTGCAATCAAACGTTTTGAAGAGGATGAAGAGCTACTTGAAGACTTGGTGATAGAAAACAACCAAGCTATTGAAACGACTGAATTACATCAACGAATACTTGAGAGTATCACTTCTTCGTATGCTTCATTATTATCTAATGATATGAATAACATCATGAAAACATTAACGTTGTTTACGGTTCTTTTGACCCTTCCTACACTCGTCTTTAGTTTCTTTGGTATGAATGTACCCTTACCAATTGATGATCATAGTTACGTGTCTTGGATTATTGTTGTGGGAATTTCACTTATTCTAGTAGCTATCGTTAGTATCTTTTTATGGAAAAAACAAAAATTATAACAACAAATACCCTTAGTTATAGATTAGCACTCAATCTAACTAAGGGTATTATTATATGTTTAAAATTGTGTCAAAATTTTAAGTCTCTACTATGATTCAACAGCTGTCTTATTTGTTTTTCTTCGAGAAAGTACTAAAGTGACGACAACTGAAACAACAAATGCAATTAGCATTCCTATTAAGTAATGTAACCAACCAGCGTGTGTAGGATTTATAGATATAAATCCAGGTAATCCAGCTGTACCAAGCGCTATCGCTTTTACTTTGAAGAATGAAATATAAGCCGCACCTATACCTGATCCTGCAACAGCACCTATAAATGGATATCTCAATTTAAGATTGACACCAAACATTGCTGGTTCTGTAATTCCTAGTAAAGCTGAAATACCCGCCGCGGAAGCAACACCTTTTAATTTTTTATTTTGCTTAATGATAAAGAATGCAGCTAAAGCTGCACCACCTTGTGCAATATTTGACATCGTTGCGATTGGGAAGATAAATGAACCACCTGTTTTAGTCGCATCAGCAATTAATGTCGTTTCAACTGCAATAAAGCTATGGTGCATTCCTGTAATGACGATTGGCGCATATAATAAACCAAATATAAGTCCACCAATAGCTCCACCAAATTCATATAACCAAGTCAATCCATCAGATAACCAATAACCTAATTGACGAGTGACAGGCCCTACAAATAAAAATGTTATAAATGCTGTAATAAAAATTGATAATAATGGCGTCAATAAATTATCTAACACAGTTGGAATAACTTTACGTAACCATTTTTCAATCGTAGCTAAAATATATGTTGCTACGAGCATAGGTAATACTTGTCCCTGATAACCTACTTCATTAATATGTAGCCCAAAGACATCCCAGTGTGGAATAGCTTTTCCTTCTTCTAAAGCTTTTGGAAAATCATATGCACTCATCAATCCAGGATGAACAAGTATCATACCTAGAGCTGCACCTAAATAAGGATTACCACCAAATCGCTTAGCTGCACTAAAACCAATAAGTATTGGTAATAATGTAAAAGGTGCATTTGCAAATATATTAATCATATCAGCCAAGCCAGAAAATTGACTATGTACATCTATGATAGATTTACCATCATAGAACAAATCTTTAGCTGTGAAAATATTATTTAATCCCATTAACAAACCACCAGCTACAATAGCCGGAATAATAGGAACAAAGATATCAGATAACATTTTCACAAATTTTTGGAATGGATTCATATGCTTAGATGATTTATCTTTAACTTCTGAAGTCGTAGATGCTTCTTTTCCAGTTATTTTTTCTAATTCATTAAATACTTTATTTACTGTCCCTGAACCTATAATAATTTGGTATTGACCACCTGTAGAGAATGTTCCTTTGACGACGTCCATATTAGACAAGGTATCTTCATCTACTTTACTCTCATCGTTCAATACTAAACGTAATCGAGTTGCACAATGTGCCATTGCATCTAAATTTTCTTCACCGCCAATTGCTTTAAGTATTTCTTCAGCAGATTTTTTATAACTCATATTCATCCTCCTTTTAGAACCGATTCAAATAACTTAATTATATTGTAACCGGTTCCAATCATTTACACAATACTCCTATTCATTTTTCTTAAAAAATATTAAACTAGCTTTAACATCTGCAGTTAAATCAATATCACTTTGGAGGGGATTTAGTTGAAAGAACGCGGAAAAATAGAAAAATTGTGGCGTGAAGAAAAATATCGTGTGCTATTTCATGATCAGAATGCATATCATTCGATAAGAACGTTATTAAAATCGCCTACCACATTGGGTGAAGTGAAAGAACATATAACGCACGCTTTAACCATTACACCTACAAAAGGCTCAGTTATCAATGCTTTTGAACATATGTGGGGGTATTTCAAAAAACAATGTACACAATATGAAAAACAACATAGCCGAGAATTAAAAGCGTTGTATATTGAAAATCAAATTGACTATTTTGAGCTGTTGTCTTTTTTAAAAAATTTAGCAGATAAATATGCTGTCGAGTACTTACAACAAAGTACCATACTCAATATTACAAAATGAAGTGACAAAATCATTTAACAATTATATTTCGTCAGGCAAGCACGAATACGTAAAACAGATCTTTATTTATATGTCAATTTTGGTTTTAAAATAAAAAACTGCCGGCACAGTGGTTTGATACTTTGCAGGCAGTTTAAAATCTGTACATATCCTTTATACAGAAAATCTTGCGAAAATGTACGCCTATAGATGATGACATCTATATGAAAATTCTACTCATCAAACCACTCACATTTATAGTTTATAAGTATGATTGAGAGTCTTTAAACTATTTGTTGAAAAGAATTAATAGCGATATGAATACTTAATGAAATCTAAAACTTTACGGCGAGCACCATGACAATGCTTAAAATTTAAATTAAATTTTACTTTGGGGGAGAGTCATTTTAATTCAAAATTCTAATTGTTGCTACTTCAATATTGAACATAAACTTATGGTACATTTAAAACGTGCATAGATGTTGATTCTTGATGTTGAAATAAAATGTTTAACTTTCATCAAAACTACCCATATGCTAATGTTTATTCATCTTAATTTAAAAATTAATAATCAAAAAATAGAATTTTAATGGAGTTATTTTCGGATCATAGTGCTTGTGTTTTCTTGCTGTTGAATTCATTGATGTAATTGGAAAAGTTTTAAGAGATTACATAGGTATGAAACATTTTTGCTCAATTGATAATAAGTGCTGAATAATGACACATCAAACATGTTGAGTCTTGTTATGGTCGATATCTCTTTTATTGTTCTTTCAATTAACGTTGAAATGAGCAGCGTACATTTAGTTACAGTGACTTCGTTTTATAATTCATTCGAACTTCTCCTAAACCTCTAAATTGCTCTTTTAGATTTTTAAAAGGAAACGAAATCTAACATTAATTATGTAATAAAATTCTCTTTTTGACTCTATCTAAATTTTCCAAAATAATGACCCTATATTCCTAAATCAACTTTTATATTGTGCGAAACTTATAATTTCTAACAATTTTCTGTATTTAGCCAAGAAAAATTTTATTTTTTACTATTACTATTTCTTTATCAATCGCTTATAATTACATTTATTATTCTATCAAAACAACTAAATAATTGAGCGAAATAGATATACACGGTCACATTTAAATTTAGTTATTCAATTCATTCAAGGAGCTAATGTAATATACAATGACATGTTTTTTAAATATATATAAAGAATATCATTCTCCCCCTGAACGCAATATTAATAGAATTATTCTAATGTTTTCACTTACAAATGACTTAAAAATCACTATTAATGGTGAAACAAAAGATTTAGGTAATCATATAGCTATCATTAATCAATCTGACATCTATTTTATTAATAGTGCTTCAAATCTCGTATTACTCTCTATTCCAGTTATTTATTTTTATAGTAAAGATAATAAATTTTTTAAATGTTATTTTGACAGACATTTATTACAATCAAGCAGTTTTGTTAAAACAATTATTTTACAAGCTATTCAACATTTAATAAAAGGAGAAAATCAAGATGAGCAATCCATCTCTAAAATAATACAAACGCTACTAAAAGAAGCAGTCATTCGATATAAGAAAAAATATATTCCTCAAATTGCAGTTAATCATTCAGTGTTTACTGAAGGATTAACATTTATTCATTCAAAAGTATCACAGTCACTCTCACTACGAGAAGTAGCTCAACATTGTAATATATCTGAATCTTATTGTTCTAACCTATTTGCAAGATATCTTAATATGAATTTTAAAGATTATTTTACAAGCTTAAAAGTGATTGACTCTATAAAAAGGCTACTTTCATCTGAGGACTCAATTAACGCTATTTCAGAACAATCTGGATTTAGTAGTCATACCAATTTTACAAATCAATTTAAAAATTATTTAGGTTGTAGCCCAAAACAATACCGAACGATTATCTCTAAGTTAGACCCCTTACCTTCGATAAGTTTTAGTGATACTGACTTTTCACAATATATTGAATTAATTAATCAATTTGAGTTTAGTGATCATTGGGCTACTGAAACGACTGAAAGAGATATCAATGAATTTTATCCTCAAGATCAGACTAAAAACTCTAAAGCGTTTATACGTTTTCAAAATTTCAACGAATTATTTCAATTTGTTTTTAATGAATATTACAACATTGATCTTACCTCCCTGCCACAAGCTGTAATTTTTATCAATGATATCACTGATATTTCGACGCGAGAGGTGAACTTTAATTTATTAAATCGATGCTTTGAAAAATTATTCGAAAAAAATATAGGTTTAGCCATGAGATTAACATCTACAAATGAATTTGAATCTATCAAAGAAATAATTTTATTATTTCTTAATAGCCACCAAGATTATAAAATGAACAAAAAAATGGTTAAATTTATGTTAGTCTTTGAAACTGAGAATATGTCAGTGAACGATATACATTTATGCCATTTAAAAATTAAAAATAAAAATAAGGCTATCCGTTATAGTATAACTGTTGAAGGATTACTACACCAAAATTCTTCTATTGATCGAACTTATGATATGATGAAGCGATTAAATTTCGATTACTATTTTATAGACATTGAAAATCTAGAAACCAAAAACTCATTAATTACCAAACGTAAATCGTACTTACATTCGTCCACACACTTTGAAAATTATAAACAATTTATATTAGATTCCGGTATACCTTCAACTAAATTTGTTTACAATAATTTATCTTTAAAGTGTTTTAAATATACAAACAATGGTACTTATCCACTTCAATTATCTGACCTTGTTTGTCATTTAGTCGCATTAATGCGTTACGGGGGTGGTGTAAGTTATCAACTGATAGAAGATGAGAGTCCTTTTATTGCCTTATTTAATCGTTATGGTAGTCCCCTACCTCTCATGCACCTCTATAAATTAATCGAACCATTTTTAAATGAACCTTTAGAGATAGCTAACAATTTTTTAATGAGTCGCAAAGATGGTAACTATCACTTTTTATTATTTAATAAAATAAATGATCGTTATCTATCTGACAGTCAACAGCGCTACGTTTTTAAAAATACATTATCAACCAACTCATTAATTATTATTAAAACGTTAAATCATGAGCATGGCGCAATTCAAAACCTTCTACCACAAACTAAACAACAATTTTATATTGAACGTAGTATTCTTGATGAACTTGATAAATCAAATCAACCAAAAACAGAATTAGCTATACAACATGACCATCATCTTCCTTTTCATGTCACCTTAAAACACGATGAAGTCAAATATATTTGTTTTAAACCTTCTTAAAAATCATCATAAGGTTGTTTCGTTTAAATTATGTGTGATAAGGATATATACAATAATAAGGAGATGATAATTTTGAATAAACAACAAGTGACAAAAGCAATAGAAAAAGTATTAAATTCTTCAAAAATTGGTGTCCTGTCAACTGCACATCATAATAAACCTAATAGCAGATATATGGTCTTTTACAACGATGACTTAAACTTATATACAAAAACGAATGTCAATTCACTAAAAGTCGAAGAAATAGAAAATAATCCTGATGCTCACATTTTATTAGGTTATAACGAAACAACAAACAATAGCTTTGTTGAAATAGATGCCACTATAGAAGTTGTCAAAGATCAAAAAGTTATTGATTGGTTATGGGAAACTCAAGACAAAACATTTTTCAATTCAAAAGAAGATCCTGAATTATGTGTACTCAAAGTTATACCTCGTTCAATTAAATTAATGAATGATGATGAACTAGATACGCCAGCTACAATTGAGTTATAAAATAATATCAAAATTTACCGTATTATAATCATTTTAGATTATGATGCGGTTATTTATTGTCTATTTTTTGTCATTCATATCATCAAGCTCCATTTTATAAATTTTATTTTCTTTATACTACAATATATAATTGCAAAATGACTTAAAATTATGTATAAATGAATTAATATAGATAAAGGAGTTTTCAATAATGAAAAATAAAAAAGGATTAGGCATAGGTCTTATCACAATTATGGTTATCGTTTGTATTGTACTAGTAATCATGATGTTCGTGGGTGGTAAGAAAGATTCATACTACGGTATTATGAAAGATAGCACGACCATTGATAAAATGATAAATACTAAAAATGAAAAAATTGAAAAAAACGTAGAATTACCTAAAGATGCTAATGTATCAGTTAAAAAAGAAGATTTTGTGATGCTCTTTAAAGATGAAAAAACTGGAAAAATTACTAAAGTTAAGAAAGTTGATCACGATGACGTACCTCATGGTTTAATGTCAAAAATCCATGATATGGGTAATATGAAACACGGAATGTAGAAGTATTAAAACTTGCATTTAAATTAGAACAATTTAGCACAAAGATGATTTTAAACTAAAAAATCATCTTTGTGCTTTTTAAATTTACATTTTTAAAAAATGCATAAGAGCCACTTACTATCATAGATTGTTTTGCTTCGGTTTACATTTTTCAAAAATGCATAAGAGCCACTAACAATCATAGATTGTAAGTGGCTCTAAAATGTCAGATATATAAATTTTTTAAATTGAATTTAAGTAGTTTTGACCTTTCTCTTTATCATAGACGTTTTCCCACTTAGCAATAACAACTGTTGATAGTGCATTACCAATAACATTAACACATGTACGAACCATATCTAATAAACGATCAACGCCAATAATTAAAGCAAGACCTTGTGCTGTTATGTTCATAGAAGTTAATGTTGTTAATAAAACTACAATAGATACGCCTGGCACCCCAGCCATACCCTTTGAAGCAATCATAAGTGTGGCCATTAATACAAGTTGTTCAGTTAATGATAAATGTATATCATACATTTGAGCAACAAATAAAGCAGCTATAGATTGATATAAAGCTGAGCCATCTAAATTAAATGAATAACCGATAGGAATAACAAATGAAGTAACATCTTTTGGCGAACCAAAGCGTTCCATTTTCTTCATCATAATCGGCAATACTGCTTCTGAACTTGAAGTAGAAAAGGCAAGTAACAATTCACTTTTAAGTATCTTCATGATTGAAAAAATACTTATTCCAACCATTCTTGCAACAATTCCTAATACTACAATAACAAAGAAAACCATAGCAAATACTACAACAACTAATAATTTAAATAATGGAATTAATGCAGAAGCACCAAAAGTCATTACTGTCGTACAGATAAATGCAAATACTCCAATTGGAGCTAATTTTAAAATTTTATTGATCATCCAAAATACAGCTTCTAAAGTACCATTTAAGAATCCTTTAACGGGTTCTGCTTTTTCTCCTATCGCAGCTAATCCTAATCCAAAAAATACTGCGAAAAAGATAATCGGTAATAACTCACCTTTTGCCATAGATTCAAATAAATTCGTTGGCACAATATGAACTAATGTATCTATAAGATGATTACCATAAGTAGTCGCTTGTTCTGCTGAATGTGCAGATGATTGATATTTAGTAATATCGCCTTTAGGTAATTTATCTGGATCTAGACCCGAACCTGGTTTGAATAGATTACCGATGATAAGACCTAAACCTATAGCGATAGTTGTAATAATCTCGAAATAAAGGATTGCTTTCCATCCATAGCTTCCTACCTTTTTAGAATCCCCTAAATTTGAAATAGATAAGGCTAATGAACAAAATACAATCGGAATGATGATCATCTTAATTAAATTTAAGAACACATCACCAAATGGCTTAATATAATTTGCAACATCATCATGTCCATATAGTAATAGACCAGCGATGACACCGAGTACCAAAGCAATAATTACTTGCGTTGGTAGACTTATTTTTTTCTTGAATAGAGCCATTATGCAAACTCCCCTTCATCTGACATCACTTAATTATATCAGATAATATCAAAATAGTTATATAATTTTTTTATTAAAAATACATGCATGCTGCATTTCTTCCTATTAAAAACAACACTAAAAACACACAGTTCTATGTTTAAATAAAACTGTGTGTTAATCCTTTATTTAGAAGGTTTATATTTTTGATCAAAATCACTATGTTTTGCTTTTTTAATACTTTTCTTCGTTTCGCTATCAAAACCTTCAATGAATATTCCTTTTGAAGTACTGATAGGTTGAATCACATATGTCACGTTAGGTTCATCTTTGAAAACGACTTCTTTATAGTATAGCCCCTTTTTAGTGCTATATGATGTTTTGTCTTTTTTCACTTTATCATTAAGATGATGGTCGCTCATATAGCTATCAATCAGTTCAAGATTTTTATGACCTTGATAAGCTTTGAGTCCAAAGAAAAATGCAATTGCTAATATTAGAGAGATAATCAAAATAATGATTACCCTAAAAATAACCTGTTTCTTACTCATTATTATAGAAACTCCTTTTATCTTATCACACACAATTATAAACGATTAATTCGTATAGAAAAGAAAGATTTATTTAAATTGTAACAAAATGTTCGTTTGTAAATGTGAAAATTTTGAGAAGTTTTATAAAAATTCCCTTACATCATCAATTGGAAGTCTCACTGAATCGTGTGCATCTTGTGCTTTTTTACCTATAGCAATCGCTAAAACTGGCACATATCTGTCAGAATCATAACCGATAATATCCGCAATATTTTCTTTATCGAAGCCGCCAATAGGGTTTGTATCGTATCCATGAGCTTTCGCTGTAAGCATTAATTGCATTGCCATTAAACTACTATCTATATTCACAATATCTTTCATGCCTTCTCTAGATAAGTTTTTATAATAAGGTAATATCCAATCTAACAGTTGTGCTTTGATATCTTCTGTCATCAATTGTTGTTCTACAGCATCGCCATAAATCTGTTCAGCTTTTTCGTAGTTTTGTAAATCTCCAAAAATAATTAACATAGCTGAGGATGTTGTTAACTGTCTGGAATTGAATCCAAATGATTCTTTAACTTTTTCTTTCATTTCATCACTTTCTACAACAGCAATTCTCCATGGTTGCATATTAACCGATGATGGTGCTTTAGTTGCTTTAGTAATGATTTCATCCATTTCTTCTCGAGGAATTTTATAATTCTCATCAAATACCTTTACTGATTTTCTACTGTTAAGCACTTCGTTAAAATCATTTATACGTGTCAATTTTTGCACTCCTCCATTTTTAAAAAAAATTGTTTTATTATCAAATTAAACTCATTCAAATATTTGATAAATTTAATTTAAAGCAATTCGAATTATAGTGATGAAATCAATACTTGACAAGTGATACGCTTCATAATATTGTTACCTTAACAAGGAGTGATTAAATGTATGTAGAGAATAGTTATTTGAGCAAACAATTATGTTTTTTATTTTATGTTTCCTCTAAAGAAATCATCAAAAAATATACAGATTACCTAAAAGAGTATGGTCTTACATACACAGGTTATATTGTATTAATGGCGATAGAAGATGATGAGAAACTTAACATTAAAAAACTAGGTGAAAGAGTCTTCTTGGATTCTGGCACGCTGACACCATTATTAAAAAAATTAGAGAAAAAGAATTATGTCATTCGAACTCGTGAAGAACAAGATGAACGGAACCTTCAAATTTCTTTAACAGAACGTGGCAAGGATATTCAAAATGTTCTATCTGATATTTCACAAAGTGTTTTTAATGAATTTAATATTACTCAAGAAGAAACCCAAAATTTAGTTGAAGACTTGCAAAATTTTGTAACGAAAAATTTTGATAAAACAGTGGAAAAGTGATACTTATAGAGACTAGAGACAAAAGTAAGCTTTTTAAATACAAATACAACAAAACTTTCAACTTTAGCAATAGCGATACAATTTAATAGTAATAGTATGTCTAAAGTAAGCTTTTGTCTTATTCTCTCGTACAGTCAGTATATTTTTTTGCACCTAATTCCTACTAAACTTATCTAAATACCTCTTTTTTTGCAAGTTACATCACTTTATCTATACTCTATTAATTACAAGCATTGTAAAGACCATTAATGAATGATTATAGATATTTTAATAATTATCCATTTTAACATCTAAAAATGTGAATTAAGGTGGTATTTAAATAGACTATCAAGATGTGTGTTGTTTGTTTCCCTTCATATAATGGAGGTTGAAAGAAGCAATTGTATAGCTATTTTAATGAAAGTAGAGGGTGTGATTGTAAAATCAGTTATTCACATATATGACAACATGGAATTATGTTAAAACATTAAGATATACGTATTTTTTAAAATGATCTATCGACTGCCAATGTCTTGAAAGGATGATTGTTTCCTAATGCATTGATAGTCTTTGGTTCAGTATGTGTATGAAAACTGACTGTTAGTTATTTCATTTTAATGAAACGAAAAATAGCAAAATTTTTTGAATATTTTATTTTGATATTAAACAAAAATGTGCCCTAATTTGAACACACTTTAATGCTCACCTTAGGACACAATTTTTATTTATATACGAATAGCTTTTTCTTTTTTATTTAAATGAATCATTGTAATAAGAGCAATTACACCAAATATAGCCAAGAAGAAGAAAGCGAGATGACTTGAACCAGTGATACTCGTTACAAAAGTAATCACTAGTGGTGGGAAGAAACCGCCTAGTCCTCCCATCATGGATACAATACCATTCGCTGAACCTGCTTCTTTAGAAAAGTATGAAGGTACTAATTTAAATATTAAACCATTACCTATACCTGCACAGATACTAATTGCTAAACAGCCTATCGTAAACAGAACAATATGACTAGATAAGCTTAATATAAGCGCACCAATAATCATTATCACGAAGTCGATGATAAGCGCTTGTACTGCATTAAATTTATCACCTATAACACCACCAACCGGTCTTAAGAACGTCGCTAGTGCTATAAATATACCTGAACGAATACCTGCATCCACTTTATCAATACTAAAATGATCAACTAGAAAGTTCGGTAAAAAAATCCCAAAAGCCACAAAAGCTCCAAAAGTAATAAAATACCACAAACTTAAATAATACAACTTATAATTCTTAGATAGGTCTTTGACTTGAGCCATCAAAGGAATCTTCACTTTCGGCTCATTTTTATCTCCTAAAAAAAACATTAAAATTGCAAATATACTTAGAATAATTAAATAACTACGAACTGTATTTTGCCAGCCAATTGCACCTGCTAACACTGGGGCACAAAATGATGAAACTGCAGTACCAATATTACCTACACCATATATACCATTTGCTAAACCAACTTTGTCTTTTGAAAAGTATTTAGGTACTGAAGTAACACCTACTGAAAAAATTGCGCCACCAATTCCTAGAAAGAATCCTGATAACATTAGCATACCGGGTGATTGAGCTTGACCTAAAAGAAAAATTGGAAGTAATAGTACAATAAAACTCCAGAAAAACACCCATTTCGCTCCTACAATGTTAGTTAAGTACCCAAATGGTACACGTAGTACAGAACCTAAAATAACAGGAATAGCTAAAATGACAGATATTTGTCCTGGAGAAATATCAACATCTTGTGAAATAAATGGCATTAATGGAGAAATGATACTCCATGCCATAAAGCCTGCGACCAAACTCAATGTCTGTAACGTAAGCTGAGAAACACCCTTTTTCATGTTCATTTTAATTCACCTTCATCTGATTTAATTATAAGGTGTATTGGTACTTTGTGAGAGCTTAATAAGAGGTCAAAATTAATAATATAAAACAAAATTATAAACAAAGTACCAATCACAAATTCATTTTAATATGTTTGTGAAAATATGAACATAAGGACATACCCTGATTTTACTTTTATTTTTCCCTATATAAAGGTACAAAAAAAGGACTACTTAGTCATAGACTAAGTAAGCCCTAATAATCAATCATGATATACATTTAAAATTCTAATAATTTTTTCTTTAAGGCATATTCAACTAATTCAGGTTTACTCTTTAAATTTAGTTTCGTCATAATATGCGTTTTATGTGCCTCTACCGTTTTCACTGATACAAACAACTTTTCTGCAATATCTTTATTGCCATAGCCTTTAGCTATAAGAGGTAATATTTCTAACTCTCGTTTCGATAAAATTTTAAATGGATCTGAAGAGGATGACACTTCATCCGTTTGAGATTGATTGACAAACTCATTGACTAAAGACGTCGTCAATTTCATATCAACATAAGTTTCACCTTGATATACTGTACGTACGGCCAATATTAATTGCTCATCAGGTGAATTCTTTAAAATGTATCCTTTAGCACCACTTTTTAACATATGAAATAAATATTCTTCGTCATCAAACATCGTAAGTATTAAAATTTTAGTTTCAGGAAAACTTTCAGAAATTTTACTGGTTGCGATTAAGCCAGACTCTCCTGGTGGCATGCTCAAATCTAAAATTAAAACATCTGGTCGATGTTCTAACACTTTTTGATAAGCTTCAACCCCGTCAGCTGCAGTTGCAACAACTTCCATATCTTCTTGATAATTTAATATCATTGAAAATCCTGTCCTAACAACTGCATGGTCATCCGCTATAACTATTTTCACTTCAATTCCCCCAACTTACATCATCAACTTAAATCGGTATATCTAATGTAATTATAGTACCTCTATTAATATGTGTCTCTATATTAACATGACCGTTAACTAATTCTGCACGTTCTCTCATTCCGTACAATCCAAGTCCAGAGCCTTTAGGGTGATGATCTAAACTAAACCCTTTACCTCGATCCACAACCTCTGCTACAAGCTGCTTGCCATCACTATGCGTACTTACCTCAATTTCATTAACCTCAGCATATTTTAGAGCATTAAATACACCCTCTTGAACTACACGATACACAACTGTTTCAATTTCATTATCAAAACGCATGCCTTTAATATTCGAATCATATTTAATATGCATACCATAATTTTCTTCAAACTGTTTAAAATATGATTTAAAAGCTGCTTCAATACCTAAATCGTCGAGAGAAGAAGGTCTTAATTCAACAGACATATTTCTAATATCATCAATAAGCTGTGATAATAGTCCTTCTATACGTTGAGATGTTTCAGCTAACACCTTATCCCTGTGCTTATACTTCAAAAGCCTTAGTTCAACATCTATATTGAGCATATCCTGTATTACACTATCATGTAATTCTCTAGAAATACGCTTTCGTTCATTTTCTTGTGCTTGAATTGAACGATGTAACATTTTTTGTTGATACATTTTTTCTTGCCTTTCAATCTGAGGCGCCACATTCTGTAAGGTAAATGCACTAATACCTCTTTGTTCATCAATATTTTGATACATAGCTGTAAAAGGCTTAATTTCATTATCTTTTGTCTTCATAAATACTTGGAAATTGGAATGTTGTAATTGCGTTGTCTCTAAAAAACAATCTTTACACGATTGTACATCATATTCATTAGAGTATCCTTCGCATCGATGACAAATCGCATTTGTCATAGCATTATAATTATCTTCCTCAGTTAAAATATCTTTTGCTGCGTCATTCATAGCAATAATTTTGCCTTGTCTATTAACAAATACAATTTTCTCGTTCGTGGTTTCATAATAATTCTTAAGTAATTGCTCTAAACTTAAATCAGTTTGCTCCAACATATTTACCACCTAGTTTATTTCTGTAAAAATACCGATTTGTTTTTCAATATTAAGTTGGTCCAATGACTGAGGTAACGGCTGATGATTTCTTTGACCTAATAATAAAACGCCATACATTGAATTTTCTAACCATAAAGGGACTGCAACTACAGCTGTCAATGACTCACTAAGAATGATTGGAAATTTAACTTTCTCTTCTGGAGATAAAGCTGTATCTACATCAGCAATAACCATACGCTTACCGGTTTTCATCACCATTCCAGCAAGCCCTCTACCCTTTCTCAAAATGATAAGTTTATATCTATCATTTGTGTTACCTGAAACATATTGCCATTTAATTGGTGATGAAGTGTGATGATAATCATATAAAGCGATACCACCAAAATCATAACCCTCTTGTGCTCTCAACTTATCTAAATTCATTTGTAAATGTTGATTATGTTTTAAAGATTCTGGTTCCACACTTTCACCTCATAATAAATTAAATTTTGTTTTTGCGATAAACAATATATCTTCTGTTCATATAAGACAGTGGTACACTCCAAACATGTACTAAACGAGTAAATGGCCAACACGCAAACACTGTAAACCCTAATAATATGTGCAGTTTAAACGACCAAGGCACGTTTAACATTAAGTCAGCATTTGGAGAAAACATGAATAAATGTCTAAACCATATCGCAATGGTTTGACGATAATCAAATTCAGGTTGAATCGCATTGGTTACAAGCGTAGAATAACAACCCATTATTAAAATAATCAACAAAACGATATTCACAAATATATCTGAAAATGAACTTAATCGTCTAACGTTTTTGATGGATAGTCGTCTTAAAGTTAGCAACAACATTCCTATTAATGTTATTATACCAAAAACACTACCTATATAAACTGCACCTATATGATAGATATGATTATTTACTCCTATCGCCTCTAACCAATTAGCGGGAATCAATAATCCCACAACATGACCAAAGAATACCGGAATAATACCTAAATGAAAAAGTAAACTTCCCCATTTTAATCGTTTCTTTTCAATCATTTCACTCGACTTTGCTGTCCATGAAAATTGATCATATTTATATCTTGCGATATGTCCAATAACAAATATTGCTAAACATAAATATGGATAAATAACCCATACAAATTGATTAAGCATGATTTTCCACCTCTTTCAAAGGCACGATACACGCTTTTAACGTTTTTCTTAATGCACTGACAACATATGCATAGGGATTATTGTTTTCAGCTAGGGTATTTGCCATTTCATACGTACCATCTTCAATAATCATAATGACAAGTTGAAGGTTTTCCTGTGCTCGACTATCATTTTTAAAATCAGCAACTTGCAAAAACTGTAGCATCAATGGGAGAAAATCAGATAATTCATTATCAACCATTTTTAGTCCAAACATTTCGTATAAAACCTTTAATTTAGCTAGCATTTGACCCCGTTCCTTTTGCGTGTCAAATTTATTAAATGTCATATAGAGTGGGTGTTTTTTACTAAAATCAAATGTATCTGTATAGATAGCTTTAATTTCTGACAAAGTATAATTCATCATGACTTCTCTATATGCAAGCAAATCTTCGTAGCCGGGGTGAGACTTAGAAATAGTTTCTTCAAATATTTTTGGATGAAATGTCATTTTTTCTGGAAAATTCATTTGTTGACCAAGATAGCCTAAGCTATCTTGGTATAGACTTAATTGTTCAAGGTTAATCACGGAAGATCCCTCCATAGAAATTTTCATTATAAATTTCTTGTCCAGTTTTACCTGATTGAACTGCAACACCACAACCTTCACAATTAGAGCCAAAGTACTCTCCACCGTAACCTTGACTTCCTTGCGCTTTATAAGTATCTAAATATGTTTCTTTATGGGAAGAAGGCACAACAAAACGATCTTCATATTTAGCAATACCTAGTAAGCGATACATTTCAGTCATCTGTCTTTCAGTAAGTCCTAATCGTTCTAATTTAGAAGTATCGAAAGGTTGGTTTGTTATTTGAGAACGCATATAACTTCTCATCATCGCCATTTTTTGTAAGCCCTCTTTAACAGGTTTTGTGTCGCCAGCAGTTAATAAATTTGCTAAGTATTGAATAGGTAAACGCATTTCCTCAATAGCTGGGAAAATCATATCTGGATTTTGACCTGCATTTTCACCTTCGAAATAACTCATAATAGGACTTAAAGGTGGACAATACCACACCATCGGCATAGTTCTAAATTCAGGATGCAATGGAAAGGCCATTTTATATTCTATTGCCAATTTATACACTGGTGAGTTTTGAGCTGCTGTAATCCATTCTTGATTTATTCCATCTTTTTCAGCTTGTGCAATGACTTCCTCATCAAATGGATCAAGGAATAGGTCTAATTGTTTTTCGTATAAGTCTTTTTCATCTTTAGCTGAAGCCGCTTCTTGAACGCGATCTGCGTCATATAATAAAACACCTAAATATCTCATACGTCCTGTACAAGTTTCGGAACAAACAGTTGGCATACCAGCTTCGATTCGTGGGAAACAAAATGTACATTTTTCAGCTTTATTCGTTTTCCAGTTAAAATATACTTTTTTATACGGACATCCAGTCATACAGTATCTCCAACCTCGACAGGCTTCTTGATCGACGAGTACGATACCATCCTCATCTCGTTTATACATAGCTCCTGATGGACAAGATGCTACGCAACTTGGATTTAAACAGTGTTCACATAGTCTTGGTAAATACATCATAAATGTCTCATCGAATTGGAATTTAATATCTTCTTCTATTTTCTGAATATTTGGATCCTCTGGTCCTGTAATGTGACCTCCAGCTAAATCATCTTCCCAGTTTGGCCCCCATTTAAGATTCAATCTATCACCTGAAATTAAAGAGTGAGCTGTCGCCACGGGAGAGTGCTGTCCTTGTTTAGCATTGGTTAAGTGTTCATAGTTATATGTCCACGGTTCATAATAATCTTGAATGAGTGGCATGTCTGGATTATAGAAGATTTTACCTAAAGCAATTTTTGACCATCTGTTACCAGATTTTAATTCAAGCTTTCCTTTTTTATTTAGCACCCAACCACCTTTATATTGTCCTTGGTCTTCCCATCTTTTTGGATATCCTACACCCGGTTTTGTTTCTACGTTATTAAACCACATATATTCTGCACCAGGTCGATTTGTCCATGTGTTTTTACATGTCACACTGCAAGTATGACAACCAATACATTTGTCTAGATTCAATACCATTGCAACTTGCGCTTTAATCTTCAAGCCAATTGACCTCCTTCATTTTTCTAACAGCTACATACTCATCTCTTTGATTTCCAATTGGTCCATAATAGTTAAAGTGATAACTAATTTGTGCATATCCTCCTACTAATTGAGTAGGTTTCAAGTGAATACGAGTAGGTGCATTATGAGAACCTCCACGAGTATCAGTAATTTCAGAACCAGGTGTCTCTATATGTTTATCTTGTGCATGATACATAAACATTGTGCCTCTAGGCATACGATGAGATGTTACAGCTCTGGCAGTAACAACTCCGTTTCTGTTGTATACTTCTAACCAGTCGTTATCATTAATACCATGGTCAGCTGCGTCTTCATTTGAAATCCATACAACTGGTCCACCTCTAAACAACGTCAACATGCGTTCATTATCTTGATAAGTTGAATGAATATTCCATTTTCCATGAGGTGTAAGGTATCGAAGCACTAATGTATCTTGTCCACCTTTAACTTTTTTATCACGAGCACCAAATACCATTGGAGGTAAAGTAGGTTTATATACCGGTAAACTTTCGCCAAACTGTTGGAATACCTCATGATCTATATAATAACTTTGACGTCCAGTTAGTGTTCTAAATGGCACTAAACGTTCAACATTAGTTGTAAACGGTGAGTAGCGTCTTCCATCTTTATTAGAGCCAGGGAATACTGCAGTTGGAATCACTTCTCTTGGTTGAGAAGTAATGTTTAAGAATGATATCTTTTCAGAAGCACGTTCTTTAGAAATATCTTTAAGTTCCATACCTGTTTGATTTTCTAAATCTTCATATGACTTTTGTGATAATTTGCCGTTTGTAGCAGAGGATATATTCAAAATGACATCTGCTACTTTTCTCGCTGTATCTATTCTCGGTCTATCATTTTTAACTGAAATAGTATTATCATCATTCCAAGTTCCAACTATACTTTTAAGTTCTTCGTACTCTTCACTAACGCTATAACTCACACCATGAGCACCTATTTTCCCTTTTTCTAGTTTTGGACCAACAGTAACGAATTTATCGTAAATTTGTGTATAGTCTCGCTCTACGATAGAAAAATTAGGCATTGTTTTACCTGGCACACCTTCAATTTCTCCTTTAGACCAATCTTTTACAATACCGTATTCAGTTGAAATTTCTTGTTTTGAATCATGTCCTAATGGTGTAGTTACGACATCTTTAAATTTACCTGGAAGATAATCTTTCGCCATTTCTGAAACAGCTTTACTTAGAGTTTTATAAATATCCCAGTCCGAACGCGATTCCCATAATGGGTCAATCGCTGGGTTAAATGGATGAATAAATGGATGCATGTCTGTAGAAGATAAATCATGTTTTTCATACCAAGTTGCAGCAGGTAAAACGATATCTGAATATAATGGCGTCGCAGTCATTCTGAAATCAAGTGATACTAATAAATCAAGTTTCCCTTCTGTATCCTCGCGCCATTTAATTTCCTCTGGTTTATCATCTTCATTTGGCTCTGCCATTAAACCAGAGCGCGCACCTAACAAGTGCTTCATAAAGTATTCTTGTCCTTTAGCTGAACTAGAAATTAAATTAGATCTCCATACAAATAATGTTTTAGGATGGTTTTTTCTTAAATCTGGATCTTCTATCGCAAATTGTGTATCTTTATTTTTAACTGATTCAATCGCTTTTTGTAAGATGGCTTCATTTGAATCATCACCTTCATCTTTAGCCTCTTCACCAAATAATAGACTGTTTTTATTAAACTGTGGATATGAAGGCAACCAGCCCATACGAGCAGCTGTTACATTGTAATCAGCTGGATGTTGATGCTTAATATTTTCAGCTAATGGTGATTTTAATTTATCTACATTTGATTCTTCATACTTCCATTGATCTGTAGCGAAATAGAACCAACTTGTACCATTTTGTAAACGTGGAGGACCTTGCCAATCTTTAGCGAATGCAATAGTATTCCATCCTTCAATTGGTCGACATTTTTCTTGTCCTACATAGTGTGCCCAACCACCACCGTTAACGCCTTGACAACCACACAATAGTACTAAGTTAAGAATTGAACGATAAATAGTATCGGAGTTAAACCAATGGTTGATACCAGCCCCCATAATAATCATTGAGCGTCCACCAGTATCAATAGCATTTTGTGCAAATTCTTTTGCCACTTTCGTCACTAATTCTTTTTTGATACCTGTAATTTGTTCTTGCCAAGCGGGAGTATATTTAGAAGATGCGTCATCATAAGATGTAGCTTCTAGTTCGTGTTCAAAACGTTGAACACCATATTGACTCGTCATTAAATCATAAACCGTAGCAATTTTAACTTCTTCTCCGTTAGCTAACTGAATAGTTCTCGTTGCAATAGGTCTCTCAAAGATACCATCACCACTGCTATCAAAATATGGAAATTGAATCGTTTCAACATGATAGTCACTTTCAACCATTGATAACATTGGATCAATTGGTGTACCATCCTCTGTTTCAAGTTTCAAATTCCATTTTTTCCCTTCTTCCCAGCGTTGCCCCATTGTGCCATTAGGAACAAGTAATTGTTGACTCAATTTGTCTTGAATAACTGGCTTCCATTCATTATTTTCACCTGACATCCCTAAATCAGAAGCACGCAAGAATCTACCTGCTTTATAGCCATTCTCATCTTCATCTAACATAATGACAAACGGCATATCAGAATATTGCTTAGCATAGTTAATAAACATATCATTCGGTTGATTTTCATAATATTCCTGTAAAATAACATGTGTCATTGCTTGTGCAACCGCTGCATCTGTCCCCGGATGTGGTGCAAGCCAATGATCGGCGAACTTAACATTCTCAGCATAATCAGGTGCTACTGAAATAACTTTCGCCCCTTTATATCTAACTTCAGTCATAAAATGTGCGTCAGGTGTACGTGTTAATGGAACGTTTGATCCCCACATCATTATGTATGAGGCGTTGTACCAATCACTGGATTCTGGCACGTCTGTTTGCTCACCCCAAATTTGTGGAGATGCAGGTGGTAAATCAGCATACCAATCGTAAAAACTTAACATTTCTCCACCTAACAAATTAATAAATCTTGCTCCTGAAGCATAACTAATCATCGACATAGCAGGAATAGGAGTAAATCCAGCAATACGATCCGGTCCATCTTTTTTTATGGTGTATAAAATTTGAGCTGCAATGATATCTGTGGCATCTTTCCAATTTGCTCTGACGTGTCCACCTTTACCTCTTGCTTCTTTATATTGTTTGGCTTTTTCTTCATTTTCTACGATGGATGCCCATGCCGCAATTCGGTTTCCTTTTTGTTCTTCAAGCGCTTCGGTCCATAAATCTAATAATTTACCTCTAATATAAGGATATTTAACTCTTAACGGACTATACTCATACCAAGAAAATGATGCACCTCTCGGACAACCTCTTGGCTCAAATTCTGGCATATCAGGTCCACAACTTGGATAATCAATTTGTTGATTTTCCCATGTAATTACGCCATTTTTGACAAATACTTTCCATGAACATGATCCAGTACAGTTAACACCATGCGTCGTTCTCACAACTTTTTCGTGGCTCCATCTTTCTCTATACATCTTTTCCCATTCTCGACTTTTATGCTCTAATACCGACCAATTTCCATTAAACTTTTCTGTCGGTTTAAAGAAATTCAATCCAAATTTTCCCATTTTATTAATCCTCCCACCATACAAGGTTATATCCTTTCTCAATGCATAGGTATTGTGTCTTATCTTTATTGTACATTTTTTCACAAAGCCATTATATTAGGGAATGTCCTAATTGATGTTAGAGATTCCCTAAAAAATAAGGCCTACAAATTCATAATGAACTTGTAGACCCAAATGTTTATACATATATTGTTTTAATACTCTTGTGTTTAATCATTTCGTTATACACGTTTTGTTGAGAAATGTGGTAGCTATGGTCAAAATCAATCAGACATTGGATTCCTTCATCATATAAAGTTTCAGCCTTTGCAATTGCACGTTCTTTATCTCCCTTGATTAAATATAGATTTCCCTTGTCATTCTTATTATTATTCAATAACGTACGATTAATGTCATCAAGTATATTACCTAAAATGCATATGCCTGGATGACCTTCTAGTTGTTGAGAAACCAATTGTTCTTCAATCGTACTTAAATGACCTATAACAATCTTTTCATTGTAGCAGGAAGCATTAAACACTATTGCAATGGGGTAGTCTTCATTCGTATATGATTCAATTTGTTTAATAATTTGACCTAATCTTTTCACACCCATATAAATAGCTAAAGTGCCTCCATTAATCAAGTTCCTAATATCCGTATCGTGATTAACCGAATCTTTAAAATGACCAGTTGAGAAAGTCACACTCGGTGCGATAGAACGCATCGTTAATCCCATATTCATAGTTGCTACGGCAGCACTTGCTGATGTCACACCAGGGACAATCTCGTAATGAATATGATGATTTTCTAATGTTTGTACTTCTTCTGTAATTCTACCAAAAATCGCAGGATCTCCTCCCTTTAGTCTCACCACACATTGATATTGATTAGCTACTTCAACAATTTTTTGATTAATCTCCTCTTGTTGAATGTGTTTACAATAAGGTTTCTTTCCCACATTGATCACTTTTGTTTGAGAAGAAGCATACTGTAAGATGAAAGGATTTACGAGACGATCAAATAAAATCACGTCAGCTGATCTAATTAACCGTTCAGCTTTTTTAGTTAATAAGTTTGGATTGCCTGGTCCTGCACCGATTAGATATACTGTGCCAGGATAAGTTATAGACATAAGTAAATATCTCCATCAATAACTTCTACTTCGTATGTCTCTACACATCCTGTATCAGGTTGTTGTACTTCTCCAGTTTTTAAAGCTATTTTTTGATCGTGTAACGGACAGTAAACATAATCACCACTTACAGTCCCTTCAGACAACGGCCCTTCTTTATGTGGACATATATTTCCAATGGCATATAAATCACCATTATCTGTGAGAAAAATACCTATTTCTTTTTCGTTTACAACTACTTTTTTGCCTATTTGAGGAATCATTTCATTCATTGTTGTAACTTTAATCTTTTCTTTAGCTTTCATTCTTACACCTTCTCAACTTCAAAGATTTTTTGTGCTTCTTTATTTTCAACAATAGTTTCCCATGGTTCATTCTCAACAGCTTTTTTGGCTTCCATAATTCTTAAATACAGTTCTTTTTGCTTTTCTTGATTTAATAAGACATTCTTGACATTTTCAAAGCCCATACGTTCTAACCATGGTGCTGTTCTTTCAGCGTAAACACCTGTTTCTCTGTAATACTGCATGAGGGCACCACATAATTGAATCACTTCATCTTCGGTTTCAACTGTCGTTAACAATTTACCTACAGTAACATCAGTACCACCATTACCTCCGATAAATATTTGGTAGCCATTTTCAACAGATATGACGCCAAAATCTTTAACACCAGACTCTACACAACTTCTCGGACAACCTGATACTCCCATTTTAAATTTATGAGGTGTATCAATATATTCAAATGTTTTTTCAAGTCTTATTCCTAGTCGAGTTGTGTATTGTGTACCAAAACGACAAAACTCTTTACCAACGCAACTTTTAACAGAACGCGTCTTTTTACCATAAGCAGAAGCAGAACGCATTCCTAAATCTTTCCAAACTTGTGGTAATTCTTCTTTCTTCAATCCATATAAACCTACACGTTGCGAACCTGTTACTTTAACAAGTGGTACGTTATACTTTTTAGCAACTTCTCCTAATCGAATGAGTTGGTCAGCATCTGTAACACCACCGCGCATTTGAGGAATCACTGAGAAAGTACCATCATTTTGTATATTTGCATGATATCTTTCATTAGCGAAGCGAGAATCTTTTTCGTCTCGATGTTCAAAAGGATAAACCATATTTAAATAATAATTAATTGCAGGTCGACATTTAGGACAACCATCTTTATCTTTGAAATCAAGAACGTGTCGTACTTCTTTTGATGATTTGAGATTTTTAGCCCTGATTTGAGTTACAATTTGGTCTCTTGTTAAATCAGTACATGGACAAATACCTGTTGGTTTTGCAGCAATAAAGTCGTCACCTAATGTATATTGTAATAACTCACCGATTTGACCTTTACACTTACCACATGAATTACCTGCTTTTGTTGCTTTAGTCACTTCATCTACAGACGTTAAACCTTTAGTTGTAATAGCATTGACGATTGTTCCTTTATCAACACCATTACATCCACAAATCGTTTCATCATCAGACATATCAGCAATAGATGTCCCCGCATCTTCATCACCTTTATGCAATAAAGAAACAAGTGTATAATCTTCAAGCGTTTCATGTTTTTTCATCATATTATAAAATCGTGATCCATCATCAGTATCACCATACAAGACAGCACCAACGACTTGACCCTGACTTAAATACACTTTTTTGTAGATATTGTCGACACTATTAAAAATTTCCACACCATGGACATCTTCATCTTCAACAATTTGCCCTGCACTATATAAATCACAACCAGATACTTTAAGTGAAGTGAAAGCAGTAGATCCTTTATAACCTTTTGTTTCTTTACCAGTTAAATAATCTGCTAGCACTTTGCCTTGTTCATAAAGTGGCGCCACCAATCCATAAACTTTCCCATCATGTTCGGCACATTCACCGACTGCATAAATATGAGAATCAGATGTTTGCATATAATCATTTACAACAATACCTCTATTGACATCTAATCCACTATCTTTAGCAACTTCAGTATAAGGTCTGATACCAACAGCCATAACTACTAAATCTGTTTCAATCACCCGACCGTCAGCTAATTTAATAGCTTCAACATCTTTATCACCAATGATTTCTTTAGAATTTGCTTGAAGTTCAATCTTCATACCTTGCTTTTCTAAATCCGCTTTAAGCATTTCTCCGGCTTTACGATCCAATTGCATTTCCATGAGCCAATCAGCTAAATGAAGAACTGTCACTTCCATTCCTTGATCTAGAAGTCCTCTGGCACACTCTAAGCCTAGAAGACCTCCACCAATGACAACTGCGCGTTTTTTCGTTTGGGCAATTTCAATCATTTTATTTGTATCATCAATTGTTCGCCATCCAATGACACTAGGAAGATTTGAACCTGGTATAGGTAATACAAAAGCTTTTGATCCAGTAGCGAAAATACAAATGTCATACTCTACTTCAATACCTTTAGAAGTAGTAACTATTTTGTTTTCTTTATCAACTTTTTCCACTGGATCATTATTTATAAGTTCAATATTATTCTCTTGATACCAATCATAAGGATTCATAATTGTATCTTCGACGGTCATTTTCTTCTGCAAAATATTGGATAACATAATTCTGTTATAGTTCGGATAAGGTTCTTTCCCAATAATAGTAATATCAAATTGTGATTGTGAACGTTCTAAAATCTCTTCTATCGTTCTTAAACCTGCCATACCATTACCAATCATTACAAGTTTTTGTTTTGCCATACTTTAATGCCCCTTTTATCAATATAAATTTTTAATACAAAACACAATGTAACTTTATAAAAGGTCAGAAATTTAATCATTTTGTATTTCTCTTTTCAAGTTCATCTTATAACAAAACTTCAGTTTTTTGTGATGTAATTCACATTTAAAATTAAAATCGGGGATTTCCCTAATGGCATGGATATGGTTTTCTAGGATGAAATTGAGGCCAAAATTAAAATATATTATTAACTATTTTATAATATATGTTGCAATTGAAATTACACTTTACGCTGTCATTTTAAACCACAAACTATTTTATAATGAGCTGCATTCATTATAGAAATAATATCATCAAATATTAAGGGGAATGTAACAATGAATTGTGTTACATTCCCCAACCTTAACGAATCATATCATTTATTTTTTGTAAATTCGTTTAAAATAATTGAAATATATTAAATATCTAACGCTTCAAGTCTTTCTCTAATAATTAATCTTAAAATTGGATCAAAGTTAATCGATGGCGTAATGTGTAATTGACTATGCAATGTCATTTCACCTAAAAGACGTTTTACTTTATTCACCAATCTACCATCAAATAAAAATAATGGGACAATGACTAACTCGTCATATTGCTCTGAGATTTTATCTAAATCATTTTTAAATGCTAATGTCCCATATAAAGCTCTTGCATAAACAGGATGATGACTATCAAGCGTTTTAACAAATGCTTTTAATTCATCATGTGCTTTCGTAAAACGTCCACTTCCATTTCCATGGGCAATTACTATAGTTGCTTTGGTTGAACCTTCACTGACTTTTTCTTCAGCAATTCTATTTTCTACTAATGTTTTCATATATGGATGTGTACCAAGAGGCGCACTCATTTTACTATCAATTTGTGGATATCGAGCTTTCATCTCTTTAAGTATTTGTGGAATATCACTGATATAATGCATTGCACTAAAAATGAGTAAAGGTACAATACGAAATTTTGTAATTCCTTGCTTAATCATCTTCTCCATTATGATTTCAAGATTTTGTGTTTCACTTTCTAAAAATGCTAACTCATAATAATATTGCTCATCTTTTAATAAAGTTCCGATAAATTCTTCTAAAGCTTCATTCTGATTTCCTTTTCTCATGCCGTGAGCGACTAGAATATTACCTATCATAATTATCCCACCCTTTTGTATTATCATTATTACGAATAATTAAATCACATTTGTGTACTAATGTATAATGTAGCATCTTAAATAAATATGCTAACATAGTTGTCAAAAATTTTATTTTTTTAATTATAAGTTATATAATAAAATTCGTTGAGAGTTTACAAATATAATCATGCCAAATGTATTTATATTTACTACATAATTACATTTTTAAATATCTCAAATAATTCATATTTAGAGAGGATTTCATTTATGAAAAAATTGATTACTCTTATTGTCATGATATCTTTTGTTTTAGCGAGCTGTGGGGGCACCTCAAGTACAGACAAAGACACCCTCAATGTTGAAATACCTTTGAAAACTAAATCAATTGCACCTTACGAAACTGATATCCCAGTTAAAACAGGTGCCTTGGAATCGCTTTTTAAAATGTCGAAGAATGGTAAAGTAAAACCTTTATTAGTCAAAAATTATCATCAAGTATCTGACAATCAACTAGAACTCACTTTAAAAGATAATATTAAATTTCAAAACGGTCATCATTTAACAGGCGAAGCTGTAAAACGCAGTCTCGAAGAAGGAATGAAAAAAAGTGATTTGTTAAAAGGATCACTTCCTATCAAATCAATCAATGCTCATGGACAAAAAGTCACAATCAATACTAAAGAACCTTATCCAGAATTAATGTCTGAACTCGCAAGCCCATTTGCTGCTATTTACGACACAAAAGCTAAAAACAAAGTAACTGATCAACCTGTTGGTACGGGTCCTTATAAAATTGATCAGTATAAACGTTCTCAAAAAATCGTACTAAAACAATTCAAAGACTACTGGCAAGGTACGCCAAAATTAAAAAGAATTAATGTCACTTATCATGAAGATGGTAATACTCGTGTTGATCACTTATTATCAGGCAAATCAGATTTGACTACTGATGTTCCAATTGAACGCGTTGATGATGTAAAAAAATCTAACAAAGCAAACATTCAAAGTACATCAGGCTTTAGAACGCATTTAATGTTATACAATCATGATAGTAAAAAAGTTAATAAAAAAGTAAGAGAAGCACTAGATATGATTATTAATCGAAAAGACATTGCTAAAAATATTTCTAAAAATTATGCTGAGCCAGCATCAGGTCCTTTTAACCATCGATTAAAATCATTAGAAAAAGAGGAAATTCAATCACAAGACATCAAGCGTGCAAAAGAACTTTTAGCTCAAGAAGGTTATTCCAAATCACATCCTCTTAAATTAAACATGGTCACATACGATGGCAGACCAGAATTGCCTAAAATTGGACAGGTGATACAATCTGAAGCTAAAAAGGCAAATGTTGATATACAATTACGCAATGTAGATGATATCGAAGGATATCTCAAAAACAAACAGGGTTGGGATGTTTCAATGTATAGTTATTTAAGTGTGCCACGTGGTGATACAGGTTATTTCTTTAACACTGCATACTTACCTGATGGAGCATTAAATAAAGGTAATTATAGTAATACTAAAGTCACTCAGTTAATTAAAGAATTAAATACTACTTTCGGTGACAAGCAACGTGGTCAAGTGACTAATGAAATACTAAATGAATCTAAAAAAGATATTCCTAACAGCTATATCACATACAACTCTCAAATAGATGGTGTGAATAATAAAGTAAGACATTTTAATGTTACACCAGAATCTATCTATTTAATTGATTATAAATTAAGTAAAAAAGAATAATAATTGATACGGGAAGCTGGGACATAATTCCTAACAAAATAGCCAGTAAATGAGTTTTTATAAATTCATTTACTGGCTTCTTTATTTACAATACTACGTATTGTTGGCTCGCTTTCTTAGGGGACAGCTTCAGCCTGTAGTCTTCAACTTGTCCTGTTCCCTCAAGAGTCTCGCTAAAATACTTTGTGTTTATATGTCATTTTACATTAAAATACTTTGAAAATAAGGCCTTTCCGTAAAATTTAATAAATACCAATAAACAAAATTAACGAGGTGCCTTATGTATAAAGACTATAACATGACTCAACATACTCTACTAATGGAAACTTCAGTTCTTATCTCCACAAATGATATTTCACGACATGTAAATGATATTGCAGAAACAATTCACTATACTGAATTCGATGAGTTCAGACATCCTCGTGGCTTAATATAAGAAAAGTAACAGCTCAACGAGCTGAAAATCATCAAAAAAATTATAAAAAAGACAATTTCTATATTATTTCAATAGAAATTGTCTTTATTTACTTATCTTGGACCTTTTTGTCCCAGCCTCTTTCCTACGATTAGTCAAGTACTTATAATTAAAATAAGCATTACTTAACTAAACCGTTCATTTTAAATTTTTTGAATAAGGTGTTAAACTATATTTGATTGTACGTTTGGCTAATGTGGTGACATTTGATAATCGTACAATTTATGATTCATTACAAGATAATGAATTGTTTTTAATAATCGATTTATACAAGCAATGATGGCAGTCTTATGAGGTTTCTCATTAGGCTGCTTTCTTAGTTTGTAGTAATAATCGACGACATGATTGTCATAATGATGCTGCCCTCTTATTATATTCATAATCACCCAAAATAAAAGTTTTCTCGCTTTTTTATTACCACGCTTGTTGATGGTATCTCTACAGTGTGTATGACCTGATTGATATCGTTTGATATCAATGCCAACAAAAGCATTGAGTTGTTTATTTGATTTAAATCGCTTAATATCACCAATCTCCCCAATAATCATAGCTGTGCTTAGCTTACCAATACCAGGTATCGAATGAATATTTTCAAAATAATCGAGTTGTTGTGCTAATTGAATCATGGCATCATCTAATTGTTTGAGATGATGAATAGATTGTTTTAATTGTTGAATAAGTAAGCGTAATTTTTCGACTAGAAAGGAATGTCTATCGACATTAGGATAGCTTTCTTGAGCAATCACTCTTAATTGAAGTGCATATTTTGTAGCTTTATCCATTGACATTCCCTTATCTGTAGAATTGAATATATGTGTAATCAGTACATCCTTGTCGATATCAAGAACCATGTCTGGATGAGTAAAGATTTCTGCGATGTTGAGTGCAATGATTGAATATCGACTACTAAATAATCTTTCTAAACCAGGGAATGTTTGATGGAGTAATTCAAGGATCTGAAATTTAAGTCGATTTTGTTCATTCTCGATTTCTAGATGAAAACGGACGCGTTCTCTTAATTCAAAGAATATTAACTCATGTATAGGTAAGCTGTCTGTTTGTTTAAGCGTCGGTCCTAAACAAGCAAGCTTATGAGCATCTGCCTGATCAGTTTTCCATGATCTTAGAGCGCTCGTTTTAAATTTGGCTTCTAACGGATTCATTTGAATATAGTTAATTTGATTTACACAACAAAATCGTTCCATACCTCTTGAATAGATACCTGTAGATTCAAAAATGAGTTGTGGGTGGTCTAAGTCATTCAAATACTTGAGTAAATAATTGTAACCATTTTTATTATTCTGGATGAAAAACTCTTTTTGGAATTTTCCATTTTTATAATGTGCAACTACACTACTTCTTTTACTAATATCAACACCTAAGTAATCGATAAAAAAACCTCCTTTGAATAATTGAGAAGCTAAAAACTTTACTTAACCTTTCTCATTTCATTTTCCTATACACGGTTTCAAGAACCCAACATACTACAAACGAATTTCAAAAGGCGAGAGTAAAGCTGACTTGTTTTTTATACGGATTTAAAATCCAAGAGTCTGGACAGTCTACTTCTCTCTATAACTATAAAAAATAGCTATGAAAAAATCTATCGTCATAGATTTCTTCATAGCTAATCTTAGTATGTTTCTTACAGTATGCTCAGTCAATGACTGAAATAAAAATGTAATTATTCATTTTTGAACTCTAGTATAGAATTCAAAATATAGATTGTTATCAAATATTTTACAAATTATAGAATTGGGGTCATTAAGGACTAAGAATTCTATCTCACTAAATTATCATTCTAGAACACAAAAATATTTCTAAAATGGCGGTCGGCCCAAAATGTCATCATTAAATTGTTCTGGTATTAAAATTTTACGCATTATGACTCCTAAATCACCATCATCATTTTCATGTTTAGCGTATATTTCATAACCCCGCTTTTCGTAAATGTTTAATAACCAAGGGTGCAAACGTGCTGATGTTCCTAAGGTTACCGCAGCAGCTTTTAAAGTATCGCGTAAAAATGTCTCCTCTGCATATTTTAAAAGTTGACTCCCATATCCTTGTCCATCATAAGTTGGTCGTGTTGCAAACCACCAAACGAACGGATAACCTGAAATGGGTTTTACACTACTCCATGAATAGCAAACCGTAATCGTTGAAATAATTTCTTTTTCATTTTCAAGTACAAATGTAGTATTTTGTCTTAAATTATCCTTTACCATTTCAAGATCAGCGTGAACTGATGGCCAATCAATACCTAGTTCTCTTAAAGGTGTAAAAGCAATTTGCATGATGCTATGTAATTCTTCAGCATCTTGTTCATGTGCCACTCTAATATTAATATTCGACATATTTTTCACTCCTTAAGTACTGAACATCCACATGAACTATAGATTAAATTTTTTATAAGTGCTCGTCAATAAATGTTTATTATCATTTTTATAAAGTGTCAAGATTCTATTACTGATAAACAAAACCTAGGATATCTGTAAATATCCCAGGTTTTATTAACGTATAGAAGTATAAGACAGAATTCTAAATATACTAACTTTATTTTTTAAATTCTAAAATGGATTTCGAGTTTGAAGTAAGGCAACGTAACTACAGGACTAAAGCCCCACTCATCTTCTCTATTTCATGATTTCATCTCTTTAATCTATATATCATTTCAATGATGCAATAATACTTTGTAATTTAAACACTTGCAACATGAAGCAAGACATCCATTTCTAGCACATGAAGATGTCAATATTATAAAGACTAGTGATTAAATCTCAATTACTTAATAGTCCTCTATGGTTGGAGGCTGTCACGTTTACCGTTCAAATATGCATACACTAATCCAATAAAGATACCTCCACCGATATAGTTTCCAAGGAATGCAAAAACAATATTTTTTAGCACACCCAACCAAGATAATCCATCCATATTAAAGAACATCATACCTGCATATAATCCAGCGTTAAAAACAACGTGTTCGTAACCCATAAATACAAAGACAATCACTCCACAAGCTATAAAGAATGCTTTGGCTAGTCCCTCTTTAAACTGCATTGAAATAAAAATACCGATATTAATAAAGAAATTACAAAATATACCTTTAATCAAAATATTTAACCAAGTCGATTCTACTGTTTTTTTATGTACTAATGCTGTTAAACTATCTGTCATTTCTGGCGTCATAACATGTGCATATTTCATTAGGAAAAATAAAATAAATCCACCTAAGATATTACCTATAAAACAGAAAATAAAAATCCATATCATTTTACTTATACTAATTGCTTTATAATACCAACCAACAGTCAGATACATAAAATTACTAGTTAATAATTCAGAATTGGTTAACACAACTAATACGAGACCTAAACTAAACGCAATAGCTCCCATCAAATTGATTAACCCGTCATTATGCGTTGAAGCGAATTGTGTTTTAATTGCTAACATAAAAACTGTAACTATTGATAATAGAAAACCAGCCATGATAGCTTTCAACGTATATCTCATGGGTGTTTGTTTCGCCATCACTTGTTTGATTTGTGCCTGACCAACGATATTCTGAATAATAGGTTTTGTTGCATAAGTATCTTCAATACTTTTGTTGTTCTTGAACATGTCTTCTCATCCTATCCACATTAATATTTTCACACTTATTATATAAGTAAGAATGACATATGTGTATATTAAATTTTATTTATAGGATATAGAAATTTTCAAAAAAGTTTATATACATAGCATTTTCAATATTTAAACAATATAACTGAAAACTTTATGACATTTCATCAAAGTGTAATGATTTACTCAAATTTTTTCACGTTTCTTTGATTAGGTATACGATCGAGGTTTATATCACTTTTGATTTAGTAATTTCTCTAACTGATTAAGTGTTGAATTCATACCTGTTTCTACACCCATGTCTATCGCTTGCTGAGCGGCACTTTCAGTTGGAAAAGTCGATGTCGATGTTACAGTAGTCTTTCCTTTTACTTCTTCAAAATTCAAAGTGATATGCATACCAGGCATACTTGTGTCTTTTTCCCCTTTTGACGTAGCAAAATAGTCTAAATACTCTATATAATATGGTGCATCCACTTGCAGATATTCAGCAATAGTATAACTTATCATCTGAGGAGCTTGAATAGCATAAAAAGCGCTTCCTCCTTTCGTAGCATTAAAATCATAAACTGTGACAGATGCGTCTTGAGGATGAAACCATTGTTCAAATAGTTCCCGCTTTGTATAAGCATCAAATACCTTATTAATTGGTGCACTAAAAGTTCTAGTAAAAATAATCTTATTTTTCTTTTTTTCTATCGTCATATATGTACCTCACATTTTAAAGAATCGATTGCCTCAATATTAACAAAAATAGTACGCTTAAGATAATTTCATTAATTCTAAAATATCGAAGAAATTTCAGGAAAACATCACGCTTAATTTATAGTTCTCGTTGCTAAAAACAAATTAAATATGGTTAATACACACCCATTTTTGAATTAGCAAGTGACTGTCAAAATTAAAAAACACCCGAGACAATGATTAGTCTCAGGCATTTTAAATAAATAAAGATTTATATATATTAACTACTATTACAGATACTTTCACTTTTCGTTTTCTAGCAACATCTCGTAGCTAGAAAAGTCATATGGATCTTCAACCTTGTTATCATTAACAAACGCTGTAGGTGTTTGCTTGATGTGATTTTTCTTCGCAATTTGTTGATCTTCCTTGGCTTTTTTCCACGAGATGGAACCTTTAGTTTTATAATCAGTCTTTATTTTTTTCTTTGTGTCATCACTGATACTTAATTTATCAATTTGCTTATCAACAAGACGTGTTGTAATCCATTGCTTATGTTCATCTTTTTGTTGATTAAACATTAATTTCTGAAATTCAAGTGACGTCTTGGGAGCATAATGATTTACCGCATGCTGCGCTCTTGAACCTACAATTGAATCTTTTCCTAAGAATGCCAAATTCACATATTGATATTTAATTTTGTTTGTATCAATATACTTCTTCTTAAGCTTTGGCATTACGCGATCTTCTGTTTTTTTACAATAAGGGCACTTATAATCACCGTATATTACCACTACAGGTTTGCTATTATTAGAATGCTTTGGAGAGTCCATTGGACCTGAACAACTGTATAGCAAAACCATACATAAAATCATCAATAATCCGATTAATTTTTTCATCGTTTCTCCTTTTCCTAAAACGATTAATACATATTCTCTTCTTTATAGTCAGGCTCATGAGATTGGTAGTATGCTTTTGCATTAAAGTCTTTATTATAATATGCTTTTTTATCTTTAAATTCATAAGTATAGTAACGCGCTTCAGCATCATCACTAAGTGGTTTATACTCCAATACAACATATTTTCCTTTGTCAAACACATAAATATTGGCATCTTTTTTATCAAAATGTTTAACTTCATCACCTGAATCGTTTTTAGCAATTTTTTGTTGCTTTTTCTCTTGTAGTTTAACCGCTTTATCTATTTTGTCTGCGTACTCGTGACTCATGCAACCTGCTAATAATAAAGTTAGTACACTAACCCCGACTAATAACTTCTTCAACATACTCACTCCTACTCACTCTATCTATATCTATGTCATAGAACTTCAAGTTAATCTCTTTTTACACTTAACATATCAAACGATGTCAATATTTCTTTAGCTCTACGTTTACAATTAGCATGTTATTTAATCTAAGCAATTCTTTCAACTTAAATTTTATCACATTCTCTTGAGAGGTACGATCTTCATTAACTTAATTTTTTATACCTCTTATTTTTTAAATCTATTCTCTTTTAAATAAAACGGCCTCATACGAAAGTATGACACAATTTTTTATGTTATGATGTGTAAGGATGTTTAGGGTTTGGTAATATATATCATGACGATAAAACATGGAAATTGACTTAGAGGTGAAGAAATATAATGAAATTTGTAAATTTAACTTCTGAAGAATTTGAGCAATTTACTTCAGAAAATTTCTCGCATTACACACAATCCAGTATACATTATAATAATAGATCGAAAACAAAAGGTGACGTACATTTAGTTGGAGTTAAAGATGATCAAGAAGATGTCATTGCTGCGTGCTTATTAACAGAGGCACGTTCTTTAAAATTCTTTAAGTATTTTTACACACATAGAGGACCAGTCATGAACTTTAACAATTTAGTTTTAGTTCGCTTCTTTTTTAAATCACTTACTGCTTATTTAAAAAAACACAATTGTTTATATGTCCTCGTTGACCCTTATGTATTAGAAAATTTACGTCAACCTAATGGAGAAATCATTGAATCCTTTGATAATCGCGCATTGATTAAAACAATGGAAGAATTAGGCTACAAACACCAAGGATACACTGTAGGTTATGATACAATGAGTCAAATCCGCTGGTTATCAGTACTTAACCTTAAAGATAAATCTGAAGATCAATTATTAAAAGAAATGGATTACCAAACACGTCGAAATATTAAAAAGACTTATGAAATGGGTGTTAAAGTTAAAACATTACCCATTGAAAAAACAGATACATTTTTTGAATTATTCAAAATGGCTGAAGAAAAACATGGCTTTAAATTCCGTGAAGAGCCTTACTTTGTTGAGATGCAAAAAACGTATGAAGATCATGCTATGTTAAAACTTGCTTACATCGATTTACAAGATTATTTAGATACGTTGCAAACTAAACATCAAAACCTTAATCAACAACTAAAAGATGTTGAAAAAACATTAGAAGAAAATCCAAATTCTAAGAAAAATAAAACGAAACATACACAAGTCAAGCAACAATTCGATAGTAATGCGCGTAAAATCAGACAAACTAAAGAGAAAATAGCAGAAGAAGGTCAAGTTCTTCATCTTGCTGCAGCATTATATATATATAATGATCACGAAGTGTATTACTTATCAAGTGGCTCTAACCCTAAATATAATGCTTATATGGGAGCATATCGATTACAATGGGATATGATTCAATTTGCAAAAGAACATAATATCGATAGATATAATTTCTACGGTGTTACCGGAGACTTTAGTGAAAATGCTGAAGATGCTGGCGTTCAAAAATTTAAAGAAGGATTTAACGCTAAAATTTATGAATATATTGGTGATTTTATCAAACCAATTAAACCACTATTTTATAAAGTAAAACAAGAATTAGAAAGTCGTAGATAATTATTCATTAGCAAATAGGAATCGAATTCTAATCAATTCGATTCCTTCAACATAGATAAAAAACTAAATATTAATGCACATGAGTTTAAGTCATTGACTTTCTATACACTTAAAGGAGAGGCTGGGACATAATTCCTAGTGAAATAGCCAGTAAATGAGTTTTCATAAATTCATTTACTGGCTTCTTTATTTACAATACTACGTATTGTTGGCTCGCTTTCTTAGGGGACAGCTTCAGCCTGTAGTCTTCAGCTTGTCCTGTTCCCTCAAGAGTCTCGCCAAAATACTTTGTGTTTTTATGTAATTTTACATTAAAATAAGGCCCTTTCGTATAATTTAATAAATAGCAATAAACTAAATTAACGAGGTGCCTTATGTATAAAGATTATAACATGATTCAACATACTCTACCTTCAATTCATATCCCCACAAATAATATTTCACGACATGTAAATGATATTGTAGAAACAATTCCCGATACTGAATTCGATGAATTCAGACACCCTCGTGGCTTAATATAAGAAAAGCAACAGCTCAACGAACTGAAAATAATCAAAAAAATTATAAAAAAGACAATTTCTATATTATTTCAATAGAAACTGTCTTTATTTACTTATCTTGGACCTTTTTGTCCCAGCCTCTCCATTTCTATAATATTACTATTCTATTTTTCATTAATCACATTTAAAAATCGCTGAAGCTCTTCTGTTTTGGGGTGATTAAATATATCTTCAGGCGTACCTTGTTCTGCAATGACGCCCTCATGAATAAAAGCAATTTGATTGGAAACTTCTTTGGCAAAACGCATCTCGTGAGTCACAATGACCATTGTCATACCTTCGTCAGCCAATTCTTTAATGACTTTTAATACATCATTGACCAATTCAGGATCAAGTGCAGATGTTGGCTCATCAAATAACATCACTTTAGGATTCATGGCTAATGCACGTGCAATTGCGACACGTTGTTGTTGCCCACCTGATAAAGCATGTGGCCGTTGATCTTTAACATGTACCAATCCAACCTTGGCCAATAAATTCATTGCTTCTTCATTAGCCGTTGCTTTATTCATCTTTTTAACTGTTATAAGACCTTCCATAACGTTTTCTAATGCAGATTTATGTGGAAATAAATTATAATTTTGAAAAACCATTCCTGATTGTTGTCTTACTTTAATTTGAGATTTCTTATCTTTAGCATTATATGTCATGCCATTGACATACACTGTACCTTCAGTAGGTATCTCTAAAGCATTAATCATTCTAAGTAAAGTCGTTTTACCTGAACCTGAACGTCCAATTAGTGTCACAACTTCACCTTGATTAACTTTCAAATCAATACCTTTAATCACTTCAGTTTCATTAAAAGACTTATGGATATGAGACAATTCAATCATGAGCGATACCCTCTTTCAATGCGTGATTCATACCATCCTTGGATAATTGAGATGACAAAACATACGACCCAATACATTAAAGCTACTAACAAATAAATAGTTAGATACTCATACGTTGTCGAAGCAACTTCTTGTGCCTTTCTAAACATTTCTGCAACAAGAATAAATCCAAGTAATGATGTATCTTTAATTAAACTTAAAAATGTGTTTCCTAGTGCTGGTATAGATACACGAATAGCTTGTGGTAAGATAATACGTTGCACAGTTTGTCTATAGTTCATACCTATAGAATAAGCCGCTTCTGTTTGTCCTTTAGGAATAGACAATATACCTCCTCGTATAATTTCAGAAGCATAAGCACCAACATTTAAAGATAAACCAATGACTGCAGCAATAACAGGTGCAAGTGTCCATTGATTATCAGCATTGTTAGTTACCAATCTTCCAAGCTCCGGTATACCGTAAAAAATAATAAATAACTGTACAATCATAGGTGTACCACGAATAATTGATACATAGACACGCGCAATACCTCTAAGCAATTTACTGGTTGATATACGCATAAGTGCAGTAAACAATGCAATGATTAAACCTAGAATGAAAGTGACCAAAGTAATAGGGATTGAGTATTTCACCAATCCCTCTAACATTGGACCAAATGCTTGTTTGGCTGCATCTAATGCATGTTGTTGTTCATTATTCAGGTTTAGAAACATCTTGACCAAACCATTTCTTACCAATTTTAGCTAATTCACCATTATCTCTAATTTTTTCTAGGCCTTTATTAAATTTCTCAATCGTTTTTTCATCAACCTTCTTAGAGAATGCAAATGCTGATTTATTTTGCTCTGCATGTCCTTTGATTGCTTTAATTTTAGCATTAGGCTTTTGTTTTCTGTAATCTAAGTAAGATAAACTGTCGTTAAATGTACCATCTACACGTTTAGATAATAGTAAGTCCATTGATTGATTAAATCCATCTACCTTAGTAACGTCCGCACCCTTATCTTTAGCCAATTGACCATAATTAGACGTAAACGTTTGTGCTAACTTTTTACCTTTTACATCATTGAATGATGTAATATCTTTTTCATTTTCACGAACAACAAGTACAGCACTTGAATATGTGTAAGGTTCAGAGAATTTATATTTTTTCTCTCTATCTTTATTCACACCCACTTGATTTGCAATAACATCAAAACGACCAGCATCTAATCCTGCAAACATTGAATCCCATGACGTTTCATTAAACTTAAGTTTAAGATTTTCTTCTTTTGCAACTGCTTTAATCACATCAATATCATAACCTGTTAATTGATCTTTTTTATTATGGTAAGTAAAGGGCGCATATGTACCTTCCGTACCAACTCTTAACGTATCCTTGTCTTTACTGCTTGATTGATTATCTTTATTGTTAGATGAATTGTTGCCACAGGCTGCTAAAACAAAAACAAGTGCAACAATGCAAAGTAAAAGTCTTTTCATTTAATCAAACCCCTTATTCTTATTATTCTAATCGGAATAAAAATATTTTATCCCGTTATTACATAATAGTCAATAAAGAGTTACTTGCTAACAAGTGTTCAGAAAGTTCAAACTCTATTAACTATTATTTTAAACTATTTACAAATCGTAATAATTACTATTTACAAATAACTTAATTTCTTTCATAATAGTGTTATACAAGGAGGAAGATAAAATGAAACAGAATTTACAAACAGCAAGACGCAACCTCAATAGTCCTAACATCAAAACACGAAAACGTGCTTTAAAAATAATAAAACAGCATCAACGTTCGAAATAAATGTAACATTCGTCAATTATTTTAATTTAATTCGCTCAATAACTTAGGTTTCATAAATTTATCTATAATTTAATTGTTTTAAATATCACTTCACGCAAAAAACAAGCCATTCAATGAAATCAATACTGACCATTGAATGGTTTATTTATTATGATATGAAAATGTTTTAAACTATATACATCTTGTTATAAATAATATTTATCCTTAACAACTAAATCATCTGTGAGTTCATATACTAGCGGTGCACCCGTTTTAATTTCATATCCGACGATATCTTCTTCTGATAAACCTTCCAAATACTTAATTAATGCGCGAATGGAATTTCCGTGGGCCGAAACAAGTACAGTTTTATCATCTAATAGGTGTTGTGAAATATGATCAGTCCAGAACGGAACAACTCGTTCTAATGTATCTTTCAAACTTTCACAATAAGGCATCATACGGTGATCAATATGTTGATAACGACGATTTTTTAAATATGCTTCTCGTTGTTCTTCACTTTCTCTAGGCGGACGTACATCATATGAGCGTCTCCATTGATGCACCTGATCTTCCCCCCATTTTTTTCTCGCATCATCTTTATTTAAACCTTGTAAACCACCATAATGTCGTTCATTTAAACGCCAACTTTTATAAACAGGAATCCACTGTTGGTCAGAACCTGCTAAAATATATTGTGTTGTTTCTAAAGCTCTAGTGAGTAAAGAGGTAAACGCAATATCAATTTCAATTTGATTGTCGTAAATTTTTTTACCTGCTGATTGCGCCTCTTCAATTCCTTGTTTTGATAGTTTGACATCGGCCCAACCTGTAAATAAATTTTTCGCATTCCATTCACTTTGTCCGTGCCGACATAGTATTAATTTTGGCATAAATAAAAACTTCCTTTCTATAATCTAAATTTAGTTACAATGAATTAACTACAAATCCATTTAAATATCAGTCAATGTAGTAATTCCATTAAAATAGTACAAGTAATAAATTGTTTCTTTTTTCTCTCTCCTTATTTTTATTATAGAACTATAATTCTTAATTTCTCAAATGATAATATGGCTATTTTAGTAATTTCCCGGTAATGATTCTGGTTTAAAATAAAAAAAGTCAACCACTACCTTATGGTCAGGTAATGATTGACTTCTTATATATTTTATTTTACTTCGTCTTTTGTAGTATAGGGTTCTGGATGTACATATACAGACGAAATTCCTTTATTATGCAAATGAATTTCAACTTTATCACAAATCTGATGTGCTTCATAAAGTGAAAGATAAGGATCTACTACAATGGTCACATCAATAAAGATACTACTTCCATGATATCTACCTTTAATATTATTAACATCAATTACATCTTCAACTTCTAATATGTCTAGTCTGTATTCTTCTAAATCTTGTTCATTGAAACCATCACTTAGGGTGAAAATCGACTCTTTAAAAATTCCAAAACCTGTATACACGATTAATAAACCTAAAATATTTGCCAATATAATATCGATAATTGGAAATCCAATTTGTGTGAACATTAGACCAATGGCAGTGCCAATACTGACTAAACTATCAGATAAATTATCTTTAGCTGCTGATTTTAATGAGCTACTTTTCGTTCTTTTAGATAATCGATAATTAATAGCAAAGACACATAACATCACAAGTCCACTGATCATACTTATAATAATAGTAATAAAGTTAGGAATATGTGAATCATGTGTAAATAATCTCGGAAAGTTTTCTATAATAACTTGTATTCCCACAAACATGATAATGAATGATACTAGCAATGTGGAAATATTTTCAGATTTTAAGTGCCCATATGGGTGGTTTTGATCAGCAGGTTTAATAGAGATTTTAAGTCCGACGATAACTGCTACTGAAACTAAAATGTCTGTCATGTTATTTAAAGCATCCGCTCTAACTGCCGCCGAATCATAAACATATCCAGTCATATATTTCGCAATAGAAAGTATAATATAGATGACTAAACTAAGAAATGCACCTCGTTGCGCTAACTTCAAATTTTCATTTTGAGTCACCTTCACTTACCACCTTTATTTTTTGCTAATATTAGTATGAATTATCAGTTCCACAATGACAACGTTTTTTTATTTCTACTTTTTTTTTATTCCTCATCTAATTATTTCATTAGATATGCCTAAAAAAATACTTTCCTTCACTTCATTATTTATTTATTTAAAAATAAGCCTTGTACATATATGAATATGTAAAGACTTATATACATTAAATTTTTCTAAATACGAATTGGTAAATATTTGAAAAAGAAATTCAATTCATCTTAAAGGAAAAAATAGTGCTTATGATTACGTTAAACTTTATCTCTAAGTAACCACTTAGAAAGTATGAATGTCACTGGGATTGTAATGATTAGACCCGCAAAAGGTGCAATTTCTGAAGCGATATTCAACCACTTTACGAATATATATAATAATAACGTTTGCATTACCATATTAACTATCTGAGTGATAGGAAATCTTAAAAACTTTTCTATTGTAGGTTTTACTTTATATACAAAATAACAATTTAAATAATATGAAATAATAAAACTTACAATAAATCCAACAATGTGACTAACCATATAATTCACATGTAACACCTTTAACAAAAATAAGTATGTTATATAGTAGTTAAAGGTATTAATTCCACCAACTATGATAAACTTTATAATCTCATAATGTATTCGGGTTAACTTCATAATATTTCCCCTTTGAACAGTTATTGTTTTGTACCATATGGGACTACTTTAAATGTGATGTCTTTGGGCAAATCATAATAGTGTTTGAAATCTTGAAGTTGTTCCTTCGACTTTGGTGTAGTCATATGAGTATATCGCTCAAATGGTAATCTTTCCAATGTTATTTTCTGATAGCGATGATGTTGTGTTATTTGTTCTTTAATGAAGTCTATTCTGTGCACACTACTAATATGTATAAAAGTAAATCCAATCATCATAATGATGCTGATGATAATCGCAAATATTTTAATTATATGTTCAAGTTGTTTAAATAGCACATCACATTGCTGAATTAAACAAAGTAATATCACGATCCATAAAGTATAAATAAAATAAAAATTTCTATAACTTATAGGCGTCACAAATAAAAGTGGCAAAACAGATGAAGCCATAGCTATAAAACTCCCCATCACAATCATTCTTATGTATCTTTGCTGTATCATTTTAAACACAACGTATATCACACTTATCATGTAAATGAAGCAAATCGTTGTATTCAAAACGGCTATAGAAAATGAAGCTTTATATAATTCAAAATGAAATTGATTGTAAACGAAGATCTTATAAATAGGTAAAGTAATTAAACCTAAGAGTAGTGGTATTTTAATATAAACTCTCATATGCTTCAGGCTTTTATTTTGCTTAAGTAAAACTATACTTACTATTGATATCACGGTAAGAATAATCATTTGATTAATAAACATATATTCTGGTACAAGCTTAAATAACGTCACACCTGCTTTATGTATCATTCCATGACTATCGGAAATTGAATAATGCGTATTTAATCCATCCTTAATTAAAAAATAATTGAAGTTTAAAAACATTATAATGTTACCTATACAACTAAGCATAAATCCTACAATTAAGAAATAACTGAGTCTTTTTTTAACAAAGAAATAGACTACCATTCCTATTAAAATAATTAAGCTATTAGCGATGGAAAGATTCTCCAAGAAGAATTGTCCAAACAAACTTACTAATAAAAATACCCATAATTGCATTTCAGAAACTGTATCGTGCGACTCAATCTTTTTAACTACCGTAAAAAGAATAAAAAGTGATAGGACTGTAGCAGGTATATAACTAAAAAATCCAGTAAACCACCCGTAAGTTTCGCTATAAATTGTATTAGGTACAGTAACCATTAACACAAAACTCAAAATAAAATAAATACGATTCGTATGTAATTGAACCATATAAGCAACTAAATAGATAACTAAAAACGAAGTTATCGCATATATTAAAGCTCTTATTATGTTATTATGTACGGCAACCCATTCAAATAAATGTCCTAAATAACGACCATTTTCTTGAGTCAAATATTGACTTAGATTAACTTTATATGCATGCCAATCCGTAGTTGATAATGGTGTTAGAATTGCCATTATAAGATAAAAGATAAAAATTCCTATTAACCAAAAAAATGATTCATATTGTTTTAAGTTATTCATTGTTGACCTCTCTGTTCTTCATGATGTAATTCAAAACTAACATTTAAACGATTATCATGTTTATTCTCTTTTTTATGTGATTTATTCAATTATCTACTGAAAATATATAGACATTTATTGAAGCTTTAATCATATTAATATATACATATTGCTCATCGTCAATTTTATATTCTTATTATTATACAATTCACGTATGATTTCCATTTTAATTATCAAGATTTCTTTAGTTTAATTTCATTTTTGGATAGAATAAATATAAACCAATTGTTTAGGAAGTGATATAAATGTCACCATATAAAGTTATCATTGCACCTGATTCTTTTAAAGAAAGTATGTCGGCGAAGGAAGCTGCTTTAGCTATTAAAGATGGATTCCAAGAGGTGTTCGATTCCAGTACAATATATGACATTATTCCTATGGCTGATGGTGGCGAGGGAACAACCGAAGTATTGAAAGAAGCCTTAAATGCTACCTCTTATTGTGTAGAAGTAAAAGATCCACTTAATAGAAATATCATGGCTAGTTATGCGAGAAGCGACGAACACCAAACAGCTATCATTGAAATGGCAGCTGCTTCAGGACTAGCATTATTGAGTAAAGATGAAAGAGATCCATCTATTACAACTTCGTACGGTACCGGCCAACTCATTAATGATGCACTTAATCACGATGTTAATAAAATTATTTTAGGAATAGGTGGAAGTGCCACGAATGATGGTGGTGTAGGAATGTTAAAGGCTTTAGGTGTCTCTTTTAAAGATAAAAACAATCAAGAGATTCGCGATGGAGGTTTAGCCCTATCTCAAATAGAATACATTGATATTACTCGTATAAACCCACGATTGAAAGATGTGAATATTAAAGTAGCCTGTGATGTAACTAATCCATTATTAGGAGACAATGGAGCAACAATAGTTTATGGTCCACAAAAAGGCGCTCAGCAAAAGATGATACCAAAGTTGGATTCAGCATTACGTCACTATCATGATAAAATTGAAAGAGAATTAAATATGAATGTAAAAGATATCCCGGGCGCTGGTGCTGCAGGAGGCATGGGAACTGCATTAATCGCGTTTCTAAACGCTAAATTACGTCCTGGAATTGATGTAGTTCTTGAAGAGACTCAATTTAAACAAAGGATAAAAGATGCGAATTTAGTTGTTACTGGCGAAGGTAAAATGGATAAACAAACAATCTATGGCAAAACACCCATTGGCGTAGCCAAAGTTGCAAAATCATATGATATACCCGTCATTGCTATTTGTGGTAGTTTAGGAAAAGATTACGAAGCAATTTATCACCACGGTATCGATAGCGTGTTTAGTATCATGGAACGTCCATGCCACCTTGACGAAGCTTTGAAAGAAGGCGCACTTCATGTTAAACATACAACAATAAATATCGCACGACTTTTACAAGTAAAAATTGAAAAATGATTGAGCGTAATTATTAAATGAGGTGACAATATGAAAAGAACAGATAAATATAGAGATTCATACAAATATGATGACCAATATCAAAATCATCGTAAACGTTCAGAAGAAGATATGTATCGACAACATCAAGAGTCCCAACAGAGAGCAAATTCAAATCGTGCAACACAAAGTGAAAATGATAGAGAGTATGAAAATCATCCTGAACGTTATTACAATGGAAGAGACTATCGACGTGAGCAGCAATTGGAAGAAGAAAATGAAAAATCAAGCAAAACTAAAAAATGGCTGATTGCAATCATAGTTATTTTACTCATTATTGTAGCTATCTTTATCACACGTGCAATTATCAATCATAATAATGATAAAGTAAGTAATGACCCTAACGTTTCACAAAACTATAAAAAAGAAGTTGAAAATCAAAACGACGACATTAATCGACAAGTTGATTCAGCCAAAAGCGATATAAAAAATAAAAAGGACACCCAATCCCAAATTGATAAACTACAAAATCAAATTGATCAATTAAAACAAAATGAAGAAACTAATGCGGATTCTAAATTCACAAAATTTTATCAAAACCAAATCGACAAACTGAAAAATGCAAATAACGCTCAACTTAATAACGAAAATCAAAGTAAAGTTAACAACATGCTTGAAGACATCAATACAAAATTTGATAGTATTAAAGCTAAACTAGAAAATATCTTGAATGGATCAAATTCAGGAAACTAAAGGCATGAGACTTCAAACTAAATATCTACAAACCCTTAAGAATCTGAGACATAAATGCTTGTCTCGGGTTCTTTTTTATCAAAGACAGTCGGTGATTGAATGACGTATATACATATTTACCATTTTTTCATTGATCAACATTACGTTGACAAAACTATCAATGCCTATTTGATAATACTCTTCTTTTTTTATTTGTGTAAGCTGATTACTTTTTTATGTAAAACGTATATAATAGATGCTATAACTTTTCTAGGAGAATAATGATGATGACTACAAGTTCCAAACACTTATCTAAAATATTAATCGTTATACTTGGCGTTATGACTGCATTTGGTCCTTTGACTATTGATATGTACGGACCATCTTTACCTAAAGTTCAGCATGCGTTTGGTTCATCAATTTCAGAAATACAACTTACATTATCCTTTGCTATGATAGGTTTAGCTATTGGTCAATTTGTATTCGGGCCACTATCAGATGTATTAGGTCGTAAAAAAATGGCACTCATTTTATTGATTGGATATTTAATAGCCTCATTATTATCAGTTTTTACAGTTCATTTAACAATATTTTTAATTATCCGTTTAATTCAAGGTTTAGCAGGAGGTGGTGCAATCGTCATAGCCAAAGCTTCTATTGGAGATAACTATGACGGAGACGAATTAGCAAAATTTTTAACTTCTCTTATGGTCATAAACGGTATAATCACCATCATTGCTCCACTGTTAGGTGGCCTCGCTTTATCTATTGCAAGTTGGAGAATGATTTTTATATTTTTAACAATCATTACCTTAATAGTCATCTTAGGCATTTTATTAAAGATGCCAGTTGGGCCCCATCAAGAACAATCTCAGTTAAATTTTAAAGCAATATTTAAAGATTTTGGTCTGTTATTAACAAAACCCACCTTCGTTATTCCAATGTTATTGCAAGGATTAACTTATGTCATGTTATTCAGTTATTCGTCAGCCGCACCTTTTATTTCACAAAAGATGTATCATATGACACCACTTCAATACAGTGCAATGTTTGCTATTAATGGAGTGGGTTTGATAGTCGTCAGTCAGATAACCGCTATTATAGTAGAAAAGGTAAGCCGATATGCGATGCTCATATATTTAACAATCATTCAAATGTTAGGTGTTGTAATTTTAATATTTACTTTAACATTACATCTTCCATTGTATGTTTTACTTATTGGCTTTTTTATTAATATATGTCCAGTCACTTCTATAGCACCACTTTGTTTTTCTATGGCAATGGCTGAACGCACAGGTGGAAGTGGCAATGCTTCAAGTTTACTTGGCCTATTCCAATTTATTTTAGGAGGCCTCATTTCTCCCCTAGTTGGTTTGAACGGTCAGCATGATATGTCCCCGTATCTAATTATTATTAGTGCGACAGCTGTTTTACTTATTGCACTACAAATTATTTATTTCAAATTATTTATGAAAAACACATAGTTATTCGTAAACCAAAATATAGGAGTGAACTGACAATGTAGTATAATTAAGTTCCACTCCTATTTTCTATTTTAATAGGACCCATAGACTTATAATTCTAAATTTATATTTTGTAGTGTTTAAATGAGCACTCCTATTTTCACTTCAATTTTCATTCCCTTGACAATTTTAATACTAATTCTTCCCTTTCTACTCTGAACATCCGATGAAAACGCTCATTTCAAGTTTGTCTACATCAATTTTGTATACTAAATAAATCGCACGTTATATAATATAATTTATCAAAGTTATTAGAGGATACATTTTATGAAGATAATTTTACCAGTAAAGCCTATAAGTCAACTATTCCCTATCCCTTTTGTAATGGGGTGTGAGGGAGTATCCGCAGCGATGCTATTACAATTTAATAATTACGATATTAAAGCAACACAAATTATGAGTCATTGGCCTAAACATCCAACCAATCCCTACAAAGGCTATGTTGGTCATCCTTTGTTAGTTAAATTTGGCCATCATCAAACAATATTTCCTGATGCTTTTGCGCCATTTCTTAAACAATATGATTCTCGAATTGTAGATGGTACAGGTACATCATTAAATCAACTTGAAAAATTTATCGACAAAGGTCAGCCGGTGATCATTTATCATACTAGTTTGGGTTCTAAACCGCTTCGACGTGTATTTCATTTCGACAATCAACCAACAAAACTAGTCTCAAATATTCACGTTACTTTATTGATAGGGTATGATGATGACTATTATTATTATATTGATCCGTTATGGAGTCGTTTATCAAAATTTGTTATTTTCCCATCTATTATTCCTAACTCTAAACAAATCATTAAAATTAAAAAGCACACTTTGGAAAATAGTTATAATGCCCCAGGAAAAAAATGCATATATATCGATAATTAATAATAAAGCCTCTAGAGACTGTTTAAATTCAGTTTCTAGAGACTTTATTAAATAAGTTGATACTAAATATCAAAATCGACTAAAGCATGATTTATTTCATATGCTATATCATCTGTCATCCATTGTCTTTGATATCCTAAGCACGGACATATATATAATATGTTATTTTCAACAAGTTTTTTTCTAAAATGAACATGCCCCATTATACTAAATCGAATAGGGTAATTTCTATAAATAGTATCAAAATCATGAGTACCAATAAATGCATTAAAAAAGTCAAAAATACGATGAGGCGTTGGTACTACGAATTGAGGATGTGTTACAACGTGCGTAACTAAAATAATTTGACGTGGGCTTACATTGTTAATGTCTTTTTCCACCTCTTGAGCAGCTAAAAGGGATAGTTGCGGGTCTGATAATGACCAATCTGTTCTTACTTTATCTTGCCAAGTTGCACCATAATGTTTACCACTTGTTATTTTTTGCTGAGAAAAACGATGATCTGCATAGCTATAATCATACCAACCGACATGGCCTACAATTGCATATTGATCATTAATAATGATTGGATTGCCGATCAAGCATTCCTCTTTTGAGCGAAAGAATGATAGTATTTCTGTTGAAGTTTTATCTGCTTGGTCAGACCATAAATCATGGTTTCCCGGAACAAAATAAGTAGGTATCCCGCTTAATTCTTGAATGCTTTGAATAAAATCGTAACTTATCCTATAGTCATTAGATATATCCCCTGCTATGATAAGTAACTCAATAGACCTTTGTTTAATCACCTGACAAAGCTTTTCTAAATATATTTCAGGATTTAAGTGTGGATGACGGTCAATGTGTAGGTCAGAAATAGTACCTATTTTCATCTTCTCAATCCTCATTTCTCTTTATAATAACTTACATTATTACACAGAGATAAATGAAAGTTAATTCATGTGATTATTTATCATTATACTTGCTATTTGTAAAATAATGTCTATAATTAAGCATAATTTTTAATATAAAGTTTACATTTATCGTATTTCATAATTTTTTATTACAAGGTTATAACTATTAATGTAAGATACCATATTAATACATATATCCACTTATATTTCTGAAAATTCTTGCTTTTTTAAAATATGTTGGATAAGATAAATTTTAAGTAAACGCTTTCATATTCGTATCCCTAAGGAGGAAGTTGATGGCAAAACAACTACAAAGAGAGTTGAATAATAGGCATATTCAATTAATTGCTATAGGTGGCGCTATAGGAACTGGTTTATTTTTAGGTTCAGGACAAACAATTTCTCTAACCGGACCTTCATTACTCTTTACTTACATGTTGATAGGTATAGTGTTATTTGCTTTTATGAGAGCTCTTGGTGAATTATTATTAAGTAACTCTAAATTTAATTCATTCGTAGATATTGCAAATGAATACCTTGGTCCATTTGGTGGATTTGTAATTGGGTGGACCTATTGGGTTTGTTGGATTGTCTCTAGCATGTCGGACCTCACTGCGATGGGACAATATTTTGCTTATTGGTATCCACAAGTCCCACACTGGTTGACAGTACTATTTATTGTACTCCTACTTATATCATTTAATTTGCTTGGCGCCAGATTATTTGGAGAACTTGAATTTTGGTTTTCTATAATTAAAGTCGTTACAATTATTACGATGGTTATTGTAGGTTTAGTTCTGATTTTTTTATCATTTAAAACAGAATATGGACATGCTTCTTTTGGTAATTTGATACATCATGGCGGGATGTTTCCACATGGTGCAGCTGGATTTTTAATGTCCTTCCAAATTGCTGTATATTCATTTATCGGTATAGAACTTATAGGAGTCACAGCTGGCGAAACAAAAAATCCAGAAAAAACAATTCCTAAAGCAATAAATAACGTTCCTATACGAATTTTATTATTTTATATAGGTGGTTTACTTGTAATCATGTCTGTCATTCCATGGTTTAAAGTTGATCCTGATAGTAGTCCGTTTGTTAAATTATTCACACTAATTGGTGTTCCCTTTGCTGCTGGCATAGTTAATTTTGTTGTTTTAACAGCAGCAGCATCTGCAACAAATAGCGGAATATATTCTAATAGTAGAATTTTATTTGGTTTAGCGAAACAAGGTTTAGGTCCTAAAGTATTGACAAAAACTAATTCTAATGGTGTACCTTATCTCTCAATGTTAGTATCTTCAATAACATTGTTAATCGCAGCTTTATTAAATTTTATTTTCCCAGATGCTATTAAATTATTTATTTATGTAACGACACTATCTACCGTCCTATTCCTTGTAGTGTGGGGAATGATTATCGTTTCTTACATCGCATACGTAAAGAAGAATCCTGAACAACATCAATCAAGTGCATTTAAATTATGGGGCGGAAAAATTATTGCCTATATTGTGTTATCTTTTTTCATATTTATCTTTATTTTGCTATTCTTTAGCAAAGATACTAGAGTAGCTATTTTTATTTCACCATTATGGTTTATCTTCTTGTTCTTTTATTATAAGAAATACAAGAATAATGCTGAATCTTTAGCCGATAGACAGCGACATTAAAGTAAATTGTGATTAAACTTAATTATAAGCTATGACTCTAAAATATTAATCATCAATATTTATAAAATATATATTATCTCAAAGCGAATATACTCATTATAATAAGGACCAAAATCTCACTTTAATCAAGTGTATTTGGTCCTTTTGTTATTTTATTAATTTGAATGGAATAGTACACAGAGTAACGTTTTTTTGATAAATTAAATGCAATTTTAAACGTAAACTCGTTTGATTGTGCAATAAGTGCTGCCAAGCCTTTTTAGGGATAAATTCTGGAACGACTACTGTAATTAAATAATTTTTATCATTCGCTTTTTTACGAATTTTATCTATAAATCGTGAAATCGGACGAATAATACTTCTATACTCTGAATGTAAAATCACAAGTCTTACATCAGGAAAATGTTTTTTCCATTTAGTCATAAAAGCCTGCTCATCTTCATCACCAAATGTCACATGCACTGCAATAACATCATCATTAGCTAATAATTTGGCATAATAAATAGATTTATCAACTACAGTTGTAATACTTTGAATAGGTACAATAGCTAAATTGCGATCTACAACAGGAATATCGTGTATATCAATTTCAGATCGTAATTCACATGCTATATTCTCATAATGTACATGAATTCTAATAAAAATAAATACAATAAAAGGTAAAAATAAAAGAATTGGCCATACTTGATTAAGTTTAGTAATGAGTAAAATCATGAATACGATAAACGTAATCGTACCACCAATTAAATTGATAGTAAGCTTTATTCCCCATCGTTCAGGACGTTCCCGAAGCCATTTTAAAACCATACCAAACTGAGCAAGCGTAAATGGAATAAAAACACCTACTGCATATAATGGAATGAGGTTCTCTGTCATTCCTTCAAATAGGATAATTAAAATGATGGCTAATACACCTAATATAATAATCGAGTTTGAATAACCGAGACGATCACCACGAACAGTAAACATACGTGGCATATATTTGTCTTTAGACATTGATGCAGCTAGCATAGGAAATGCTGTAAAACCAGTATTAGCAGCCAATACCAAAATCATAACTGTAGTAGCTTGTATAAAATAAAACGCTACATTTTCACCAAATATTTGGGACGCAAGTTGTGAAAGCACGGTCGTTTCAGTTTGAGGCATAATTCCATATATATATGAGAGTACAACAATACCTACTAATAACACTGCTAAAATTGTACCCATAGTGACTAAAGTTTTGACTGCATTCTTAGGTGCTGGATTTTTAAAATTTGTTACTGCATTGGATATTGCCTCTACACCTGTAAGTGATGATGCTCCAGATGAAAATGCTTTTAAAAGTAAAAATAACGTAACACCGGGCACAGTACTACCTACAGTGGAATGAATATGTGGTGCGATTTGTCCAGTAGCTACGCGAAATGTCCCAACGACTATCAAAACAATTAAACCTATAATAAATAAGTAGACTGGATATGATAATACAGTTGCTGATTCAGTCAAACCTCTTAAATTCATCATTAAAATAAAGAGTACTAATAAACATGCAATAAGCACTTTAAAATGATATAAGTGGGGAAATGCAGCAACAAAAGCATCTGCTCCTGAAGAAATACTCACTGCCACCGTTAATATATAGTCGACTAATAAAGACCCTCCAGCTAGCAATCCCCATTTCTCACCAAGATTTGTTTTAGAAACAATATACGCTCCCCCACCTTTTGGATAAGCATAAATAATTTGTCTATAAGATAAAATTAGAGCTGTTAATAATATTAAAACTGCTCCGGCAATAGGCAGCGTATACCAAGATGCCACAGCTCCTATCACCGATAATGTAATTAATATCTGCTCAGGACCATATGCAACTGATGACAATGCATCGGATGATAGGATAGCTAATCCTTTAAATTTTGAAATTTTCTCGTTTTTTAAGTCTCTGTTTCTTTTAGGTCTACCAATCAAAAGTCTTTTAAATTGAATGAACATGACTCCTACCTCTTTAACTCATTTTGATGGATAAAACTATACTCCCATAAATCAAAATTGTATAGCTACTTCAAAGATCTTTAATCATTACATTTACTCTATTAGTGTTATATTACACTTTAAAATTTATTGTTTCTCTCAAAAAAAGACTACTTGATTAAGATATAGTTAACCCAATATCTATTCGTTATCTGTAACTTTATACACCAAAACTGTTATAATAAATTCACTCATTGTTGCCATAACGTAGGCAATAAATTTTTAAGTTTAAAGTAGAGGATGCTCAATGAAGATAAAACTGTTTGTCATTGTTGTCATTTTTTTGATGACTATTTTATCGATAATTTCAATAACAACACGAGAAATCGCACATAGTAAGAATGAGACGATATTGACACATGCTTCTCAAAAACATATTGATAAAATGGTTGAGACAGCAATGAAGAAAGGAGATATCCCCGGACTAGCAATATTGATCATCAAAGACAATAAAATCTTTTTAAATAAAGGGTATGGTTATGCCAATATTGAAAAAAAAGCAAAGGTAAATCCACATACTCAATTTGAAATTGCATCCAATACTAAAGCTTTTACAGGTTATGCAATTCTACAACTAGCTCAAGAAGGAAAAATAAATTTAAATGACAAAGTAAGTACATTTATACCCGGATTTAAAATGAAGTATGAAGACAAAGAAAGAGATATTACTATTGAACAGCTATTAGCTCAAACTAGTGGTATCCCTGGAGATATCACTGAAGAAAATCGTTACTCTAAACAGTACGATAGTATTGAAAATATCGTTAATTTTGCAAAAGGAAAACGTCTGAACCATGTACCTGGAGAAACTTTTGAATATTCGAATATGAATTATGATATTTTAGGTCTTATTATTCAAAATGTTACCCATCAATCCTATACATCATACATCCAAAAGCATGTTTTAGCCCCTTTAAAGATGAAACATACCACTTTTAAAGTAAATAATACCAAATCTAATAACGAAGCATTAGGTTATATATGGGAAGATAATGAAAATAAAGTTGCACAACCAGAGTTTAACATTGGGGATACTCCTGCGGCATATATGATGTCAAGTACAAGTGATTTAGCAAAATGGGTCCAACTACAGATCCACCCTACTTCAAAATCACAAGCCAAGTTAATTCGTCAATCGCATCAGGTATTATCTAACTCATTAAATAGTGAGCCTAACGCAGATAGCTACGGTTCGGGATGGTTTATAAATACTGATGACCATCTCGTATTTCATACCGGCGTTTTAGATAATTTCTCTTCACAAATTTTATTAAATATTCGTAAATCTTATGGCATTGTCGTATTAGCCAATACAAATTCAAATCAAGTGACTCGTTTAGCGGAACATTTAAATACTCAAATTATGAATAATCGTCATTACACAACTATAGAAGAAAAAGTGAACCAAACGAAAGATATGCAACTTATCATTTCCACATTGGCCGATATATTCATGGTCATATTTAGTATCTTAGTTTTTAGTAAAATCTTAAAATTACGTGAAGGCCACATCTTCATCCGTAAATGTTTACGAACTTCAATCATGTTCAGCATCATTTTGTTGGGATTTGTAGCAATGAATATTCTTTTTTATCTACTTCCCTTGATAATATTAGGAGATGCAACTTGGGGGTTTGTTTTATCATGGTTACCTTTACATTCGAAATATTTAGTTGTAAGTGTCTATCTAGCCATAACCATGTTACTGGTTTGGTTATCTTTAATAAGTATAACTTACCGTTCTGATAAAAAGAAAAAACATTAAAATAACACCTAAGCATTAAAAAGCCACATTTAAGACATGCGATACACACCTAAGAATGACTTTGTTATTTTTGAATCATGCAATATTATACTATTTTGATGAACTTGAATATCATTTATCATAAAATTAATAGAATTATTAACAAAAAGGAAGTATCACTATGCATAAACGACTTTTCATCACTTTATTAGGTTTTATCATTTTACTAGCTGGATGCGATTATTCTAAAGAAGAGAACCAAACTGGTATATTTTATAACGTTTTTGTAAAATCTATGGATGGATTTCTTCATTTTCTTGGCAGAGTCTTTCAGGATAACTATGGCTTTGCTATTATTTCTATTGTACTCATAGTTCGTTTCATCCTATTACCTTTCATGTTAATACAAGTTAAGAATATGCATATGATGCGCGAAAAAACAAAAGTCGTCCAACCAGAATTGGATGCTATAAGAGATAAAATGAAACACGCAACATCACAAGAAGAACGTAATGCAGCCAATCAATTGCTTATGAAAAAGTATCAATCGTATGGAATTAATCCATTAAAAAATATGTTAGGGTGTCTTCCTGTTCTTATACAAATGCCTATATTAATGGGGCTTTATATGAGTTTGAAGTACCCTTCGAGTCACGGAATTACTGAATACCCACATTTCTTATGGTTTGATTTAACGCAACCTGATTTGATTATGACAATAATCGCAGCAATCATGTATTTTGTTCAGCCACTTGTAAACTCAATCCATTATCCAAAAGATCAAAGAAAAACATATTACTTTATGATGGTATTTTCACCGATATTCATAACATATGCGTCTCTACATTCTGCTGCAGCTTTGGGCTTATATTGGAGTATAAGCGCTGCTTTTCTAATAGTGCAAATGCATTTTGCTCACTCTCATTATAAGAAAGTGGCACTACATGAAGCTAAAAAACTCAAACAAAAATTAGAGCAAAATAAAGACAATAGTGAGTTATTAACCGAAGAGTCATAAAAAAGCACGCTATAAACAATCTTGCAAAATTGTTTATAGCGTGCTTTTCGTTCTCCACTATTAAATATGCCATGTTAATAATTTAAAAAGAGCTTATAACTCAAACGATTCATATTATTTTATCATTGTGCACCACGTTGATTTTCTTTAGCATGTACAAGATTTGTTACAAAATCATTTACAGGTGTAGCAATATGATTCTCTTTCCCTAATTTACTAACTGCTCCATTAATATAATCTATTTCAGTTGTTCGATTATCTTTAATTAAGTCTTGGTACATAGAAGGATAGTGTGGGCCTACTTTATCATTTAAAGCAATTAAGTAATCAAAAATCTCATCAACATTAAGATGAACATCATCAACTGTTGCAACATGAACAATTTCTTGTGTAATTTTATATATCAAATTTTTAGCGTCATCACTATTATTCAGTGCTGCCAAATTACATTCAAGTATAGTACATAATGAATTAGCTGTTCCATTAACACATATTTTCTTCCAAATTGATTGATGTAAATGTTCACTTTTTACACCTTTTAATTCTGCATTTTGTAGCAGATTAACAATGATATCTACGCTTTCTTTTCCCTCGGGCACGAGACACCCAATTTCAACAGGACCTTGCCCCATTAAGTGCGTGTGACCAGGTTGATCAATACCGGCAGTCCACGTTGTTACTCCACGTACAATTCTATCTATAGAAACATATTGTTGTATAAGACGTTCATGTTTCAAACCATTCATAGTGCACACAACAATTGTATTATCATGAAGATGGGGTTGAATATGACTAAGCACCTCTTCTAATTGCATAGATTTAGGAAATAGAAAAACAATATCATAGGACGTTGCTTTAGGAATTTCCGTTAGTCTATACATAGGTAGCCTGAAATGATGCGCTTCACCATTAATATCGATATGTAGACCGTCCTGTTGTATTGTAGTAACTTGAGGTTCCCAATTATCAATTAAAGTGACGTCATAACCATGTTGAAACAACTTAGCACCAAATCCACTACCTAATGCGCCAGAACCTGCAATTGCTATTTTCATATATTCCATCTCCTTACAATTCTATATTGTTTTTAAAATACTACTTTACTACATACCAGTCAATATAATACGGTTAATTTGTAAGAATTTTCTGTTAATTAAGAATAAGTATTATCTCTCAAACGTACATTGCTCATTCGACATTTTATTACCAATTTGCACAGTGAATCGTTTCTTTGTTAATTTATTATTCTATTTCAGTTGCGTTTTTAAAATATGAGTAGAACTAACTTCATATTGACTTGATTATCTCTTTTCTCTTTAACAAGAATTAAAATTTATAGACTTCTTCATACTTACATTTTTGCTTAGTTCTCTATATCAATATATCAAAATGTCTGAGACACCGATGATGTCCCAGACATAAATTCATATTTTCCATTTCAACATTAAAGATGAAATTAAAAGTTGTTGACTATACTCTTATACATTAGACTGTTTTTTCGGTATTAAGAACAAAATAGAAAGGAATGCTAATAATGCTATAAGCGCATTAAACATTACTCCAGTAAAACCACCTAAAGTCAGATTAAGTTGGGCTGCAAGTACGCTGTAAACTGTACTTGAGATGGCCACACCAAATGCATTTCCTAAGGATGATGCCATCTTATATACACCGGATGCGACGCCTACTTTATCATCTGGTGCTTGTGCAACAGCTGTATCCGTGGATGGTGTTGCATAAACACCTAAACCGGTACCAAATAATAAATAACCAATGACACTTGACGCTATATACCAAGCATTAGGTAAAAACGTCAAAGATAATAATATTAATCCTATGACGGTCAAGGCACTTCCGAGTAACAAAGGTCTTTTAGGTCCTAACGATTGTAATATCATTTCACCCACACGTATCATAATTAATACTGCAATTAGGTATGTAAGTGAAATATATCCTGTTTCCTGAGAGTTAAAATCTAATTTTTGCTGATAAAAAGTATTTACTACAATCAATGTACCACCAGCTACACCATTCAACATAAAGTTTGAAATCGTTGCACCTGTATAACCTTTGTTTTTAAAGATATCAAAATCGACAAGTGGTTGTTTGATTTTATTTTCGTAAATCACGAATATAATTAACGATATAACAAAAATTGCAATAAGTCCCAAAATAAATGGTGAGAACAAACCAAATTGAGAGGTTTGAGTTATTATCACATTAATACTTAACATACTAACCACTAAGATGATTAAACCAACAACATCAAATTTCTTTGTCTCTGTCGGTTGATCTCCTATAGGCTCTGCTTTTGTTTCGGGTGTATGTTTAATGAGAAACATGGATAATATTGTCAGAATAATTGAAACAATAAAGATTGAGCGCCATCCAAGGTTAGTTGCCATTAAACCACCAAACAAAGTACAAACACCACTACCTCCCCATGAACCGATGGACCAGTAGCTTAATGCACGTTGTCGTGCTGTCCCGATATAATATTCATTAATGATTGCGAGTGTCGCTGGCATTATACATGCCGCTGACAATCCTTGAATAGCACGTCCAATAATCAATAGACTTGGTAATGGCGTAATAATGATTAAAATCGACCCAACAATATTAAGTGCTAAGCCTATGTACGTCACTTTTACTCTACCAATTTTATCTGCAATATCTCCTGCACCTACAATAAACAGACCAGAAAATAGTGCCGATAAGCTAACTGCTATATTAATAGTACCAATATCACTATTGTATGATGATTGTAATGGCACGACTAGATTTACAAGTGATTGTGCAAATAACCAAAATGTAATAACCCCTAAAATAATCCCTAATAATAAGCGATTATCTCCCCTAAACTTTTGTGATGTATTCATCTATCACTTACTCCTTCACAATTAATTAGAAATCTCTAATAAGACTTATTTAATTACGATATCCATTTCTTATTTTACAAATCTTTTATTTGCTTTCTTCTAATATCATTTTTACATTAAGAAACTTTATCATATTTAGAACAATTTTTTAACTGAAATAAAAATATGACTAAATCGTTTATCATTTTAATATTCATTCATCCTAGATATGTTTCTTTTTTAATTTCTTGTAATTTTTAGAAAATTTGTAAATATAGAAACATATTCTACACTATCTAGTTTCAATTTTCCATACTATAATTGATTTAATCGTGTTTTAATATAAACTATAAATATATGAAACAAGCCAATGTAAGTGCTTTTATTTTTAATAAAAAATATATTTCTTTTTATGATATTAAAAATTAAATGAGGATTGACGTTATGCTTAATTTATTTATTTTATTACTTGAACGCGTGGGATTAATTATTTTACTCGCATATATACTCATGAATATTAATCATTTTAAAACAATGATGAGCGAACGTGACAAATGGCGTTCAAAATTCCAACTAATCATTATTTTTGGTATATTCTCTATGATTTCAAATTTTACAGGAATTGAAATAGAAAATGGCCATATCGTATCTAGTGATATTTATTACCACTTAAGCAAAGACGCCTCAATGGCCAATACCCGTGTATTAACAATCGGTGTTTCTGGTCTAATAGGTGGACCGTGGGTAGCTATAATTGTAGGCATTATTTCAGGATTATGTCGTTTATATATTGGCGGGGCTGACGCATATACCTATCTTATTTCATCCATAGTTATCGCTATCATATCTGGTTACTTTGGTCATCAAACAATAAAACAAAATACATATCCGTCCATTAAAAAAGGTGCTATTATCGGTGCAATAACTGAAATTATTCAAATGGGCTGTATATTATTATTTACAAATAACCTACATCACGCAATTACATTAGTCAGTTTTATAGCACTACCGATGATTATCATTAATAGTTTAGGTACAGCCATATTTTTAACCATCATTTTGTCGACCATCAAGCAAGAAGAACAAATGCGTGCAGTCCAGACGCATGATGTATTACAACTCGCTAACGAAACACTACCTTACTTTCGATCTGGACTTAATGAAAAATCAGCCCAACAAGCTGCTGAAATTATTTTAAAATTAATGCAAGTGTCGGCGGTCGCTATTACAAATAAAAAAGATATTTTAACACATATTGGTGCAGGCAGTGACCATCACGTAGCACGTAAAGAGATAATTACTGATTTATCTAAAGAAGTGATTCAATCTGGAAAATTAAAAGTCGCTCATACGAGAGAAGGAATTGGATGTCACCATCCTAATTGCCCTCTTGAAGGAGCCATTGTCGTCCCTCTTTATATACATAATGAAGTCGCAGGGACTTTAAAATTTTATTTCACAGATAACAATATTATTTCAACTTCAGACCAACAGCTCGCAAAAGGTCTCGCCAATATATTTTCCTCACAGCTAGAACTAGGTCAAGCTGAAATGCAAGGACAATTATTGAAAGACGCTGAAATTAAATCATTACAAGCACAAGTCAATCCACATTTCTTTTTTAATGCTATTAACACTATATCAGCACTAGTAAGAATTGATAGCGAAAAAGCACGACGTTTACTGATTCAACTCAGTCAGTTCTTCCGCTCTAATCTTAATGGTGCACGTAATAATACGATTACTTTACAAAAGGAATTACAACAAGTAGCAGCATATTTATCCTTAGAGCAAGCTCGCTATCCAAATAGATTTAACATACACTATCGAATTGATGATCAGTGTCAAGATGCGCTCATCCCCCCTTTTATAATTCAAATATTAGTGGAAAATTCTATTAAACATGCATTTAAAAATCGTAAAAAGAATAATCATATTGATGTGGATGTTAGCATGAAGCAAGACTGCTTAAGTATATCTGTTCAAGATAATGGTCAAGGCATACCAGCTGATCAATTAGATACTATTGGATATACGACAGTAACGTCTACCACTGGTACTGGTAATGCCTTAGTCAATCTTAATAAAAGACTTACTGGACTATTTGGAACAACATCGGCACTGAACATTCAATCTTCTCAATCAGGCACGACTGTAAGTTGTTTAATTCCATATAAATCTTCTAAGGAGGAACACTTTAATGAAAGCGTTAATCGTTGATGATGAACCACTTGCAAGAAATGAATTACAATATCTTTTAAATCTTAATGATGCTATAGATGAAATTGAAGAAGCAGAAAACATAGAAGAAACATTGGAGAAGTTACTCTACAACACATTTGACTTAATATTCTTAGATATAAATTTAATGGATGAAAGTGGTATTGATTTAGCTCAAAAAATTAATAAAATGAAGCGATCACCACATATTATCTTTGCAACCGCTCACGAGAAATTTGCAGTCAAAGCCTTTGAATTAAATGCAACCGATTATATATTAAAACCTTTTGAAAAAGAACGTATTAATCAAGCTGTAAATAAGGTTGACATGGCTAAAGATAAATCAAAAAACAAAGATAAAACTATCACACCTAAATATATTGATTATAGTGATGATGAGCGCGCTCAAACACATGTACTCCCAATTGAAGTGGATGAACGTATTCACATCTTAAATTTCACAGACATTATCGCATTATCTGTTAATAATGGGATTACAACGATAGATACAACAAAACAAAGTTATGAAACGACCGAAACACTTAATCATTACGAGAAAAAACTACCTTCCTCTCTATTTATTAAAATACATCGCGCTACTATCGTTAATAAAGAACATATCCAAACAATAGAGCATTGGTTTAATTATACGTATCAGCTGACGTTAACACATGAATTTAAATATCAAGTTAGTCGTTCTTATATGAAGACTTTTAAACAACAACTTGGTCTTCAATAAAATTTAAATCATGCTTTATGAGTTTCACCTTTAAAATGGTGCACCTCACCCTAAAATATTTGTAAGTGAGCTATGAAAATATCTATAGTAACCGCTTTCATTCTATAATGTAACCATGAAGAAAACAGAGGGGAATGGTTATTTTGGAACAAACGCATCTCGTTAAAAACAAAGCGGTTGATAACAAGAAGTCAATGAAATACAGTATTTTTCAACAAGCATTAACGATTGCAGTGATTTTACTTATATCAAAAATTATTGAATCATTTATGCCTATTCCAATGCCAGCTTCAGTAATTGGACTTGTACTATTATTTATCGCATTGTGTACAGGCATTGTGAAATTAGGTCAAGTTGAGACTGTGGGAACTGCATTAACCAATAATATTGGATTCCTATTCGTACCAGCCGGTATTTCAGTCATTAACTCTTTACCAATCCTTAAGCAAAGCCCTATTTTAATTATTTTACTTATTATTATTTCAACACTTTTATTATTAATTTGTACTGGCTTTTCGTCACAATTATTAGTGACGAAATCACTTTTCCCTTCTAAAGAGAAAAATGAAGAAACAAGTCACATAGGAGGGTAAGCAATGATTGAACATTTAGGAATTAATACACCTTATTTTGGGATATTAGTATCATTAATACCATTTGTCATAGCGACTTATTTTTATAAAAAAACGAATGGTTTCTTTTTACTAGCACCTTTATTCGTAAGTATGGTTGCAGGTATTGCTTTTTTGAAATTGACAGGAATTAGTTATGAGAATTATAAAATCGGTGGCGACATTATTAATTTCTTTCTAGAACCAGCTACAATATGCTTTGCGATTCCTTTATATCGCAAGCGCGAAGTATTAAAAAGGTATTGGTTACAAATATTTGGTGGTATAGCTGTTGGTACAATTATTGCCTTGTTATTAATTTATCTTGTTGCAATAACATTCCAATTTGGCAATCAAATTATAGCATCTATGCTACCTCAAGCTGCAACGACAGCAATTGCATTACCTGTATCTGACGGTATCGGTGGTGTCAAAGAATTAACCTCACTCGCAGTTATTTTAAATGCAGTTGTCATTTCTGCTTTAGGTGCTAAAATAGTTAAATTATTTAAAATATCTAACCCTATTGCCAGAGGACTTGCACTAGGGACAAGTGGACACACTTTAGGTGTCGCGGCAGCTAAAGAATTGGGTGAGACTGAAGAATCAATGGGAAGTATTGCAGTTGTCATCGTTGGCGTTATTGTTGTAGCAGTAGTTCCTATCCTTGCTCCAATCTTATTATAATTACCCAAAACTATAAATATATCTAAAATAGCCCTGAAAACTTAATATATTAAACAAACAATGCCTGGAACACAAAATAATGTTCCAGGCATTGTTAATGTATAAGCAACTGTTGACTAAAATAATCTCTGTTTCAGTCACTGCCTATTCTTTTTATATTAACTAAGTTTATTAATATCAATTAACGTAATTTTTGTACTTGATGTTTTTGCATTGAATCTTTTTTGTTTTTACGAGTAGGATCTAAACGTTTTTCTAGATAACGTAATCCTATATCTATGATAATTGCTATTAAAGCAATTGGTATGGCACCTGCTAAGATGAATGTTGTTCCATCTGTTGAATTTGTACCACGAATAATAATATCACCTAGTGTTGGAGCACCGATAAATGACCCAATCGCTACTATTCCGATAGCAACAACAAGTGCAATTCTAACACCACCAATAATAACAGATAAAGATAATGGTAACTCTATCATTCTTAATATTTGATTCCCCGTCATTCCCATACCTTTACCAGCGTCTTTAATATTTTCATCAACTTCTACAATACCAGTATAAGTATTTTTAATAATAGGTAATAACGAATATAGGAATACAGTTACAACAACAGTTGTTGGTCCTAATCCCATAGCCAACATAAGTATGGCTAACATAGCGATTGCTGGAACAGTTTGTATAATATTTGCAATTGTAATTACCGGCCACGATAAACGTTTATACTTGGCTATGAAAATACCAATAGGAATTCCAATTATACATGCAAACAACACACCATATACCGACATTAATAGATGTTTGAAGAACAGTTCTAGAAGAAAGGCCCAGTTCAGTGAGTAATATTCGATGATTGAATGTAACAAATTACCTTTCATTACTTATGACCACCTTTCTTTTCTTCAAAGTAATGATGTTTCTTTAAATATTCTTCAGCTATCACTGCAGGTTCCTTACCTTTTCCATCCGCTTCATAATTTAACTTCTGCATTTCTTCTGTTGAGATTTTACCTTCTAATTTTTTTAGTGCCTTATCGATTTCTGGATTATCCTTTATTAATTGTTCATTTGCAAGTGGACTACCGTCATAAGGCGGGAAGAATTTGCGATCATCTTCCAATATTTTCAAATCATAAGCTGCAATACGTCCATCTGTTGAATACCCAACTGCTACATCTAATTTATTATTTTTTAATGCATCATATACTAAACCAATTTGCATTGGACGTGCACTATCAAATTTAAATCCATAATCTTTAACAAAAGCTGGATATCCATCACCTGCACGGTTCATCCATTGGGTATCCATTCCAAGACGTAGTTCATCTTTATATTTCTCTAAATCTGATACTTTTTCTAAGTGATACTTTTTAGCCGTTTCTTTTGTCACCATGAATGCGTATGTATTCGCAAACCCAAGTGAATGATAATACTTTTCATCATATTTCTTTTTAAATAAGCGTTGTGTTTCAGACATGGCCTTATCAGGATCTTTAGTAGGTTTAGCTGCTAATACACTCGTCAATTCAGTACCTGTGTAACGTACCGCTGACATATTTGCATCACCACGTTGTAACGCATTATGTTGAATAATGCTAGAACCTAGGTTCCCAATCAACGTCGGTTTGATTTTTCCATCAGTTTCATGTTCAATTAATAATTTTTCCATATGACCTATAATCTTAGTTTCACTTGTTTCAGTCGTTGTGATTTTCACATCATCTTTTGCATTTCCATCACCTAAACCTGGTAAACTGCATCCAGATAACACGATGAGAGACAATGCAATCAGAATCAGTGTATAGTTAAGATACTTCTTCAATGTCAATTCCTCCCATTTATCTAGATACTTTTAATCCTTTAGGTACAACCCATTTTTCAACTAATGAAAGTATAAAGTCAATAACTAATGCTAATAAAGTAACAACAATCGCTGCACTAATAATCATAGGTGGTTGATAGAGATTTAATCCATTAAATACAAGATCCCCAAGTCCACCTGCACCTACATAACTTGCGAGTGTTGCCCAACTAATGACGTATACACTTGATAGACGAATACCACTAATAATAAGTGGTAAAGCTAAAGGCATTTCTACATCTTTCATTAATTGAAATTTAGTCATTCCCATACTTTGACCAGCTTGAATGACATTTTTATCGATATTTTTAACACCTAATACTGTATTATTTAAAATTGGTAATAATACATAGATAAATAATGCAACAATAGCTGGTGTTTTTCCTACCCCAAATATTGGAATCATGATAGCTAGCACAGCCAAAGTAGGAATGGTTTGAAGCACGCCAGCAACTGTTAATACCACATTAGCTGTGCGTTGCGTTTTTGATAATAAAATACCTAAAGGGACAGCTACTACAATCGCTAACAATAATGCAAACATAGAAATATAAAAATGTTCTACTGCTTTTGATAAAAGTTGACTACCATATTCTTGTAAGAATGCTTTCATTATTAATCCTCACCTCTATGTTGAGCATCATGATAATCATTCACATCTTCATTTATATTTGTTCGTGTATCAGTTTGATTTTGTGGTAAATCGTGATTATTCTCATCTAAGCTTTCATTTGGGATCTCATAACTATCAGAATCTTCTTCGCCCCAAATTGAGTCATACACAATATCGACTAAGTTTGCACGTGTAATTAAACCAATGAGATGTTCATCATTATCGACCACAGGGACATTTCTAACATTACGTTTTAGAATAGTACGCACTGAGTCTTGTAACTTTGAATTGATATGTACTTTGTAGACATCCCTTTGCATGGTATCAATTAATTCTTTACGCGCACGTAATCCTTGATTGATATCTTCAATATCTAAAAATCCTAATAATTTATTTTGATTATTGACTACAAAAATAGTGTCTACTCGACGTGTTCTCATAATATTTACTGCATCATTCAATGAATCATCTGCTTTAACAGTGACGGGTTTGATCATAGCACTTTCCACAGATTTCATATTAGGACGATCCTGAATCAAGCGATTTTGCCCAATAAAATCTCTAACAAAGTCATTTGCAGGATATCGTAAAATATTGTCAGGTGTATCGTATTGAACGACTTTTCCCTTAGACATAATACATATTTTGTCTGCTAATTTAATAGCCTCATCCATATCATGAGTGACAAAAATAAATGTTTTTCCTAATTTTTGTTGTAATTCCTTTACTAAATCTTGTAATGTATCGCGTGTAATAGGATCTAATGCACCGAAAGGTTCATCCATTAATATAATATCTTGTTCAGCTGCTAAAGCGCGCACAACACCAATTCGTTGTTGTTGCCCTCCTGACAATTCAGCTGGATAACGATCCAAATATTCTTCAGGTAAATCTACCAGTTTAATAAGTTCTTTAGCTTTTTCATCTTTCTTCTCTTTAGACCATTTTAAAAGTTTAGGTACTAAAACAATATTTTCTCGAATAGTCATATGTGGCATCAAACCAATTTGTTGAATGACATAACCGATACTTCTCCGCAATTCAACAGGATTCATATTACGGACATCTTTTCCATTCATCATAATCTGTCCATCTGTCGCCTCAATCATACGATTAATCATGCGTAGTGCAGTTGTTTTACCACTACCACTCGTCCCAATAAAAGCGATAAATTCACCAGATTGAATATCCAAAGAAATATTATCTACCGCTTTTTTATTCCCTGAATAAATCTTGGTTAAGTTTTTAATACTTAACATAATTGTTTTCCCCTTCCTATATAAAGAATGTCTTGTTCCATGACCTAAAAAAAGACCTCTGATGCAATTGTTAAACAAATAATGACTAAAGTTAAACAAAAGACAAAGGCCTTTGCTTATATATTTTTACGTTAAATTAATAGTCTTAAACATTAACCATAAATTTGCTATACATGAAAACAGAGACAGATATTAATATATACCCAATGAGTTGAAAATAAACACTTTTCACAGAATTTTTATAATTTTTTCTATGTTAAAAAAATTATAAATTAAGAAATCTACGGTTATTTATGCAAATGATTCACTATCTATGAATTAAAAGTTTAATTTTTATAATATTGTGAAAAATATCACATTATATGTCAGTGTCCTCTTGAAAATAGAGCAGTTTAGTATTATGCTCAAAATGTAATAAGAATTATTACATCACATTAAAGACTGATATTCATATTTTGCAGTCAAATTTATATTTAAGGGGTTTTTATTATGAAAGCAGCAGTATGGTATGGACAAAAGGATGTACGCGTTGAAGATCGCGAACCCAAAGCAATAAAAGACAATGAAGTGCAAGTTAAAGTCTCTTGGGCCGGTATCTGTGGTACTGATTTACATGAATATTTGGAAGGACCTATCTTTATTTCAACTGATCAACCGGACCCACTACTTGGTCAAACTGCACCTGTGACTTTAGGTCATGAATTTTCAGGTGTCATAGAAAATGTTGGTAAAGACGTATCACGTTTTAAAAAAGGGGATCGTGTGGTAGTTAATCCAACAGTGTCTAAAAGAGAAAAGCCGGAAAATGTTGACTTGTATGATGGTTATTCATTTATAGGACTAGGTTCTGATGGTGCATTTGCCGAGTTTACTAATGCTCCTGAAACAAATGTTTATCATCTACCAGATAATGTTTCAGCACGAGAAGGTGCTCTTGTAGAACCAACAGCCGTTGCTGTCCAAGCAGTTAAAGAAGGCGAATTATTATTCGGTGATACTGTAGCAGTATTTGGCGCTGGGCCAATTGGTTTGTTAACTATTGTTGCAGCAAAAGCTGCTGGTGCAAGTAAAATATTTGTCTTTGACTTATCAGAAGAACGTTTAGCGAAAGCTAAAAGTGTCGGTGCGACTCACGTGTATAACTCAGGTAACGTCGATCCAGTACAAACGGTTTATGAACACACTGACAACGGTGTAGATGTGTCATTTGAAGTTGCTGGTGTAGGTATTACTTTACAACAATCTATTGAAGTAACACGTCCGCGTGGTACTGCTGTCATCGTATCAATCTTCGGTCATCCCGTAGAATTCAATCCATTATTACAAATGAATAAAGGTGTCAAGTTAACAACTACAATTGCTTATACACCAACTACATTCCAACAAACAATAGATTTAATCGCTAACGGTAGCTTAAATGTTAAAGACGTCGTAACAGATCAAATTGAATTAGAGAATATTGTTGAAAGTGGCTTCAATCAACTTGTAAACGATAAATCTCAAGCTAAAATTTTAGTCCGTTTAAATGGCGACCAAAAATAATTCTAAACAGAATATCGTTCATTTTATACGAAAGGTTGGGACATAATTCCTAGCAAAATAGCCAGTAAATGAGTTTTCATAAATTCATTTACTGGCTTCTTTATTTACAATACTTCGTATTGTTGGCTCGCTTTCTTAGGGGACAGCTTCAGCCTGTAGTCTTTCAGTTTGTTGAATCAATGTATGATACTTTTCTTCAAGTATTGCTCCTTTTTGAAAAAGCAACGCTACATAACCTTTAAATCCATGTATTAGCACAGCATTTTTATTGTTTATCGTATAACAAGGATGCATCCATTTATAATTTTCTTCAAGTTCAGTTTCATTAAAAATTAAATTTCTCAAAAATTTATAACAATCTTGCCATTGGCTTTCTTTAGCTAAAAATTGCTCAACTTGCTCATTTTTTTGTTTATTCATTACTACACCTCTTTTAAATAAGCATTACCTTCTCATATTATATATTTGTTTTTTATTGATATTTAATTAAACAATATTAATTGTATTATTACAAAAATTTAGTTTGACTAATGTTTTAACTAGCGTATAATTATAGCGTAATATTTTTGTTGATTATTCAACATATACAAAGGAGTATTTATGAAAAATAATAGCAAATCAAAAAGTAATAAGATAAGTCTTTCTCAACTCGTCCTCCTTGGTCTTGGTTCACTAATAGGATCAGGTTGGTTATTTGGAGCGTGGGAGGCATCTTCAATGGCCGGTCCAGCCGCCATTATTTCCTGGGTTATCGGTTTCTTAGTAATTGGAACGATTGCCTATAACTATATTGAAATAGGAACTATGTTCCCTCAATCAGGCGGTATGAGCAACTATGCACAGTATACTCACGGCTCATTACTTGGTTTTATTGCAGCATGGGCGAACTGGGTATCATTAGTAACAATTATTCCCATTGAAGCTGTGTCTGCTGTTCAATATATGAGTTCTTGGCCTTGGGATTGGGCTAAACCAATGGGATCTTTAATGAAAGATGGCTCAATCAGTACTTACGGTTTGATTGCTGTTTACATCATTATTGCAATCTTTTCATTATTAAACTATTGGTCAGTAAAATTATTAACATCATTTACAAGTTTAATTTCAGTATTCAAATTAGGTGTCCCTATTTTAACCATAATTATGTTATTAGTTTCCGGTTTTGATACAGGTAATTATGGACACTCTATCGGTACATTTATGCCTTACGGAAGTGCACCTATTTTTGCTGCAACAACAACATCTGGAATTATCTTCTCATTTAATGCATTCCAGACAATTATTAACATGGGATCAGAGATTAAAAATCCAGAGAAAAACATCGCACGTGGGATTGTTATCTCACTTACATTAAGTGCTATATTATATATAGTTTTACAAAGTACGTTCATTACATCTATGCCAAGCTCAATGTTGCATGAGCATGGATGGAGCGGTATCAATTTCAATTCACCATTTGCAGATATGGCAATTTTATTAGGTCTTAACTGGTTAGCAATATTACTTTATATGGAAGCAGTTGTGTCACCGTTTGGTACTGGGGTTTCTTTTGTTGCCGTTACTGGACGTGTGTTACGCGCTATGGAAGAAAATGGGCATATTCCTAAATTCTTAGGTAAAATTAATAAAAAGTATAATATCCCACGTGTTGCCATTGCATTTAATGCAATTATCAGCATGGTTATGGTGACATTGTTCCGTGACTGGGGTACACTAGCTGCGGTTATTTCTACTGCAACATTAGTTGCATATTTAACTGGTCCAACTACGGTTATTTCATTACGTAAAATGGCACCAAAAATGACTCGTCCATTCAAAGCTAATATTTTAAAATTTATGGCACCTTTATCCTTTGTTTTAGCATCATTAGCTATCTATTGGGCAATGTGGCCAACAACAGCAGAAGTTATTTTAATTATTATTTTAGGTTTACCTATTTATTTCTTCTATGAATATAAAATGAATTGGAAGAATACTAAAAAACAAATTGGCGGAAGCTTATGGATTATTATCTACCTTATTGTTCTCGCATTTTTATCATTTATTGGAAGTAAAGAGTTCAAAGGCTTAAATTGGATTCACTATCCATGGGATTTCTTAGTCATTGTAATCGTTGCTTTAATCTTCTATCAACTAGGTACGACAAGTTACTTTGAAAGTATTTATTTCAAGCGTGCGAACAAGTTGAATAAGAAAATGGGCGATAAGTTGCGTAAAACACGCAAAAAAGCGCGTCATAAAGATTGGAAAGAACGCGATCGACAAGAGCAAAATCAATAAGACGACAGCTTATAGAATATAAAATATTTATAATAAAAGCTTGGGACTATCATTACTGTCTCAAGCTTTTTAATATACCAGTAATTATGAATTAAACTCAAAAATTCATTTAATTCTATCTGATATCATTCGTTAAATATTTAGTTAAACACTTAATATCATTTTTATTTCGTTTGTAAAATTTAATTTTTTAACACATTGTTCAAGTCAATCATCAACAATTCTTTCACTTTGTTACTTGCTCACATTTCATCTAAATATAATTTTTCATGTTATAGTTAAGCTACGACTTTATATGTAAAGGTGTGTTCAAACATGGTTCAAGTCAAGATAGGTAACTGTACCATCAATGGCTTACACAAAAAGAATATTGATGTATTCTTAGGTATCCCGTATGCCAAATCATTCAATAAGATATCTCGATTCCAACATTCAAAGCTTATGGAACTAAGCAAACCAATGATTGATGCAACTCATATTCAATCCATCCCACCACAACCCTACAATTCACTTGAAGACTTTTTTTCGATGACAGATTCATCGTTTAATTCTTTTAAACAAAATGATTATTGCCTGTTTTTAAATATTTGGAAACCATCATCCAATCAAAATCATTTACCTGTAGTGATTTACTTTTATGGTGGTAGTTTTCTTCAAGGACATGGCACAGCTGAACTATATTGTCCTGAACACATAGTAGAACAAGAAAATATAATAGTAGTTACTTTTAATTATCGCTTAGGTGCACTCGGCTACCTAGATTGGTCTTATTTTAATCAACATTTGAACTATAATAATGGGATTTCTGATCAAATTAACGTTTTAAGATGGGTACATCAATATATCGAACATTTTGGCGGTGATTCAAATAACGTGACACTAATGGGTCAATCTGCAGGTAGTATGAGTATCATGACATTAATGCAAATGCCCGAACTTGATGATTATTATCATAAAGTGATGTTATTAAGTGGAACGTTAACTACTGATACACCACTCAATGCACATACTAAAGTACAACATTTTTCACAACTCATGAGACATTATTTTCCTAATAAAACACTTAAGACACTTACCAGTGATGACATTTTATATCTAATGGAGTCTCAAAAAATAGAGCGTGGAAGATCTCGTGGACTTGATTTGATTTATCAACCTATTAAAGATCATCATATGTCACGATCCATTAAAAAATTTCCCAAACCGACATTCATGAGTTATACACACGATGAAGGTGATATTTATATTGAAGACGCAACACGCACCTTACCTTCTGAACGTTTTATTCACTTGATGTCTCAATATGGTACACACGTCGAAAAAAATGATGCCCTCACAATGAAACAACAAAGAAATTTAATAACAGAGTATTGTTTTGTTCGTCCGATTTATCTATTTTTAAATAAAATGAATAGTTGCGACACTTGGCTAGCACGTTTTGATTGGCACCAACCCCATACCTCCTACTTTAAAAGTGCATATCATATATTGGATTTAGTATTTTGGTTTGGTCACCTCTCTATTTTGACTAAAAATCATTATTCTATAACTCAACATGATATGAATTTAAGTCGTAACATGATATCTGACTTAGCTTATTTTGCCCGAAAAGGTAAGATGCCATGGAAATGTTATGAACCTCAACATCAAGCGTTACATATCTATAGATAAAGACTGGAAAAGGCACTGATAGCATACACAAATCTAATATCATAAAGATACTTCTATGTGCTATCGTGCACACCTTTTCCAGTCATAAATTTTTAGCATAATGTCTATTTTTTAAAGTGAATACAATGATAAGACTAATTAAACCTATCAATGCACTAGTATAAGTAACATATTCCACTGATAAATGTGTCATAACGAGTCCACCTACGATTCCGCCAACGCCAATACCGGCATTGAGACTCGACATATTCCAACTCATCACTTGGCTTGTATCTCCTTCGACGTGTTCAATAATACCGCTTTGAATAGCTGGATTTGTACTCCACTGCATTAAATTCCACATAAATAAGCCAACTAATAATAATCCTGTTCCTGGTAATAATAAGTTAAGAATTATCATCATTATTATAAATATTGAAATCGAAATTATTAACCAACGCTTACTAGTAAACTTATCAGATAAAACACCGCCTAATGAAGTACCAATCACACCTGCTACACCATTAACAAGTAGTGCTAAAGACACAAAAGACATTTCATGTCCATTGGATAAAATTAATGGATTAATAAACACGAATGTTACAGAATTAGCAACCAGCACTAAAAATGTAATCATCAGATATTTAAAAACCTCACGAGGTCTTATGACGCTTGAGCCAGTTTGTGATTCAATACTAGATGAACGAGGTGTTTGATTTGGATGTGACAATTCATCTTCTTTTGGTAGATATATTAACATTAAAACACCAACAAATACACTTACAATAATAATGAATAAAAATGTAAATCGCCATCCTACCCAGTCGCCAATCACTGTACCGATGGGAACACCAAAGACATTCGCTCCACTAAAACCTGTATAAACAATACCAATCATTTTACCTCTGTTTTTTGCTGATGTGAGCATCGCTGTGAGTGCTAAAACTTTCACAATAATGAGTGAAGCTGCGGCAGAAGATAAAATACGTCCTACAACTATTATTCCAAAATGTGGCGCAATGGCAATCATACCATTCCCGAAGATAAAGACAATTAACGTCCATAATAATACTGATCGCGAAGAAAACCGATGAGTCAACTTCACTAATAACGGACCACATATCGCAAAGGTAAGCGCGTACAACGTTACCAGTTGCCCAACCACCGCTTCAGAAACATGAAGATCTTGACTCATTAAATTCATAATACCTGCAACCATCATCTCAACCATACCTACGATGAAAACACTTAATATAAATGTTGTTGTGCGTGCGACAGTCATAACAACTAGATGCCCCTTTCAAAGTAATAACGTAACTATTGATTTTGACTAAAATAAAACAGCTACAAACTTATCATTGTTTATAACTGTTTTATTATATAATATTTAAAGCTGTACTGTGTAGGTTAACAACTATATTTAACTACTTTGTCTTGTGCGTTGCGTTCTAGCAATGAGTTGATGACGAGCATTAAAGAATTGACCGTAACTCATATACGTTGCAATGAGTGCAGACATAATCGTCGCTGTTGTATGAATAAACACGACAAGCAATTGAAATTTAATTGCTTGAAGTGGGTCAACGCCTCCGATAATCAATCCTGTCATCATACCTGGAATTGAAACTAGACCATATGTTTTTACAGAATCAATTGTAGGAACAATCGCTAAGCGTATACTTTCTCTAATAGATGATTTTGATGCGAGCTTAGGTGTCGCTGCTAACGTAAGTTTGGATTCAATATCAGAAACATCTTGAACAAATGCTTTTTCTAAATTCTGATAAGCGAGATTAATCGCGATTAAACCATTATTAGCTAACATACCTCCAATTGGAATCACTTCATTCGCTGTAAATTTAATTGCACCTGTAGCAACAGTTGCTGCCAATGGTAGCGCTGTTCCCACAAATATAGCCACAAATGATATCCAAAAAACATGATGCATGACAGGTGAAGCACGACTTATTGTATTCCAAGATGCATTGATAATAATGACTAACACACATAGCACTAATAACCATTTTTCATTAATTTCGAAAATATAATGTAATAAAAAGCCTAAAATCAATAGTTGTATGGTTGCTCTAATTGTAGCAATAACTAAATCTTTGATAATATGTAATCCTTCTTTATAAGAAATAAAGATAGGGATTAGTAATAAAAGTGCTGTCAGACAAAGTGCTGTATTACTCATTACCATTCAACTCCTCATCACTCGATATCTTACCGTCAGTAATTGTGATTCTACGCTTAAAATGACGCATACTTTGGTCATCACTATGCGTAATCCACAAAATGGCAATCCCTTTATCTGCTAGTTTAAATATAATTTCTTCAATTTTCTTTTTATTATGTGTATCTAAAGCGCTAGTAGCTTCGTCCAATAATAAAACTTCAGGTTCATACATGAGTTGTCTAGCTATGGTAATACGTTGTTGCTCTCCCCCAGACATGTGCTCAATTTGAGCATCTAACTGATAATTACCTAATCCTACTTGAGAGATGAGTTGTTTCGCTTTATCACGGTCAAAAGCTTCACTTCTAGCCTCAGCAGGAAATTTCATATTATCTTCAATTGTATAACCGATTAACTCACTTTGTTGCATTAAATAACTCACACGTGTTCTTATCTCTTCCGGCTTATAATTAAAGTAAGATTGATCATTCAAATATAAATCTCCACTCGTGGGACTAATTAAATGATTCAATTGTTTGAGTAAAGTACTCTTACCGCTTCCAGAAGGACCTACAATAGCAATCGTGTCTCCTTTATTAATATTCAAATTAATATCATCTAAAATCGTACGATTATCAACCTTGTATGTAAGATGTTCAACCTTAAGTAGCAATTTAAACACATCCTTATATCGACATTACTAAACTCTATTCCCTATTTTGACTATTTTAATATTATTAAATTTAAGTTTGTACCTGTTAAATTATTGTACTCAATCACTCACTTATATTATAGATGTATACATACTTATAAATGCAACCACACTTAAAATCATATGCACTAGTATAGCAACTGCTAAATTTCTACCACTAAAATACTTATTATCTGAAATAGTTTATTTGCGGTTGTTAGGTTCTAATATGAAGTAATAGTTTACTTAAACACAATCGTATAAGTAGCAGTACTGTTTAAAATGCTATTAAATTTGTAATCATATGCAAAGCAATGGGTACTGCTAAATTACGGTGGCTAAAATGGTAACCTATAACAAATACGACTGCTGCAATAAAGTAAGGTCCTGCTTCAAATGGTGAAACTGCATCAGTACAATGAAAATATGTAAATCCCACTATTGACACAATATACATCAAACCATAAGTTAATTTTTTACCTAGTTCATGAATGATTAAATGACGAAATAAAAGTTCTTCAATGATTGGTGTAAAAATAACAATATCTATAAATAGTATGGGTGTTATCCACTTTCAAACTTTTCTTCTTAAAAGTTGGTATACTTACATAAAATTTCTATAAAAAGGATACATTGCAAAATCACTTGAAATATATAAGCGACAATTAAATTATCCCGCGATTTAATATATAGTATTGTAGCTGCTGAAGCAATAACGATATATGGAAAAATTTCAAAAATCGATGCCATGTCGTAAACATGTACGATCGTTTCAATAACAATAGACAAACCAATTACAAATTGTCTATTCCATACTTTTCCTAATTCATGGATGATGAGATATCTATAAATGATTTGTTCTACCATTGGACGTAAGAATACCATGGATATAAAAGTAACTAACAACACATATGGTGATTTAAATAGCCCTAGCGTACGTTGTTCGGATTGAGTGAGATGATAACTTAAATGATTAGGTAATGATGTTCCAATCACCCGAATTATAAGTAATAATAAATATACGACAATCGCAACTATTACAATTTTAATTATTTTATTCTTTGCAATTATCCATTGTTGCTTCATCACATCATTTATTACAGATTGATGTATTTTATAAAAGATAATTAATATTAGACCTTGAGCAATCACAAAACTTAAACTCAATGAACAATGATACAACCATTGTGGTGGTGCCTGTTGTGTTATCATGGCAGTGATGCCTAATGAGCCGAAAACAACAATGATTGGTATGATACTTTGTAATAAAATATAAGTTGGTATTAATATAAAATTTCTTTTTAAAACTGTCCTACTGTCTGATAAATGATGCGGTCGACCTTGTTTCTCTGAAGATTGTTTAATATCCATATTGTCCCTCTTCTCGCATAAAACATTTATTTTCATCTTAATATAGCCGTACAATAATTTTAATGTTTTTCTATTAGACTTTCATTGTAAAACGCATACATTGTTGTATCATAATATTGAAAACGTTTTTAGGGGGTATTGTTTATGTCAGTTTTAACTGTCATGCAATTCATAGTCAATATTATCATCATGATTGTGTTATTAACGATTATGATTCTTGGGGTTATTTGGTTATTTAAAGATAAAGGTCAAAATCAACACAGTGTACTAAGAAATTTTCCTGTTTTGGGTCGAATCCGTTATATTTCTGAAAAAATCGGTCCCGAATTAAGACAATATTTCTTCGCTAACGATAATGAAGGAAAACCTTTTTCACGAAGTGATTATAAAAACATCGTTTTAGCTGGAAAATATAAATCACGAATGACCAGTTTTGGTACAGGGAAAGATTACTTAGAGGGATTTTATATTCAAAATACGATGTTCCCACTTCAAGCAACTGAATTACATATCGATCATACTGAATTCATTTCTACATTCTTATATCATATTGAGAATGAGCGCCTATTTAGTAGAGAAGAATACAGAAAAAGCGCTCAGGTTGATCCGTTTTTCTTAACTGATGAACATGCAGTAGTATTGGGCTCTAACCTTAAGCATCCCTTTAAAATTAAACGCTTAGTTGGTCAATCTGGGATGAGTTATGGCGCTTTAGGTAAAAATGCAATTACTGCACTGTCAATGGGGTTAGCTAAAGCTGGTACATGGATGAATACAGGTGAAGGTGGATTATCTGAATATCATTTGAAAGGTAATGGTGACATCATCTATCAAATTGGTCCAGGACTCTTTGGAGTAAGAGATCATGATGGCAATTTTAATAGAGACATGTTTATCAATCTTGCCGAACACAATAATGTACGCGCATTTGAAATTAAGTTAGCTCAAGGTGCTAAAACACGTGGTGGGCATATGGAGGGGAACAAAGTCACAGAAGAGATTGCACGCATTAGAAATGTGAAACCATATGAAACTATTAATTCACCTAATCGTTTTGATTTTATTAAAAATCCAACAGATTTACTGAATTTCGTTAATCATTTACAATCGATAGGTCAAAAACCTGTCGGCTTCAAAATTGTTGTCAGTAAAGTTGAAGAAATAGAGGCGTTAGTTAAAACAATGATAGAGATAGACACCTATCCAAGCTTTATTACTGTTGATGGTGGTGAAGGTGGTACAGGCGCTACCTTCCAAGAGCTTGAAGATGGTGTTGGTTTACCGTTATTTACAGCACTTCCTATCGTTTCAAGTATGTTAGAAAAGTATGGCATAAGAAACAAGGTTAAAATTTTTGCGTCCGGTAAATTAGTGACTCCAGATAAAATCGCTATTGCATTAGGATTAGGTGCGGATCTCGTCAATATTGCTAGAGGTATGATGATAAGTGTAGGATGCATCATGAGCCAACAATGTCATTTAAATACATGTCCAGTTGGAGTAGCAACAACCGATCCTAAAAAGGAAAAGGGACTTATTGTTGATGAAAAACAATACCGTGTTACAAATTATGTTACAAGTTTGCATGAAGGTTTATTTAACATCGCTGCAGCTGTAGGCGTTCATAGTCCAACGGAGATTACTTCCGACCATATTATCTATAGACAATTAGATGGCACTACAACGTCCATTCAGGATTATAAACTTAAATTAATTTCTTAAATCACAACATCGAAAAGGAGCGAGACAAAATGCTGTCTCACTCCTTTTCAATTTAATTATCTTCATTCATTTTACTTTTATCTTTTAAACCATTACGTTTGAGTTGTTTAACAACCCTATCCACACTCACATGGTCACCTTTTTTGGCATCTGATGATATGAAACCTAAATTTTTCTTAAGCTGATCTATATCCGCATCTTTATAATCAATATCGATATGTTCGATGGCTTTTCGATCTTTAAAATCAGCTTTATATGTAACCCCGTCTATCCCTTTGAATGCTTGTTCATCATTTTTAAACATTTGTTTAGCTTCATCTTTATCGATGCCTAAATCATCATATTTAATTGTTGCTATAGTAGATTGTTTGAGAACTTCATCATCTTTGTATGTCAAAGATGTAATCACTTGCTTTCCGTTGACTTCGCCTTCATAAGTTTTTGTGCGTTCTTTTCCACATGCCGAAAGAGATACAGCACTTATAACTAATACTACTAAAAGCGATATGACTTTTTTCATAGTAGTCGCCTTCTCTCATCTTTAATCATGTTAATTATATCATCTTTAATTTGAATATGTTACTTATATGAAGATAAATATCTTTTTATTTCGAAAATTTAAACATCTATAAACATGGTATTCAGAATTTCACTACTTAGAATGTTATACTACTCTTAAAGACTTATTAATGGAGGAATGACTATGCCAGAATCTAAAGCGTTACTTAAATCTTTAACAGATGTTAATGGTATTTCTGGACATGAAATGCAAGTTAAATCTTTAATGAAAGATTATTTAACACCTGTGAGCGATGATATCGTTGAAGACCAATTAGGTGGTATTTTTGGTAAAAAGAATGCTACTCATGGAACTAAATCTTTAATGATTTCTGGCCATTTAGATGAAATTGGCTTTATCGTTACACAAATTGATGAACAAGGATACATTTATTTCACGCCAATTGGTGGATGGTGGAATCAAGTCATGTTATCTCAAAAAGTGACGATTACTACTGAAAGTGGCAAAGAGATACGTGGAATTATTGGTTCTAAACCTCCACACGCCCTCTCGTCGGAAGAACGCAAAAAACCAGTTGATATTAAAAATATGTACATCGATATTGGTGTGCGTAATAAAGAAGAAGCGAAAGAAGCGGGAATCGAATTAGGTAATATGATTACACCTTATAGCGAATTTGAATCATTAGCGAATGATAAATACTTAACTGCTAAAGCTTTTGATAATCGCTATGGATGTGCACTCGCTGTTGAAGTACTTCAACAACTAAAAGATGAAAACATAGACATCAATTTATATGCCGGTGCAACTGTACAAGAAGAAGTAGGTTTACGTGGTGCTAAAGTTGCAGCAAATTTGATTAAACCTGATTTAGCAATTGCGGTGGACGTCGGGGTTGCATACGATGTTCCAGGTATGACGAGTGAAAAAAATGAAGGTAAGTTGGGCGATGGTCCATTAGCAATATTGATGGATGCCACTAGTATCGCTCACGATGGTTTGCGCAAACATATTAAAGACGTTGCTGAGCATCATAATATTCCAGTACAGTGGGCAACAACACCTGGTGGTGGTACAGATGCAGGTAGCATTCATGTAGCCAATGAAGGTATCCCAACGATTACAATCGGCGTGCCATTAAGATATATGCACTCTAATGTATCTGTGCTCAACATTGATGATTATACAAATTCAGTGCGCTTAATTACTGAGATTGTTCGATCATTAAATGATGACAGTTATCAAGCACTTATGTGGTAAATGAAGGAGGCGTATCATGTTTTCTACTGGTAATAAAGCTAAAAAGACTATATTTGGAGCTATGACTTGTTCAAAATGTGGTAAGACACTCAATAATGATGAAAATATTACCATCAAAATCAATACTAAAGAATTAAAAGGTTATACTCACTTATCAAGTTGGGCTGATGCACAGTATAAATTGTGTGAAAACTGCTCAGAATAAGCATTACCAGAGCACAAATGAATTAAGTTAACATTCATATGAGAATTTACTACCACATCTCAATAACAAAAATTAAATTTATTTCATTGATTACCTGACAATATATTAAAACATGCCTGAGACAAGAAATGATGTCTTAGGCATGCATTATTTTCTATAATTTTATTTAGTAGAGTTTTTCCAACTTTCATCACTTAACATTTCTCCAGGCCATGTATAAGCCATAACGCCACCATCTATACGAATAGTTTCACCAGTTATAAATGAACTATCATCGGAAGCTAAAAATGCTACAAGTTTCCCGACTTCATCCGGTGTTCCTAGTCGACCTAATGGTGTTACCCATTTTTGATTTTCTCGGAATGTTTGTCCGGCTTCTTCATCTGATGTACCTGCTAAATTATCAACAAGTGGTGTTTCGATTGTTCCAGGTGCTATGGCATTAGCACGAATATTTTCACGTCCGTATTCTATAGCGATAGATTTTGTGAAATTAATGACACCGCCCTTTGCAGCATTATACCCTGAACGGTATAAATCGGCAGCTTGTCCAGAGAATGAAGCTGTATTAATAATAGAACCACCTTGTTTCATCATTAAAGGTAATAAAAATTTAGTTACTAAAAACGTTCCTCTCATATCAACAGCCATAATTTTATCAAACACTTCAACTGGATACTCATGAATACGTCCGGCGCCATTATCTACACCCGCATTATTAAAAATAACATCTACATGTCCAAATTCTTGTGCTATTTTTTCTGAGAATTGTTTGACTTGTTTATCATCTGAAATGTCTACGCGATATGCAGTTGCTTTCCCACCATTATCATTAATAGACTGCACAGTTTCTTCTAATTGATCTGATATATCAAGCGCTAACACATGTGCTCCTTCTATTGCTAACGCCACGGCTGATGCTTGTCCAATACCAGTACTCGCACCGGTAATCACTGCGATTTTGTTTTCTAAACGTTCCATCCAAAGTCACTCTCCTATCACTTATGCATACTTAATATAATTAAGTATCATATTAGTTTTAGTTTTCCACGATGTGAATCACCTTAAACAGTGATAAGAATAAGACGGAAAACCTATTATTTTTTAGGGAGTCAATACACTTCCGAAAACCACTTAACTTCTAATATTAATTTTTAAATATAATTACTTATCAATCATCTTAAATATTTCAGAAAAATTAACTGTAAGTTCTTTTCAATTTATCTATATCATGTACAATAAAATTAAATAGGGATTATTTTAAACGCATTGTTTCAATAATAGGAGGCAAACATGGAAGAAAGAATTGGTTTGATAGACATTGGTTCCAACACGATTCGACTTGTTATATTTGGCTACAATAAAAAAACTGGGCTCAATGAAATACTGAATATAAAAACACCTGCACGATTAAGTCAATATCTCACTAAGTCCAATGAAATGAATGATGAAGGTATTCATGTTTTAAAAGAGACATTAAGCAGTTTTAGAAAAGTTGCGGATAAATTTAACGTTGATGCATTATATCCCATCGCAACAGCTGCTATCCGTCAATCAAAAAATCGTGAAGCTATCATTAAAGAAATTAAACAAGATATTCATATCGAAATTCAAATTGTACCTGAAGAAGATGAAGCATTTTACGGTTACTATGCGATTACACATACTACTGATATTGAAAATGGAATTTCTGTCGATATCGGGGGCGGTTCTACCGAAGTTACCCTTTTCAAAGACAAGCAACTTAAAGAGGCTCATAGCTTTCCATTCGGCGTGGTATCACTTAAGCGTCAGTTTTTTGGTGATAAAGCACACAATGACAAAACAGCCATTAAAAATATGGAACAGTTTTTACGTGAGCAATTTAGTCAGTTAGACTGGCTATCCAACCAACATATTGCGCTTGTAGGAGTAGGTGGTTCTGCACGTAATGTTGCACGCATTCATCAATCAGCACATGCATACCCTATCGGTGGCGTTCATAACTATAAGATGACTTCGAAAGATATTAACAATGTTTATGATTTAATCCGTAAAAGTTCTCGCGATGAACTTACAAATTTAGACGGTTTAAGCCGCGATCGCGTCGATATTATTCTGCCAGCTATCTCCGTCTTTAAAACACTTTTCAAAAAAATTGACGCCACACAATTCACCTTCTCAAGAAAAGGAATTCGTGAAGGATTTATTATGAACCACATCAGCAAACGATATCCTGATGAGTTTAATAAAAGTAACGTACGTAAAGATGCATTACGTCATTTAGCGAATGAATATCATATTGAAGAAACGAGTGCTAATCGTCGTGTAAAATTAGCTCAATCCTTATTGAATCAAATTATAAGTGAACGATCACTTAATATTTCAGCAATGGAAAAAGAATTATTTATTGAAGGTTCCTACATTTATTACCTAGGTAGTTTCATTGATTCAGACTCAAGTTCACCACATACGTATTACTTAATCGCAAATTCAATGATTAACGGCTTTTCACATAAAGATCGTGTGAAATTAGCTTTGTTAGCTAGTTTTAAAAACAAATCTTTACTTAAATTTTATTGCAAAGAAACACAGTGGTTTAGTAATAAAGAAATAGATACAATACAAGCTTTAGGGGGGATTATTAAATTTGCAAACACCTTGAATATCTCACATACTAGTTTTGTAGAGGAAGTTAAACTAAAAGCAAAGAAAGATGACAAATACGATTTATTAGTTTATTACAAAGGTTCACCTATTGCAGAAGAATACCAAGCAAATCGTCAGAAAAAGCATATTGAAAAAATTTTAAAAGGTAAGGTTTCTATTATATTTACAAAATCTTAAAATTATTATGATATTTTAGATTGGTGCATAATAAAGATAAATTAATGAGGTGTATGTATAGTATGCAAACTCGATTGGGAGAAAAAGATATTAATTTACCGCAGTATTACAACAATAGGGAGTTAAGTTGGCTAGATTTTAACTATAGGGTATTACAAGAATCATATGATAAAAATAATCCGTTGCTTGAAAAACTTAATTTTATTTCTATCTTCAGTTCAAATTTAGATGAATTCTTTATGGTTCGAGTGGCTGGGTTAAAAGACCAAGTCAAAATGGGATATGACAAACCTGAAAATAAAGCACAAATGACGCCTCAAGAACAACTTGATGCTATTAAAATTAAAAATACAGACTATGTGAACACTCAATATCAACGTTATAACGAATTAATTAAAGAATTAGCCAATTACGATATTGAGATGGTAAAACCTGAAGACTTATCAGATGCATTGATAGAAAAATTAGAACAAGAGTTCAAGTTAAGTGTCTTGCCGACACTCACTCCGTTAGGTATTGATGCGTATCATCCATTTCCAAAGTTAAATAATAAAAGTTTAAATATTTTTGTTGATATCGATACGGAAGATGCCATTAATTCAGCTATCGTTCAAATTCCTTCATTAATTCCACGCTTTTTAACTTTAAATGAGGGTACAAAACAATACGTTGTCATGGTAGAAGATGTGATTACGTATTTCATCAATTATTTATTTACAGGATACGAAGTACTAAATACTTTTACTTTCCGAATCACACGTAATGCAGATTTAACCATTCATGAAGATGGCGCTGAGGACTTGCTTATAGAAATTGAACGTTTCTTAAAAGAACGTAAGAGTGGTTCGGCTGTACGTTTAGAATTAGATTGTCGCACTTCTGAAAAAGAGAATGTAGAATGGTTAATCAATCAATTAGAAATTGAAGATAATGATATTTATTATTTAGATGGTCCACTTGATTTAACATTCTTATTTGGATTGGTTGATCATCTATCTCATAAGCTCAAATATTTAACGTATGAGAAATATACTCCTCAACCACCTAGATCATTAGGCAACAAGAATATCTATCAATTATCATTAGAAAGAGATATATTCTTCCACCATCCGTATGAATCATTTGAACCAATAGTTGACTTTATTCGACAAGCAGCAGATGACCCAAATACAATCGCTATCAAACAAACCTTGTATCGAGTGAGTAAGGATTCGCCGATTATTAACAGCTTAAAAGAAGCTGCTGAAAACGGCAAGCAAGTAACGGTGCTCGTAGAATTAAAAGCACGCTTTGATGAAGAAAATAACGTACATTGGGCACGTATGCTAGAAGATGCTGGCTGTCACGTTATTTATGGTATGACACATCTAAAAACGCATAGTAAAATTGCGCTAGTCGTTAAACGCATCAACAATGAACTTACGTCATTTGTTCATTTAGGCACAGGTAACTATAATGATAAAACTGCTAAATTATACACAGATATGGGTATCATTACGACAAATAAAGATATCGCTGAGGATGCAATTAACTTCTTTAATTACTTGAGTGGTTACTCAACAAAACCAGAATACAATAAATTGATTGTAGCACCATACGATATTCGAGACGTCTTCATTGATCGTATCGATAAAGAGATACGTAGTCATTTACAACATGGTAATGGTAAAATTATGATGAAAATGAACTCTTTAACCGATAAAACGATTATCGAAAAGCTCTTCGAAGCATCCCAAGCAGGCGTTAAAATACAACTCATCATTCGTGGTATATGTTGTCTTAAACCAGGCATTCCAGGTATTAGCGAAAATATAGAGGTTGTTAGTATAGTGGGTCGTTTGCTTGAACATTCACGTATTTACTACTTCCATAATAATAGTGAGGCGCATATTTATTTATCTTCAGCTGACGTTATGACACGTAATATGATTAAACGTGTCGAAATATTGTTCCCTGTTGAAGATAAATCAATAGGACAACGATTAGTTAACTATATGAATTTACAATTATCTGACAACCAAAAAGGTCGTTACCAAGATGCACAAGGCCTTTATCATTATGTCGAAAACAATTCATCTCCTTTAAACTCTCAATCTTACTTGATGCAAGAAGCAATTAAGTATGGAGAAGAACTAAAAAAACAATCGGTACAACCTTCTGGACAACCTGTTCATTCTAGACGTGGCGGTAGTTGGATGCGAAAATTAAAAAACACATTTAAAAGATAAACTCACCTTGACAATTGTATTTTATATGAAATGAACACGAAATTAATAAATATCTTTTTATAAATATACAACTTGTTATTTTTTATAATAATTAAGAGGTACAGAACACATCACTTTAACTCAACATTTTGTGAGTATAAAAGTCGTTCTTGTACCTCTTTTTTATCTATGATGATTTATAGGATTGTGGGTGTTCATACCATTCTTTTAAAAATGTATATAAAACATCACTATATTGAGCTAATTCCTTTGCTTTTATTTTCTCATCTACACTATGTGCCTCTTCTAAACTACCTGGCCCATATAATATCGTGGGAATGCCAAAATGTGCTGTCCAACCTCCATCAGTTACAGTTGTACTCATACCATGTTCAAGCTTTTTATTATGAATATGTTCATGTGCTTCTTCTAATTGCTTAAAACCTGGATGATGTGTCGGAACAGTGAAACTTGGGAAAATTTCTCCTTTATCCTCAATCATGGATGTACCACCCCATTCAAATTCAAGTGGATTCTCTCTGAGCCATACATCTGCTTCTGCAACCTTATTTAAATATCGCTCTATTTCATTAACTACAGATTCATAACTTTCGTTCGGTAAGTAATGAACAGTAATCCATAATCGACATTCATCTGCAATAAATGCAGGGTGACGTCCACCTTCTATGACAGCTGGGTTAATTGTATTCGCACCTGGAGGCATTCCAGGACTCTTCTTCATGACACCCCAATGCCTTTCAAGTTCATTAAGCGATTGAATCACCTTTGTCATTTTTTCAATGGCACTTGCACCAAACAAGCCCCCACCAGCATGTATCGTTTGACTACGCGCACCATCATGTATTGTATTTTTACTTTTAACTGTAATCCATCCGGTAATCACGCCACCTTGCCCAAGTGCTTGATTCTCACTCGTATCTAAGACAAGGGCTAAGTCACCTTTAGGTCCTATTTCACATGCACGTTTAGTTCCTGCTTCACCTACTTCTTCACCGACTACTGATTGAACAATAATATCACCTTCTGGACGTTGCCCCGCTTGATGTAATTGCTCCAAGACGTAGAATAATGAAGACATACCACCTTTCATATCGCTAACGCCACGACCGTATAACCATTCATCTTTGTTGGTAAGTTTAAAAGGTGGATACTGCCAATATTGATCGTCATCTACAGAAGCTACATCAACATGTCCATTCAATATCAGTTTTGGCGCTTTAGGATTGTGCCCTTTTAAGGTGGCTACTATCACACTATCATTGTCATATAACTGTTCTCTCTGTATTGAAAAATCCAGTTGTTTAAGTAACGTTTCGATTTCATCTTGCAATGGATCTGTATTACGTCCAGGTGGACTTTCAGTATTAAATCTCACTAGCATATCTAAAATTTCAAATTGACGTTTATCCAATTGATATCCCATCCTTTGTGTAAAGTGGTTGAATTCAAACGTAACAATTTAAGTGTAACATGAAACAAAAATGCTATTTTAAATAGAGAAATGTCATCATTTAAACAGGTCTTATCGTTACTTCATTAACATTAACGTGACTAGGTTGTGTTAAAGCATATACTACAGCATCAGCAATATTCTGAGCTTCAAGTTTTTTGCGTTCCCCAAAATCAGTACCTTCCGTCATAGGGGTATCAACCATTCCTGGTGAAATACTAGTCACTTTAACACCTGTACGTGCTAATTCCTTTTCAAGAGACTGTGTGATTGCATGTATTGCTGCTTTTGTCGCACCATAAACGGCGTTCGTCTTTGTTGGTTCAAATCCTGATACTGATGCAAGATTGATGATATGCCCACTAGATTGTTTTAACAAATAAGGCAATGTTGCTTGTAAAACATGGAGTGTACCTTTAATATTTACATCTATCATAGTATCCCACTGCTCAACATTATAGTCTGTAATCTTAGATGATAAACTTTGACCTGCGCTATTCACAACAATATCGATATGACCAAAATGGTCTATTACAGCTTTTAACATATCATCTATGTTCGATTTTACAGTGACATCCGCTGAAACAACTTTAGCCGGGGTATTTAATTGCTGGGCTATTTCGTTTAAGCGTTGTTCGTTACGACCAACCAGAACTATTGATGCACCTTGTTGACTTAACTTTTTGGCAATCGCCTCTCCTATACCGCTACTCGCACCTGTAACGACTGCAACTTTCTCTTTAACTTTTGCCATACATCATTACTCCTTATCATAGAATTATTTTGAACATCTTTATCATAACGTTTTGTTAGAGAATAGGACATTAATGTGATTTAGAAATCAACTTTAAACAAAAGAATCAAACATATATTTAATTATAAAAATCATTTTATATTTAGTCATTTTTAATTATAAAGAAAACATAGTAACTAAAGAATAAAAGTCAAACTTTAGGAGAAACAGTACTGTCGTTTTATGAACGGGTATTAAAACTAGGTGAAAATAATCATCGTACTGCTTTTGAATTTCGTTTTGAAGAGTTATTTTCAAATGAAGAATGGTGCGCATTATCGCTAGCAGAACGTCAGAAACAAGAAAAAGCTTTTAGATGCGAAGTGAACAAGCGAGAGTATATACGTATGCCATTTTCAAGTGAAAACGATGCTAAAAATAAGTTGTTTAATATTGTTTATGCTTACAATGCCGTAAAAAACTTTAAACAGGCTAAAGACTCTAGAAATCGTAGAAGTCGAAACCTTTAATAATTATCAAGACAGCTTACATTGTGATGATTAAAATATGTTTGGAAATGAAATATTTGATGTAATCATAGGATATTTCGTATGAGACAATATGACACATTAAAATTAATGTAAATCATCGTTGAATCACAGATCAAAAATGAAGACCATAACTCACAGGGGTAGTAAGTTACGGTCTCCTAACACATTAATTTAGATTTTAGGGGTATATAGAGTGTCAATTTTGCCCTCAATTACTCTTTGAGAGCAAGCGAGTTCAACATTGTGGGAGTTCGTTAAAAATCAACTTGTAACGAGGGCTTTGCGCTCTAAACTATAATAATATAATCTTTCAGCATCAATATACGGGATAGAATCAATCGTCAAATATCCATCTTTAATGTCTCCAACCAACCCTTGGTTAACGCCTGTGTTTACATAGATGTCATAACTACTTACATCGGAGAAGATTAATTCTTCTATAGCATTTCTCATAGTCATCACCTCAATAATTTACTCTTTCCTTACACTTCATATACTACATCATTTTATGTAAATTAAAAGCATTTTGTGATACATTTCACAAAAGTATCACTTATTTTTATTAATAATCAAAATTCAATAAATAATAATTTAGTATAAGTAATTAAGTGATGTATCTATAAATATCATCTCGAATGGACGTATTCATTGATAGATGCATAGTTACCACGCTATTTCCATTAGGCATATAATCTTGCTTCTCAGTTCCTTTAATATATTTGGCTTTACCTAAATAGTAGAAATATTTCCCTTCATCATCTCTTTTTTTCACAAATATATACATATCTGTATTACTTTCTTCATGCTTTAAAATATTTTGTACTTCTGGTGAAGTTAATTTACGATTGGACCGCGTGTACCATTTCAATTCGTCTTGGCTCAAAAATTCATCGTCGTACTTAGTATTATCACTGATATTCTCATGTTTATCATAAGTGATAAATAAAGGAAGTGTACGATGTTTCATACGATAACCATTGATTGTTCCAGATTCATCTTTATCCCAGTTTAATAACTTAACAAAATCTTCCCTAGAATATTTGTTATATAGAATTAAACTGTTTTTCTTATTTTGATATCTGTCATTATTATAATTAGCAAGATCAATTAAATCATGAATAAATGTGTTAAATAGTGGTTTATTTAAAGCCTCTTTAAATTCATTTGCTAGACAAATAAGATTATCCTTATATTGTATTAAAGGTAATCCGTAAGTTTTACCTATAGTCTTTTTGAAAAAAGTAAAATCTAAAATGCTTAATGAAGTGTTAATATCATATTCCGAAATATCGTTATTAATGTTTAACATTTTTTTTGTTAAATTTTCATAAGTTACGTCATTTTGTATAATTTCTTTCAATACATCAATATCTACTTTTTTAAGTCCAGGTGTTAATTGTCTTGATAAAAATGTTAAATTTTTAAATTCATTAATACTTAATTCATTCTCAATAATTTTATTTTTTATTAAAAACTCATAATAATTTTTAAAACGTGAGAAAATCACACTTGGATCAATCGAATCGTTATTTATAAAGTCCATAAGTAAAGGTAATTTACCTATACGGTCTTTTACATTGTTAAAAGCTTCTTTAATTAATTTTGGTTGATTTAATTTAACAGAATCTAGTGAATTATAAATTTTATTTTTAGCTACTTCTTCAAAATTTATTGTTGAAACACCGTTTAAAACCGTAGTATCTGTTAAGAATTTTCTGTAATTATCCTTATTTTGAGATTTATTTCCAGATAAGGCTATTGGGATCATATAGTTAGTTTTATAATTACCGATAAAATCAATAACAGTAACAAATTCTTTATTAGTACTTTTTCTTAATCCTCTACCAAGCTGTTGAATAAATATAATACTTGATTTAGTAGGTCTTAACATTACAACTTGATTTATTTCAGGAATATCAATTCCTTCGTTAAACAAATCTACAGTAATTATATAATTAATAGATCCTTCTTTTAGTTGTTGAATTGTTTCAGCTCTATAAGCTATAGAATCTTTTCCTGTCAAACCAACCGATGATATACCACGTTTACTTAATTGGTTTGCTAATTGATACGCCTCACCCCTACTACTAACAAATATTAAACCCTTTAAAACGTCACCTGAATAACCATAATAATTAGTCTTTTTTATGATGTGTTCAACACGTTCATTAGATGCTAAATATTTTAGATTAAATGCATCTTCTTGACTCATTTCATTTTGAATATAATCTGTAACTCCAAAATAATGAAAAGGACATAAAATATTACTCTCTAAAGCCTCTTGTAAACGAATTTCATAAGCAATATTATAATTAAACAATTCAAAAATATTTAATTCATCAGTTCTTTCTGGTGTTGCAGTCATTCCTAGCAAAAAGTTAGGTTTAAAATAATTAAATATTTTCTGATAACTAGATGCAGCAATTCGATGAGCCTCGTCAAAAACGATGTAGTCAAAATGATTAGAGTTAAACAATTTATAATTTTCCTTTTTAGAAAGTGTTTGAATTGTTGCAAAAAGGAATTTAGCATCATGATCCTTTCGTTTTCCTGTTAATAATCCAAAATTACTTTCATCCTCATATGGAAATACTTTCTTAAATTCTTCTATAGCTCTATTTAATATACCTTCATTATGAACAATAAATAGAAATTTATCTGGAGAATAAGCTCTTACATCAAGTGCGCATAAAATAGTTTTTCCAGTCCCTGTCGCAGATATAATTAACCCCTTTTCTTCTCCCACATTTCTCAAAGACTCTAATGACTTTAATGCGTGTTCTTGCATTAAATTGGGTTTTATAAGTTTTGATTCATTAAACTTTTTAATATCTGAATTTTGAACAACAGTGTTATCAAATACTTTTTGCAATGTTTGATATTCAAAAGACTGTTTATATTCATTTATCCATTCATTAGTTAAAGAAAAGCTAGAATCCCAAAGTTCATCAAATTTATATTTAATATTGTTAACAAGATCTCCATTTTTATGAGTAGATAAAAATAAATTATGTTCATAATTCAATTTCAATGCATTAGAAGTTAAATTCGAACTCCCTATAATAAAAGAAGTGTGGTTATGATGTTCAAATATGTACCCCTTAGCATGGAACCCCTCAATGTTTGTTAATTTAACCTCTACATTCTCTAATTTCAATAATTCCTCAAACATTTTCGGACTATTAAAACCTAAGTAATTTGATGTTATTATCCTTCCTTTTACGCCTTTCTTACTTAAATCATAAAAATGTGATTTTAGACTTGCTAAACCACTCTCGGTTATAAATGCAACCGAAATACAAAATGATTGGCAATTATGCAGCTGATCTATAATAGTAGAAAGTACATTTTCTTCTTTGTTATTTACTAGTAATCTTGGAACAAAATTGCCTTTATGGGAACTATCTTTATCTATAAATCCCTTATATAAAGATTGCTTAATATCTTGTATCAAATTACTCAATCTAATTCTCCTCTATTATACGTCTTACAGCAGGTATGTCTGCTGGAGCCCATTCTAATTTATCTAGTTCATTTTTTCCTACCCATTTTATTTCCTTATGTTCAGTTAAAGTTGGTTTTTTATTGTTAAGTTCACACTTATAGGTTGTTAAGTTAACTATTCCAAAATCATACTCATAAGTTGTGGTTGTTACCTTATCACCAACAATTAAATCACATTTCATTTCTTCTTTAATTTCTCTTATTAATGCGTCTTTTTCGGTTTCCCCATTTTCTATTTTTCCACCTGGAAACTCCCATTTTAAAGGTAAACTCATATTTTCGCTTCTTTGCGCACATAGTATTTTGTTATCAGAATATATAATAGCACCTACTACATTAATTTCCTTTTTCAATTTCATCACCTTCATACCTTAATAAATTTATTTTAATTTTAACAAATGTATATGCGTTTATACATCCAAACTACTGCTAAAAATGCTCTGTTTATGTATATAAAATTTATTCTTTAAACAAGTCGTGGTTTACATACTTAATATATTAGATGAGTTAAAATATCATTTATATAGATAATTCATTGTTATTAAACGTATTTTATTTATGTATAAAAAAGGTATTCAGATCATCTAAACCATCTGAATACCTAAAATTTTCAATTCATATATAATTACTTTACTCTCTCAAACAACTTTTGATAGTTATTCTTTGCTTGTTCATACTTTAATGTTTCTTTTGTTTTAACATGTTTGAGTGGATTTTTAATTATTTTATCCATATAGGCTGCGAATGCTTCAATGTTATCTGGCTCAACAAGATAGCCATTTTCACCGTGCTCTATGATTTCACCAGGACCGTATCTTACGTCGTAAGCAATGACTGGGCAACCTACTTCAATACTTTCCATAACGGTTAAACCAAAACCTTCGTATTCACTGGTTAATAGTGAGGCTTTAGATTTTTTAAATTCTTCAAGTGGATGCTTGGTAAAATCATTTAAATCAACTTTATCTTCAATTTGATATTCTTTAACTAAATCTAGTATGACTTGTTTTTGATTTTGTTCATCTGCACCATAAATAGCTAATTTCGTTTGATGTCCATATTTTAAGAATTGATTATAAGATTTGATTAAATGATCCACTTGTTTCTGTTTGCCTAGTCTACCAATAAATACGAATCTATCCTCTTTGTCATGAGTATCTTGTTGTCCATAGCTTTTAATAAAGTGAGGTACAATCGATATTTTTTCATCGCTGATACCATATGCATGTTGTATATCGTCTTTTTGCATATGTGTGAGCAAGAGGTATTGAGCTACTTTATCAGAATTTTCCAGTGCAATTTTGTATGAAGATTTAATATTATCGCCATCGATGTGGCTATTATGAAATACAAGCACATTTTTTGTGTTCTTACAGTTATTTAAAAGTGGTTTATCTAGAAGTCTAGCATCATTAAACACAATATCATTTTGGTTAAAGCGATGTTCGAAATAATATTTAAAGAGATCTTTTTCGTTTTTAAAAGCCTTCATGATACGTTGATTTTTAAAAATTTGAATAAAATCTAATTCATTTGCCTTTTGTGAATTGAAGAATTTTTTACAGTAAATACTTCCCTCAGTGTCAAAATATTCTTCCAAAATTTTGTGATATGTGCGGCTTGAGAAGTAAATCTTTCTATGTAATTGACCGAAGTGATTATATTCTCTACGTTCAATTTTTTTCTTAGAAATTGGTGACATCACGTCTTCAAATTCTATGATATTTGTATCTTCATAAAATTTCCGATATAAAACATAAGTTTCTTGATCATAATATCTCATCACATTGCCATCATTGAATGCTTTAGAAGTTAAACCTTCTATGTCTCTATCTTTTTCAGAGTAAAGCGTTTTTTTCTTAAATCTTGTTTTAGGTATTGAAAGTAATTTGAAATCAGATAACCAATCATATATGTTTTCGATTTGCGTATTTTTCGTTATGAGTTGATTCTCTTCGAACTTTTGATAAACTTCATTATAATTAGCGTTATAATTCGTTGTTAATATTTTATTGTGAATGCCCATTTCTTTATCAAGAAATCGAATTCTTGTTAATAATGATTTAGTTCTTCCTCCGTGCACTAAGGGTAATGTGCTTGTTACTGTATATATCATTGTTTTAATCCCCACCTTTTAAGATGTATGCTATTTTATAGTTAATTATAAAAATATTGATGCATTTTGAAGCCAGAAATTTTATAATGTGATTTAAGAAGTATTTTATAAGTTGTTTTAAAATAAGTTAAGAACTTTTTATGTTTTCGAAAATAAACGTAAACTAAAAATATAGTATAATGTATATTTTAATTTTAATAAAGAGGAATTTGTAAATATGAAAAATAATTGGATAGATGTTTTAGATGAAAGTTTAGTCAAAGATTTTTATAATAATCAAACTTCCGAAGAGCAACAAGAAGGACTTAATACTACACTGTCTTTTGGCACGGCTGGTATTAGAGGGAAATTCGGTTTAGGTGAAGGCCGATTAAATAAGTTCACAGTATCTAAAGTAGCGTTAGGCTTTGCCCATTATTTAACATCAAGTATCGCGCATCCTGTCGTCGTCATACATTATGACACAAGACACTTATCACCTGAATTTGCTCAAATTATCGCTAATATTCTAGCAAGTCTTGATATTAAAGTTTATCTTGCTGATACATACAGAACAACACCTGATTTATCATTTGCAGTCAGATACTTACAGGCTGATGCGGGTGTTATGATTACAGCTAGCCATAACCCTAAAGATTACAATGGAATTAAAGTTTATGGAGAAGATGGTGCTCAATTATCAACCGACGATTCCGCACGACTAAGCACATATATCGATAAGTTAGGTCATCCGCTTCATATTAATTTACCTAGTTTAACTACTGAACAACAATCATTAATTCATTCAGTCCCGAGCGAAGTCAGAGAAGATTATTTCAAAAACGTACAAGACTTAGTTGGAACGATTCCACAGTCTGATTTAAAAGTTGTCTTTACAAGCTTGCATGGTACGAGTGTGCCAGTTGTACCTGACATCTTATCTTCTCTTAACTTTAATCAATTTGAGTTAGTTGCATCACAATGTGAACCTGATTCAGATTTCAGCTCTGTAGCCAGTGCAAATCCAGAGGATCATAAAGCGTTTGATCAATCGATAGAACTTGCTAATCTTATTGATGCTGATTTACTTATTGGCACAGATCCCGATGCAGACCGCTTAGGAATCGTTGAACGTGATGCTGAAGGTAACATCTACTATTACAACGGAAATCAGATTGGTGCACTTTTGTTAAATTATCGCATCAAACAAACAGAAGGATTGCCTAACAGAATCATGTTCCAATCAATTGTAAGTGGTGGCTTAGCTAAATCTCTTGCTCAATATCATAATGTTAATTTCAAAGAAGTTTTGACAGGTTTTAAATATATCGCAGCTGAAATAAGACATCTGTCTCCTGAACAAAACTTTATTTTTGGCTACGAGGAAAGCTATGGCTTCTTAGCTCGTCCTTTCGTAAGAGATAAAGATGCGATTCAAATCGTGCCATTAATGATTAAGTATGCAGCTGAATTAAAAAATGAAGGACGCATGCTTAAAGATGAATTAGAAGACATTACTCGAAATGTCGGTAACTTTAATGACAAGCTCTTCTCACATACATTTGAAGGTACTCAAGGCAAGGCAAAAATCGAAAATATTATGACTCAATTCAGAAGTGAAACACCTACGGAAATGTGCGGTCTTAAAGTCATTGCAATCGAAGATTTTGAAACAGGTAAAAAGACTGACTTACAAAATGATGAAGTCAGTGATATAACTTTACCTAAAGCGAATGTAATAAAGATATACTTTAATGAAGGATTTATTGCTTTGCGTCCTTCTGGTACAGAACCTAAAATCAAACTTTATGTATCACTTTCTTGTGATCATTTTGACGTAATTGCACAAAAAATAAACGATGCTATATTTAACTCTTAAGTAGAAAAAGATAGAAATGTATTCTCTTTGCAATCTTAATATCGAAATAGAATTAACATGGTTAGTAGAATCTCTAGGTTGAACTCTCGATATTGGGTACTATCCTTTCTAATAATCAAAACTTGATGACAGTGAATACTCAATCCAATCATCCACTATAAATACGTAAAATGCCTAGGACAAAATAGTTGTCCCAGGCATTTTTTATTGAATTTAAATATCTAGTTGCTTAATGAATGCTTTTAAGTCTTGACTCATTTCTGGATCTTTTAAAGCATATTCAATCGTTGTTTTAACAAATCCTAATTTTTCTCCAACATCATAACGATTACCCTCAAAATCATATGCATACACTTGTTGTTTGCTATTCATTCGTTCAATCGCATCAGTTAATTGAATTTCATTTCCAGCACCTTCTTGTTGTGTTTCAAGATAATCAAAAATTTCTGGTGTTAATACATAACGACCCATGATTGCTAAATTAGACGGGGCAGTACCTTGTTTCGGCTTTTCTACAAATTGACGTACTTCATATCGACTCCCCTCTTTAGCAGAAGGATCAATCACACCATAACGATGTGTATCAGATTCTGGCACTTCTTGAACCCCTATTACTGAATGGCCTGTTTCTTCATAAACATCCATTAATTGTTTAATAGCTGGAGTATCAGACTCTACAATGTCATCTCCTAATAACACTGCAAATGGTTCGTTACCGATAAACTGTTTTGCAGTATGAATTGCATGTCCTAGCCCTTTTTGTTCTTTTTGTCGTACGTAAAAAATATTAGCTAAATCTGTTGAATATTGTACTTTTTCAAGCAGGTCTGCTTTTCCTTTATTTTCAAGAACCATTTCTAATTCTTTTTGATTATCAAAGTGATCTTCAATTGCACGTTTATGCTTGCCAGTCACTATAATAATATCTTCAATCCCTGCTTTAGAAGCTTCTTCTACAATATATTGGATTGTTGGTTTATCTAATATTGGTAACATTTCTTTTGGCATCGCCTTAGTTGCTGGTAAAAAACGAGTACCTAAACCAGCGGCAGGAATTATTGCTTTTTTTATCTTTTTCAATCTATAAACTCCTTTACCTATTTACGTAATTAAACTCTTAATAAAGTGTATCACTATTTAAAATGCTTTCATAGTAGTGTTTTTTCACCACAATCTTTTTCAATATTAACATTAACTTAATCAAGAATTGAGTTAGAAATTAAAAATACTCGAATAGAAATTAACTTTATTTTAAATATATCGGTGACAGACATCCACTGAAAAACACTAGTTATATTTTTAAAATGAGAGTTTCAAGAATTTTTTCTCTATACAAATAAACTGATAAATAAAATAAATATAACACCTGATACTGAAATAATTGTCTCTAATAACGACCATGTTAAAAATGTTTCTTTAACTGTCAGCCCGAAATATTCTTTAAATATCCAGAATCCAGCATCATTGACGTGAGAGAGAATTACGCTACCTGCACCTATTGCAAGAACGACCAAAGCTACATTAACATCTGAATGTTCTAAAAGTGGTAACACAATGCCTGTTGTTGATACGGCAGCAACTGTAGCTGATCCTAATGAAATCCTTAAGACTGCAGCTACAATCCATGCTAATAAAATGGGCGACATGCTTGTTCCTTCAAACATCTTAGCGATTGTATCACCTACGCCACCATCGATGAGCACTTGTTTAAATGTACCACCACCACCGATGATGAGTAACATCATGCCGATTGGATAAATAGCATGCGTAACTGATTTCATAATGTCTTCCATTTTTCGTTGTTGCTTCATTCCCATTGTAAAGATTGCAAATATCACTGCGATAAGCATTGCAGTACCAGCAGTTCCTATGAAGTAAACAATTTGTTCGAATACATTTGTTGCTTCTTCGTGTCCTGTAATCAGTTGCACAATTGTAGAAATCAACATAAGAATAACAGGTAAAATAGCAGTCAATAAACTTATTCCGAAACCAGGCATCTCTTCTTCTTTAAATTCCTTTTGAGTACCTAAAGAAGAAATATCCCCTTCTCTCTTATACGCTGTTGGAACCATCTTTTGTGCAAATCGATTAAAGATTGGACCTGCAATAAGTGTTACAGGGATAGCAATAATCATACCATATAACAAAACTTCACCTATATTTGCTTTAAGCTCCTTAGCGATGACAACGGGTCCAGGATGTGGTGGTAAGAATCCGTGTGTAACAGATAACGCTGTGACCATTGGTAGTCCCAATTTTAATATTGATACATTTGCGCGTTTAGCTACTGTAAATACGAGTGGTATTAATAGTACAAGACCTACTTCAAAAAATAGCGCAATACCAACGATAAATGCTGCTATCAACATAGCCCATTGAACATGTTTCTGACCAAACTTTGCAATAAGTGTATCAGCAATACGTGTTGCGCCACCACCGTCGGCTAATAATTTACCTAATATCGCACCTAAGCCAAAGATTAAAGCAATATGACCTAACGTACTACCCATACCATTTTCAATGGTTTCCATAATTTTGTTAAGTGGCATACCTAATAATAACGCCGTTATCATTGAGGTAATGATTAATGAAATAAACGTATTAAGCTTCAATCCAATAATTAATGTTAATAAGATAATAATTCCTAATACAACACTGATGAGTGGCCAAATCTCTCCAAACATCGCATTCCCCTTCTTTCTCTCGTTTATTATTCATATAATATATAATCAATTAATCACTTAAATGTTCTCGTTGGAAATTCGCAATATCACTGTAGTTCTCAGTCATAGAACGACTAATGTTAATGAAAATGGTAACAAGTTGTTGGTAGATGGCAACTGTTTCTTGGTTAGGTTCATGGGCATGTGTTGTACCAACCATATCTTTAATGACTGAAAAATCATCTATTTCTCCCAGAGCTTTCATTCCAAGTACACATGCACCTAGACATGAACTTTCGTAGCTTTCAGGTACGATTAAGTCTGTATCAAAAATATCTGCCATCATTTGTCGCCAAATTTCACTTTTAGCAAAACCACCCGTTGCTTTAATTGTTGTCGGTGTTTCATTCATCACTTCAATTAATGCAAGATAAACTGTATATAAGTTATACAATACACCTTCCAATGCTGCACGAATCATATGCTCTTTCTTGTGAGATAATGTTAATCCGAAGAATGAACCCCTAGCGTCAGCGTTCCACAATGGTGCGCGCTCTCCAGCTAAATAGGGATGAAAAATTAATCCTTCTGCACCTGGTTTTACTCTGCTGGCAATCTGAGTTAACACATCATAAGGATCGACCCCCAACCTTTTAGCCGTTTCAACTTCACTCGCTAAAATTTCATCTCGTAACCATCTCAAGACGACACCACCATTATTGACGGGACCGCCAATCACATATTGATCTTTATCGAGAATATAACAGAAAGTACGCCCCTTCTCGTCTGTTTTTGGCTGATTAATTACCGTACGAATTGCGCCCGATGTGCCAATAGTTACAGCAACTTCACCTTTTTGATAACTATTTACACCTAAGTTAGATAATACGCCATCGCTCGCTCCGACAATCACAGGCGTTTGCTCATCAATCCCCATCAACGTTGCGTAGCGTTTTTTCATTCCAGTTAAAACATGTGTAGTTGGAACAAGTTGTGGTAACTGATTTCTTTCAATACCTAACAATTCTAAAGCCTTATTATCCCAATCTAATTGTTCTAAGTTCATCATACCTGTAGCTGATCCTAAAGAATAATCAATGACGAATCTTTCATATAATTGAAACAGTACGTATGTTTTTAAATCTGCAAACATAGCTGTTTGTTTAAATATTTTCGGTTCCTCATGTCTCATCCAAAAGATTTTAGATAATGGTGACATAGGATGAATCGGTATACCAGTTCGTTGATACAATTCAAAACCGCCATATGATTTTTCTATTAAATCAGCATAATCATTCGCACGATTGTCAGCCCAAGTGATATTTTCAGTTAAACGTTGATTATTCTCGTTCATAACAATCAAACTATGCATTTGTGCACTCAAGGAAATAAACTTAATATCTTCTTTTGCGATGCCAGATTCTCTTACAATATATTTAACCGTCATAAGCACAGCATCAAATATTTCATCAGGATTTTCTTCAGACACATCTACATTTGGTGTATGTAAGTCATAGCCAATATTATGTTTCATTATAAACTTGCCATTTTCATCATATAGCACAGCCTTCGTACTCGTTGTCCCCATATCTACACCAATCATATATTTCATATTTCATCCCTCTTTTCTATAAATTAACGTAACCAGAATGCTTCAATATTTTCTCCTACATCATCAAAATTTAAATGGAATGCTTTTCTCAATATGGAGGCATCATCGTTCTCAACAGCATCTATAAAAACTTGATGATTTTTATGAATTCTCTCGAAATCTTTGGGGTCATTTGCCATTCTTTGTCTCATTGAAATGAGTATGAGTGATTCCATAACAGGTTTAAGGTGATTCCAAAACACTTTAAGATACTGATGGTTTGTTGCTTGAATCATCACCTCATGAAACTCAAAATCATGTTGTGTAAATGCTTCAGCATCCTCAAATTGGACTGCAACCTTCATCATTTCTAATTGCTTTTTCATTTCCTTAATAATATGTTGTGTATCTGTTCCACTTAATTTTGAAAAGGCGAATGATTCGAGCATCAAACGCAAATCATACATTTCCTTTTTCTCTTGATCACCAAAAGGAAGTACCTGAGCGCCCATACGTTCTAATTGAATCAGTTGATCTGTTTGAAGTAACTTAAATGCATCTCTGACTGGTGAACGACTAACATTAAATTGTTGTGCAACTTGATTTTCACTTAGTTGTATATGGGATTCAATCTCACCACTCACTATTCCTAAACGTAACTCAGCAGCTATTACTTGTCCTGAAGTCATGTTTTCCTTCCACTTTTTCGGATAACCATACGTCACGTTCTATCCACCTCAATTCAATGCACTTCTACTTGTATACAAGTATGTTAATATACAAAAATTCGTTTTGCAAGCGCTTTCTTTTAGGTGTTTTGACATTTTAAAACACAATTTAACAAACTATTTCTTAGAATCATTTACATCCATCTTTTATTCGTTCACTTTCCATCCTATCAATAGAGTTTATAAAATAATGTAAAATACACTTAAATCATACTTACTTATTGTTTGTTTCTTATTATTCAATTATATATTTTGTATTTCATAAAAAAATATAATTATATTGACAACGCTTACTTGGATACTTAAAATTTACTCGTAATTATTTTTCAGTTTTATACATCATCATACGATTAGGAGGTTATAACATGTTTAATTTCTTAAAACCAGCTAGACATATCAAATCATTGCCATCAGAAAAAGTAGATGATACGTATAAAAGACTACGCTTTCAAGTCTTTTTAGGAATATTTATCGGTTATGCTGGTTACTATTTATTAAGAAAGAACTTCTCTTTAGCAATGCCTTCATTAATTGAGCAAGGCTTTAGTAAAGGGGAATTAGGTATTGCATTATCTGCAGTATCTATCGCATATGGCTTTAGTAAATTTGTAATGGGCACTGTCAGCGATCGAAGTAATGCTCGGATGTTCTTAACTTTAGGTTTAGTATTGACAGCAATTATTAACTTATTATTAGGATTTATTCCATTCTTTACTTCAAGCATAACTATTATGTTTATCATGCTGTTTTTAGTTGGATGGTTCCAAGGAATGGGCTGGCCACCATCTGGACGTGTGTTAGTTCATTGGTTTAGTGTCAGCGAACGTGGAAGCAAAACGTCAATATGGAATGTAGCACATAATGTAGGCGGAGGTTTAATGGCACCTATTGCTACGTGGGGTATTTCCATGACTGCATTATACAACTTCGGTTATTTAAAAGGGTTTGAAGGTGTCTTTATATACCCTGCACTATTGGCTATCATTATTGCCATCTTGTCTTACATACTAATTAGAGATACACCACAATCTCAGGGTTTACCACCAATTGAGCAGTATAAAAATGATTATGCCACTTCAACTAAACAAACAATTGAAACAGAACTAACTACGAAAGAAATATTATTTAAATATGTACTTAATAACAAATGGGTATGGGCGATTGCTTTTACAAACATTTTCGTTTATTTTGTGCGTTATGGTGTTTTGGACTGGGCTCCGACATACTTAAGTGAGGAAAAGCATTTTGATTTAAGTGCTTCAGGTTGGGCTTACTTCTTATACGAATGGGCAGGAATTCCGGGCACGCTACTCTGTGGTTATCTATCTGACAAACTATTTAAAGGTCGCCGTGGTCCAGCAGGCTTCTTCTTTATGTTAGGCGTAACAATCTTTATCCTTATATATTGGTTAAATCCACCAGGTCACGCATGGTTAGATAATCTTTCATTAATTGGTATTGGTTTCTTAATTTATGGTCCAGTCATGTTAATTGGTTTACAAGCGTTAGATTATGTTCCTAAAAAAGCAGCTGGCACTGCGGCTGGTCTAACTGGTCTATTTGGATACTTATTCGGTGCAGTTATGGCTAATATTGTATTAGGGTTTGTAGTTCAACATTTTGGATGGCATATTGGCTTTGTGTTATTAACAGTCATCAGCATACTCGCTATGTTATGTTTCATTTTAACTTGGAATAAACGTGGTCAAGAACAAATCGACTAGTATCCTGAGTACGCTTAATCATTGATTACGATGCGCATATGTCCTATTCAGCCATGTACTATATATTAAAATAGCCTAAGACTATTCGTCTCAGGCTATTTTTGTGCTTTGCGTCATGTTGCATATATGAATTCTTATTAATATATCCAAATTACATTCATAGCTTAGCAATTTCTACACAGTAATGCATTTCGTGACAATCAGGACATTGAAGCTTTCTTGTTTTAGGTGTATGTGATGCTGTTACAAAATGAATGACACTAGGATTAAACACATGGTGGCAATTAGGACAGACATATGAAACATTCTTTTTATACTTTTTCGTTAACCAAAGTGAATACATAGCTACCACAGGCATCATCGACAAGAAAGGCTTTTTCCTTTGAGTTACAATTGAGGTGATCAAACCACCATATTGTAATGAACCAATCAGAGCTATACTTAACCATAATTTCTTTCTGACACCTTTGAGTCTATGAGATTCTTCCATATAAATAGCTATATCTTGTAAATAATGAATTGGAGAAATTGAATTTTGATGAACATAGCGTTGAATTTGCTCTATTTTACATACCTTGTTTTCTTTATCTGTTATTGACTGTTGTATTTCATGCTTTTTGATTTGAAGAAACGTGTAAAGAGATTTCATTGATGAATCATCTTTTAATAGCACTTTAATTTCTTTAATTGTGCAACCTATTTCCTTAAGTAGTAAAATCAGTTCAAGTTTCTCCACTTCCTTATCAGTGTAAAAGCGTCTGTTAGTTTCAGTAGTATAGTTTGGCGATAAAATTCCTTGTTTATCGTAATACTGAATAGTGCGTGTTGACACATGGCATTTATGAGCTATATCTCCTGAAGTATAAATCGACATAGACATCTCACCTCCTAGTCAAAGCATACTCGATAACGTTACGTCACTTTCAACAATTTTATTCATTTTTAGACGTCCGGACGTCTTATTTTTTTGAAATCCACGCTTTAATTTCATCTACCACGCCAGTTTGTCCATCCGATTGGGTTTCTAAAACACTTGGGAAATCGATATGACCAATTCCTGGATAAATAACTTCTTTAGTTTCTCCACCTAACGCCTTAAACTTTTCTAACGTAGCTTGAGAATCCGTATAAGGAATAATTTGATCTTCTTTTCCAGACATAAATAATATTTTCGGAAATTGTTTAATCTCATCGATATCTGGTAAATAATCTGTATTAATCGTGTAAATCATATCCGTAATTATAGTTTTAATAGGTGCAATAAATTGTACCAAATCAAGTGCGTTTTCCTTTTGTGCATAAATCGTTTTATCTAGTATATATTGAGGAAGATTTTTCACTGCCTTAATTTCATCTTTTAACACTGCTCTCTTACTCTCACTAGTGAATAATCGTGCTAACATACTTGCATCTGGAGTAATTTTCGCTGCGCTATGTAAATAAATAAGATGAGAGACTGGTAATGTATTATACTTAAGTAACCGTGTCGCAATCATTCCTCCCATTGAATAACCGACAATACTCAGTTCTTTTATTTGTTGCTCCTTAACAATTTGCGTTAATACATCATATATACGTGCAGCGTAATCATCTAATGTATGTGTGTCACGATCTAAATCTGAACTTCTACCACGACTTGGACAATTAATAAATATTAATTTGTAATCTCTGAAGTAAGGTTCGAACATCGTCATAATTTTATATGTTAAAAGTGCACCATGAATAAATACAATCACATCATCAGCTTGGCTATCTCCTGCGTAGGCAACTTCACTATATTCTCCCTCAAATTGTTTAAGTGGATAAACTTTAGTTGTAAAATTTTGCTTAATCATATACATCCTCTTATTCTTAATACATTAATTAATATAATAATATCATATAATTTAATTTTTTATAATTATACTAATCATATGTCCATCCTCTTTATGTTACTACATATTTAAAACTGATTTTTCTATTTAAATAGATTTAAACAATTTGAATCATACCAATAGTCTTAATAAAAAATTAATATTATCCTCATAATTAATTAACATTTTATTACTATTCTTAATATTAGGAAACGACCGTTGCTTATAAATAATTTATACGTTTTGCACAACATCATTTACATTTTCATCATCTAGGGAGGCATTTCATGGTTATTTCAAAGAAATTAGCATTTATCACTATAGGTATCTTAATATGTATTCTTTTAAGTTCACCTCTGATCGATCAACAGATTTCAAATTATTTCATGAATCAAGATTCAATTTTCGGTACTTTATTTCAAAACTACGGTTTATTTCCACCTACGCTCATATTAATTATTTCAACTGTAATTTTAAATTATTATATTTTAACTACATTTCAAAATAAATTAGCAAAAACGTTAACTTTGATTTTATCTTTTATCTTTACGTTGATAAAAACCAATGAATTCGTGTCAGAAACCGCTCAATATATGTTATCTACATCAGAAAACATCAAAAATCATAAGCCAATGGGTATGGCAAATAATGAAGGAAACGCTGGAAATGCTTTATCTTTAGGAATGAGTTTTTTTATTTCTTTGATTATCATTATAATTATCACTATTATTTGTTATCAGTTTTGGTTAAAACATACAAATAACCAAGAACTTGATCATTTATTCAAAGTTTCACTTATTAGCTTTATGATTTTATTTATTGGATTAGAACTCGTTGATAGCTTGAAACATTTATGGGGACGTTTTAGACCATATGAAATCACTGACAAAGCTGGACATTTCACTCACTGGCTTACAATAAATGGAAACACTGGACATAGTTCCTTCCCTTCAGGACACACTGGAAATGGTGCATTTCTAATGTTTATCGCATTTTACTTTAAAAAATTACGCACTCAAAAAATAGTGTTTAGTATCGGATTATGTTATAGTATTTTAATGGCATTGAGCAGAATTCGTATTGGTGCACATTTCACTAGTGATGTAACAATGAGCTTGCTTATTATGTTTTCACTCATGGTTATTGCAGATTTTATCATTAATCAAGTCATATCTATACATAAAAACAAGCTAAGTAAAGTCTAGAATTAAAATATTAATCATAATTTAAATGAAATAATATAGTAAACGGTAATTTTCTTTGTATTAACAAGAAAATTACCGTTTTTTAATTCCTCCTATATGATTTAAAACAAAAACTCACACTACTTCTCTCGATTTGAAATTTCTGAATGTATTTGTTGCATTTTACTTTCTACATTTGTAATTTCTGATGCACATTGTTCTAATAGTCCTTTATATTTTTCAGTGTCTGTATCATTTTTATAACGAATTTTGTGTTCTAAACTTGCCCACATATCCATGCCGATTGTACGAATTTGTATTTCTACTGGTGTTACTTCTACTGAATCTGCTAAAAATACTGGAATAGATACGACGATATGTAAACTTCGATAGCCGTTTTCTTTAGGATGTGTGATATAATCTTTACGTTTTAATAATTTAACATCTTCTTGTCTTAATAACATTTTTTCAATGACATAAATATCGTCTAAATAGTTACATACGACCCGTATGCCAGCAATATCCATAATGTTATCTTTAGCACTTTGTGCACTTACTTCAAATCCTTTACGATTCAACTTTTTAACTAAACTGTGCATCTCTTTTACTCGTCGTTCCATATGATGAATTGGATTGTGTTTATATTGATAGTTAAAGTTATCATCTAAAATACTTAATTTTGTACTTATTTCTTTAAGTGCTGAAGAATATAGGTGGTCCAGTTCCACAAATCCAACTAATGTATTAAATGCTTCATCATCATCTTTAAAATGTTTTAAGCTATTTTTGAATTCGTCTCGTAAATCTTCGATATAAAGTGCAGGCTTTCTCTCTACATACATCTTTCTCAACCTCCAATTTCTCTTCAAACCCATTATAGCGAATTAAAATTTAATATAGAAACTTTATGTCATATTACAGTTTTATCATATATCATTTATAGATAAAAAAAACTGAGACAACAATAATTGTCTCAGGTAACGTACATATTTTTAATAATTGATAATTCAATTTCATATATTTATTAGATTTTATGTTCCAATACCAAATGTTTATATGAAGTTATCACTTCAACATACATCCATCGCCATTACTTTGTTTAAAATCACTCATCTTTTCGATGCTCAATCACTTTGGTACCTTTATTCTCTGCGATATGTTGTGCACGGTTAACTGCTTCAGATTTTGTGTCAAATGTATCTGAAGCTCGTCTAGCCTCTTTAGATTTTACTTTCCATAGCTGATCTTCATAATATACATGAACATTTTCTTCGTTAAGTTTAGGATTAGCTGATTCATCTTCTTGATGTTGCGTGATATGTTTGTTTTTTAACGTCTCTAATTCTTCTTTTGAAGCATGTTCATACCATTTTTCAGCTTGATTTGTAGCAATAGGTATCACATCAGATTCTTTATAGCCATCTTTGAGCATCGCATTACCAATATCAATCGCTTTTTTCCGTTCGAGTTCTTCAAAGTTTTTCCAACTTTGAGGATAATCTTCCATCGTCCAAGGCATCGTCTTACCTCCTCAATAATTTACTAAACCTTACCACTAAATTTGTTTAATTAAACAATACGAGACATCTGTACTAATTAATCTTTTGTGATGGCCTGACGTTGTTCAACACAATTACGTTGTATATTCATAAGGGAAGCACGGATGTAATTGTATTGAGGTAATGGTTGCATGTCTCTGAGATTTAAATCTGCTTGAAATTGGAAATGCTTAGCTATATTTTCAAATACGACTAAATATTCACCCATTAAATCATCATTTATTGTTTGTCGATGTTTATTATTCATGGCACGCTCTAGCATAAAACTTATTTCCTCTAGAGCAAATATGCTTGGATAGTAATACCTTACCGCTTCTTTATTACTAAACAATTCACCATTCGCTGAATTGTAAATCTGTGTCACATTACTGATTTTGACGTTTAAATTTAAACTTTCTACCCTATCACGTTCATTCGTTTCCTGTTTATTTTTTGAAAATAAATAATGAAATAAAATACCTTCTTTACGTACCAATTCGGCAATAGCATCAGATAACATTGAGGATGCAGTTTTACGCGCGAGTATGAATATACCAATAACTGCAATAGCTATACCTATCAGAACGTCAATAATTCGGGTGTACGCTATCTCAATATTTAAATTTTGAGAGGCTAGACCATTGAGCATAATGACTTGTGTCGTAATAAAAATGACTGCAAATGCATAGTTAGATGCCACAAACGCTTCCGTCATCATGGCAGAAAATCCCATAATGATAATAGCGAAAATAGGATCGATATGAAATGCCAAGATTCCCGACAAAACAATAGTCCCGATTATCGTTCCAATACCTCTAGCAAGTGACCTGTCTAACGTACGAATCGTTGTCACATTACCTAACATGATGGTATGCGCTGACAATGGCACCCAATACGCTTTTTGAATGTTAAACGCTAGAGCAATAAATATAGCTACTGCCATAATAACTGTATATTGCAAAGCATTTCTAAATACAATTGAGTCGAAAGTTAGATTTTGATATATTCGCTTACTATATAAAGGCTTGCGAATATCTGCTTCATATTTAATTTGATTATCGTTTGCGTGAATCATTTCATCTATTTTCAAAATATGATCCATTAAATTTTGAAATTCTGGTGCCACATCAACAACTTTTGACCACGGTCGATATTGTTGTTTAGGTTGTTGAACACTATTAATGATATGATCCATCATTTCAACTAAGTCACTTGGTAATGGACGAATATGATTTTCATTGAGTTCTAGTAATTCTGAATATATCCCTTGTGCTGATGTGTGTAATAAAATTAATTTCTGAAACCTTTTACTTAATTTTCCATTACCACCTGATGTTGAGGTAATTAAAAGTTTTTCAGAATTTCTAAATTCTGTAACAGCGTTTCGAGCATATGCTTTGAAATCCTCTGGCTCATCAAAATGATGTAGCAAGTTATGTAATGTTTTAAAATCCGCATGAATTGCTCTGTCTTCTGCTTTCTCTTTAGCAAATATGATTGTTAAAATTACTGTTATGGTAGCCAATATACCACCAATGAGAATTGCAGATCCACGTAAAAGCGCTTCTTCTGGGGCTATCGGTAAGTTTATAGATAAGCAAAACGTTACTAAAAAGAATGTCGATGATGGACCAGCGATTTTTAGTGCATTAAACGTATAATATGGGATTGTAACAACAATCAGTAATAGTAATCCAAATAAAATAGGCTGAGATACTGTTAAAGTGCCAAGAATCATGCAAATAGTAAATGATAGTGAACAGGTGATGACTGTTTTTAACATAGATTGTGGTGATCCACTAAAAACGTAGACATGTGCTAGCGTACCTGTTGATATTAGAATACCAAACATAGGGAATCCTAATAAGTAACCTATCAATGCTGGTAGTATCATTAAAAATCCTTGTCGTATTCCTTTAGCTATATCAATTTTTGAACGGTCGAAGTGTATCAAAGAGTTAATGATTTGTTGCATCCCAATCTTCCTTTCTCTAACATCCCACAAATTCAATTAAAAAAGGACAGAACATATACTTCATACATTTATTGTTCTGCCCTTCATCAACATTGTTGAGAATTATGATATTTAATTATTATTTTATCACATTGTCACTTTAGAGTAAGTACAGATTGTGATTATAATTGAATAGGTTGACTTACATCAATTTGAGGTTCTTCAATTAAATATTGACTAATATTATCACTAAAAACTTTAAAGTGATCTGATTGATTGTGTGCTTGAACCGCTTGTTCGTCTTTATAGTTTTCAACTACGACAAAGACATTTTTCTCAGTTACATCTTCGTAATGATGATAGAATAAATTACCGTCTTCTTTTCTAGAATTTATGACTAATTCTTTCATAAGTTTTAGATAATCCTCGCGTTTATTAGCATCGATTTTTAATTTAGCATTAATTATAATCATTTTAGTCAACTCCTATACATATTAATTATAAGTTTAGCAGTTTATAACTGATAAAAAAAAACAATTCGCTTATCGCTTCCATGTTCTATACCACATAATAAAAGAATAAACACACGCAATGATATGAATGTCATTGCATGTGTTTGAAAAATATTATTTATTAACGTGTTCTTCACTAACAATAAGAGGTTTGTCTGGTTTAACGAAGAACCATAGAATTGCTGCTATAATAGCCGGAACGATTAAGAGTTGTAATGTCATTGACCATCCTAAATGATCTACAACAATTCCTGCAAGTAAAGGACTAATAAGTGCGCCAACATTTCCCCATAAGTTCATCCAACCTGACACAGTTCCAGAGAAATTACGACCTAAGTCAGTGGCTGCAGCCCAACTCATTCCCATAGAAATACCTACGCCACCTAAACAAAGTGATAACCAGAAAATGGTTACATATAAGTTGTCTGTATGTACTGCTAAGAAAATTGAAATTGAGAATACCACAAATCCCGCAATCGCAATTACGCCACGTGCAACAAAACGTGATTGACCTGTATTCAAAATCTTGTCTGAAATAGCTCCAGCAAATAAAATTAAGAAGAACATAAATAACCAAGGTAATGCACTGATAGTCATTTCTTTGAAATTCACATGATATTGTTCAGTTAAATATGTTGGTAACCATATTAGGAACAACGCGATAACAAACTGAACTACAAAGTATTGCAATGCGATTGCGTAGAAACTGAAATGACTTAAAAAACGTTTCCACGGTGGTAAAGATTTCTCAGTTGCGACAATATCACGATTTTGAGTAATAAATCTTTTCTCGGCATCGTTTACCATTTTATGTTGTTCTGGTAAGTCTTTAGCAATAATTGCCCAAAGAACTGCCATTAAAATTCCTACAACCCCGAAAATATAGAAAACGGCTTGCCAGTTAAAAGCATTGACAATGGCTATCGTGATGATAGGTGCTAAAACTGGACCAAAATAAGATCCTGCTAACAACGCACTAGATGCACGACCTTTTTCATTTTTAGCGAACCAAAAAGAGTTAAAAACTGCATTGGATGGATACATTGGCGCTTCACCAACACCAAATAAGAATCTAATAAAGTAAAGTAAACCATGATGTTTAATCATCCCTGTTAAGATGGTAAATGCACTCCACCAAACTAAAGCGACAGTAATCATTTTACGTGGTCCAAACTTCTCTGCTAACATCCCCGAAGGTACTTGCATTAATGCATATCCTAGGGAGAAAAATGATGCTAATAAACCAAATTGTGTCTTAGTTAACCCCAAATCTTTCATCATCGGTACTGCAATATAAGATATGTTAGATCGATCCATGTAAGCAATAACCCCAATAAAGAAGAACCCTATTGCAAAATACCAACGAACATTACTACGTTTTTCTTTCATATTTGTTTCCTACTTCCATTTGTATTATGTTGTTTCTTATTATGATGTCGTTATGTTTCAGAAATCCCCTCTGGTGACTGTTTTAACTTCAATTTTTAAAACAACTGTTAAGTTGTAGCGCTACAATTTTTTATTAATATAGCACGTAGTGTAAACGGTTACAATACTTTTTGTGAATTTTTTTGAACTTTTTAATATTTTTTGTGCATTTTAGATGCATCATACACTTTTATATCTTTTACCGCGCCCCTTACACCCTATTCTCACAATATATTAGCAATCATTAGTTATTGATTTTTTAAAAATGGTTTCTAAATATGTAATTGACCAATAAAAGTTAAAAATGATTTGCAAATGATAATAATAACTTTTAAATGAATACGATATCTACAATCTTCTTAATAGAAATTGTAAAGAAATTTGAAGTCTTTTATTAAAGGTAGTAAAATATTGTAAACGAAACATTTAATATCTTGTAAATTAATTTCATATTTAACCACTGGAAGTGCCTTTGTTTAAGGCTGAGAGTAAAGAACTGACTTTATAATTCCTGGAACCTGATCCAGTTCATACTGGCGTAGGGAAGTGGCGACGCTCAATTTTATGAAGTCATACTAAAGCTCAACGCTATTTCCCAATTTAAGGGAAATGGCGTTTTTTTATTGTAGAAATTGGGGGGATATTTATATTTATTGCGATTACATATCATAAACAACTGACTAAGGACGATTTACAGCATTATAAACATATCGAAGAAGCTATTGATGGCTTGTTATTTCGCACTTCCATGAATAACGAAGAAAACAAGGAGATGATTCAATCTTTACTTCAATTGGGTTTTAGTAAAGATAAAATAATTATTCATAGCGATGTGACACTGTTAGAGGATTTACACCTTAAACGTATCCATTTTAAAGAAAATGACACAACTGCTTTCACATATAAAGAAGCTCATCCTGATATTTGTGTAAGTATGTCTACACATGACGTTGAAACAGTAAAACGATGTTACGAAAATGGTTTGGATTCTGTCTTTTTTGGACATATTTTTCCTACCTCTTCACATCCAAATGTACCACCGCGTTCTAAAGAAGCTATTCAACAGGCATTAAATGTTCCTATCCCTATTTATGCTATTGGTGGTATTAATGAACATTCACTTCAAAAGATGCCACCTGGATTTAAAGGTATATGTGCCATATCATATTTTAACAATGCTTCACTAGAAGAAATTAAACAATTAAGAAAGGAGTGGTCTACTCATGCATGATGTACTAATCATTGGTTCAGGAGTTATTGGTATGTCAATTGCTAGACACCTCAGTGCAACACACTTAGATGTTGCAGTCATAGATAGAGATGTACCTGGAAAGCATGCGTCATATAAAGCTGGAGGTATGCTTGGCGCACAAAATGAATTTACAGAGGATAGTGACTTGTTTCAATTAGCCATCGAATCTCGTGCTATGTTTCCACAATTAAGTAAATCATTATTAGATGAAACAGGCATAGACATTCAATTTAAAAATTCAGGACTTATCAAAATTGCTAATGAACACGATGATATCTCATCTATAAAACGACAATATCAATTTCTGAATAGTCAAGACCGTAGTGTCAAACAATTATCAGATGATGATTTGCTACAACTTACACATGGTGAAGTTAAACCTTCATACGCGGCCATTCACATACCACACGATGGTCAAATTAATGCACATCATTACACACTGGCATTATTAGAATCAATGAAGTTAAGAGATATTAAGCGTTATGAGTCTACAGAGGTCACTTCAATAGAACGGCATAATGGCTATTATTCAGTGAAAACCGATCAATCTTCAACAATTGAAGCGCACAAAATTATCGTTGCAGGTGGCGCATGGTCTTCGCAATTATTAACACAATATCATCTACAACGACAAGTGATTGGCGTTAAAGGTGAAGTTATCTTATTAGAAAATAACGATCTTTCACTTACTGAGACATTATTTATGACTAATGGTTGTTACATCGTTCCAAAACAACCCAATCGTTTTTTAATTGGTGCGACGAGTGAATTTAATAATTATTCTGTCGGTACTACAGATGAAGGTATGGATTGGCTTCTTCGCCATGCATATCATCGTGTACCTCAACTAAAAGACAGTCATATACTGAAGAAATGGTCAGGAGTAAGACCATACACAGAAAAAGAAATGCCAGTCATGGATCAAATTGATGATGGCTTATACGTGATAAGTGGTCATTATCGAAACGGAATATTATTGTCACCTATTATCGGTCGTGACATTGCCAATTGGCTACTTTCTGGTATTAAACCATCACGTTATTCAAGTTTTACAGTTACAAGGAGGAATAATCATGAAGTGTATCATTAATGGCGACCTCTTCACTTTCGATCAGAATCAATCGATACAAGAGGTTTTACATTCACTTGAATTAGACCCAAAACGAGTGATTGTTGAACTAAACAAAGAACTTATCAAGCAAGACAAATATGAAGAATATACTGTAAGAGAAGACGACAGATTAGAATTACTAGAAATTGTTGGAGGCGGTTAATATGTTTAAAATAGGAAATTTAGAATTACAATCTCGTTTACTTTTAGGTACTGGAAAATTTGAAAATGAAGAGGTTCAGTCAAAAGCAATTGAGGCATCTGAAACAAATGTACTTACATTTGCAGTAAGACGTATGAATTTATATGATCGTAACCTACCTAACCCACTTGCAAACGTTAATTTAAAAGATTTTATCACTTTTCCAAATACTGCAGGTGCCAAAACAGCTCAAGAAGCTATCAGAATTGCTGAAATTGCTAATCACGCAGGTGTATGTGACATGATTAAAGTCGAAGTCATTGGTGATGACGAAACATTATTACCTGATCCATTCGAAACATACGAGGCATGCAAAGTATTGTTAGAAAAAGGTTACACTGTTTGTCCTTACATCTCTAACGATTTAGTTTTAGCTCAACGTTTAGAAGAATTGGGTGTACACGCAGTTATGCCACTTGCATCCCCTATTGGTACAGGAAGAGGTATTAATAACCCATTAAATTTAAGTTATATTATCGAAAATGCTAGTGTACCTGTAATCGTAGATGCTGGTATTGGTTCCCCTAAAGATGCGTGTCATGCCATGGAGCTTGGCGCAGATGGTATTTTACTCAACACAGCCATTTCAGCGGCAAAAGATCCTGTGAAAATGGCTGAAGCAATGAAATTAGGTATAAATGCTGGCAGACTTTCATATGAAGCTGGACGCATTCCTGTTAAGTATACTGCACAAGCATCTAGTCCATCAGAAGGTTTAGGGTTCTTGTAAAATGTCGCGTTATGAACGTCAAACACGCTTTGCACCATTTGGAGAAGAGGGTCAGCAAAAGCTATCCTCCTCTCAAATACTTATTTTTGGCGCTGGTGCTTTAGGAAGCCATATTGTAGATCAACTCGCACGCATGGGGGCTCATCATATTGCAATCGTCGATATGGATATTGTTGAAATTTCAAATTTACATCGACAAACACTCTTCGATGAAGAAGACGCACATACTTTAATATCCAAAGTTGAAGCAATCAAGCATAAGGTTAATCAAATTAATATAAATGTCAATCTAACAACTTATGATTTAGAAGTTACTTCATCAAATATCGAAAATTTGATAAAAAATGTCGAACCAGACATCATCATTGATGGCATGGATAACTTCAAAATACGATACCTGATTAATGAGGTTTGTCACAAGTATCAAATCCCATGGGTTTATGGTGCAGCTGTTGGTAGTAAAGGATCAGTATATGGAATAGATCACCAAGGACCATGTCTAAAATGTTTATTGCAAACAATTCCTGACACAGGGGAAAGTTGCGCTATTAATGGCGTAATTCCCCCTGTTATATCAATGATTGCAAGCTATGAAGTAGCAGAGGCCGTACGTTATCTTTCAGGAAAAGGATTTTCAAAGCAATTAATCACTATTGATGCATTTAATATCAATTATAAGTCAATGAATGTAGATGCACTCAAAAATAAAGATTGCCCAGTGTGTGAAAAACATGAATATACGTTACTAGAAAGCCAACAAGAACGTACTATTGAGGACTTGTGTGGGAATGCTTATTTATTTAGATTCCCACCTAAAGCTTTTAAACACGCTGCCCATTTCCCTGGGAATATGGTGAAATCTACTTCCTTTGCCAAATTAATTCAATATCAAACTTATGAATTCACCTTGTTTAAAGATGGTCGTATGAATGCATATGGTATACACAATGATGAAGAAGCACATCACCTATACAATACGTTGTTAAAATCCATACGCTAATTAAAGTAAGATTGTTACCCTTTCAACCTGTTTCTTGTTAAAATGACTTATACTTAACATCAAGTTTACGACAACTCGATTAATTTAAAAGGAGAAACTAACGTTGTATGGAACAAATTATCACTGATTTTATTAGTAAGTGGGGTTATACAGCGATATTCATTTTAATCTTATTAGAGAACGTATTACCTGTCGTTCCATCTGAGATTATTTTAACTTTTGCAGGCTTATTATCTGTGAAATCACACTTATCTATTTGGACATTATTAATCATAGCAACAATTGCTTCATTCATTGGTTTACTCATTTTGTATTATATTTGTAGACTTATCTCAGAAGAGAAATTATATCGTTTCGTTGATCGACATGGTAAGTGGATGAAGTTAAAAAGTAAAGATTTGAAACGGGCAAATGATTGGTTTAAAAAGTATGGTGCATGGGCTGTATTTTTATGTCGTTTTGTCCCAGTACTTCGAGTATTAATTACAATACCTGCTGGCATTAATCGAATGAACGTTATACAGTTTACAACTTTATCTTTAATAGGTACTACAATTTGGAATTTTGCTTTAATACTGCTCGGTCGTTTGCTCAGTGACAGTTTTGACGCTTTGATGAATGGTATTCATACATATTCACGTATCATGTATGTCATTATTATTATTGCAGTCATATATTTTGTTATACGTTATTTAATGAAACGTCGTCGGAGTGTTAAATAAATGTTATGCTAAGTTTTCCGTTTCTTAACGGTTAACTTAGCTTTTTTATTAATTTTAATTTTATGATACGCAATTATTGAAAATTAATTGATTTTTCAAGATAATCTATGTAAGCGCATTATTATAAATAATCGTATCGTTAGGTCGGAAAATATAATTAGAGGTGACTATGCATGACCCATATTACAGAAAGTGAAATGAAACAAAAATATCTAGATTTACTCTCACAAAAATTTGACAGTGCAGAAAAACTTGCTACTGAAATTATTAACTTAGAGTCAATCTTAGAATTACCTAAAGGGACTGAACATTTTGTTAGTGACCTTCATGGTGAATACGAATCTTTCCAACATGTTTTAAGAAACGGATCTGGAAATGTGCGTGCTAAAATTAATGATATCTTCAAAGATAAATTATCCCAGCAAGAAATCAACGACTTAGCAGCATTAGTATACTATCCGGAAGAAAAACTAAAATTAGTTAAAAATAATTTCGATTCAATCGGAACATTAAATATTTGGTATATTACAACCATTCAACGATTAATTGATTTAATTACATATTGCTCATCAAAATATACACGTTCAAAATTACGCAAAGCATTACCTGAACAATACGTTTATATTATTGAAGAGCTACTTTACAAGAGCAATGAATTTCATAATAAAAAGCCTTATTATGAAACATTAGTTAACCAAATTATTGAATTAGAACAATCAGATGATTTGATTATTGGCCTTTCCTATACTGTACAACGTCTAGTCGTAGACCATCTTCATGTCGTGGGCGATATCTATGACCGTGGTCCTAAACCTGATAAAATTATGGATACATTAATAAATTATCATTCTGTAGATATCCAATGGGGAAATCATGATGTATTATGGATTGGCGCCTATGCTGGTTCAAAAGTATGTCTTGCTAACCTACTACGAATCTGTGCACGTTATGATAATTTAGATATTATCGAAGATGCATATGGCATCAATCTACGTCCTTTACTTACGCTTGCTGAAAAGTATTACGATGCTGAAAACCCAGCGTTTAAACCTAAGAAACGACCAGATAAAGACGTCAGTCTTACAAAACGCGAAGAAAGTCAAATCACAAAAATTCATCAAGCAATTGCGATGATTCAATTTAAACTTGAAATGCCTATTATTAAGCGCCGTCCTTCTTTTGAGATGGAAGAACGTTTAGTTTTAGAAAAAATAGATTATGATAATAATGAAATCACTATATATAATAAAACATATCCGCTTAAAGATACTTGTTTCCAAACTGTAAACCCTAACAATCCCGCTGAGTTACTAGCAGAGGAAAAAGAAGTTATGGATAAGCTATTACTTTCATTCCAACAATCTGAAAAATTAAGACGTCATATGTCTTTCCTTATGCGAAAAGGAAAATTATATCTTCCATATAATGGCAACCTTTTAATTCACGGTTGTATTCCCGTCGATGAAAATGGAGAAATGGAATCATTTGAAATTGAAGGTGAACGTTTAAGTGGTCGTGAACTACTCGATGTTTTTGAATATCATGTAAGAAGAGCTTTTGACCATAAAGAATCTACCGAAGACATTTCTACAGATTTAGTATGGTATCTTTGGACAGGTAAATATTCATCTTTATTTGGTAAACGTGCCATGACAACGTTTGAACGTTATTTTATAGAAGATAAAGCATCTCATAAAGAGGAGAAAAATCCTTATTATTACTTACGTGAAGATGTTGATATGATACGTAAAATGTTAAAGGATTTTGGTCTTAATCCAGATGAAGGACGTATCATAAATGGTCATACGCCTGTTAAAGAAATTGATGGTGAAGATCCAATTAAAGCTAATGGTAAAATGTTAGTCATAGATGGAGGATTTTCAAAAGCTTATCAATCAACAACTGGTATTGCCGGATACACACTTTTATATAATTCATTTGGTATGCAATTGGTTGCACATAAAGAGTTCAATAGAAAAGAAAAAGTGTTATCAATGGGGGCAGATGAATTGTCAGTGAAACGCGTTGTAGATGAAGAATTGCAACGTAAAAAAATTAGAGATACCAATATCGGTAAACAACTTCAAGATCAAATTGATATCCTCAAAATTTTAATGCACGACCGATATTTAACATAATATCTTCAAACATATTTTGTAAGTTGATGTGTAATAACATATCTTATCTCCTAATAACTTAAATTGAAAGCGCCCGTACATACACTCATGTACAGGCGCTTAATTCATGTGCTGAAGTATACTTTGTTTTATTTTGAATTAATTAATGGTCACGTCATTGATTATCTTTTCATAAAACAAATTAATTTTTGAAGTATGGCTTTTTGTAACTTACGCAACACATTAAGTTAAATAAGCATTTTTTAAAATACCATAAACACCTGTTTCATGTTCAGGTATATCTCTATTGCTTCGTTTAAACGTCACTTCTTTATCTTCATTGATATGATAGATTAACATATCATTTTCTGTAATTTTTTCATAATCTTCTGCCGGTACTTCAACAATATTATGTTGTGTAATAAATTGATTAAACCAACGTGGGGTATGATTTTCATCAAATAATATATGATTTCTGATTGGACCATTTAAATTGTTTCGTGCTTGCTCATCATTAAAAGATACTGGCATCATATCTACATTATTCAAGCCAAATTCAGGCACCAATTCATTAAATGCTAAACTGTTAAAGATAAACGATTGTGTCATCAAAATACATTTATTATAACGTAATAAATCAGAATAAATTCTATCATTGCTAGATAAAAGATTACCTTTAAATACTTCGAACCCAGCTTCGTGGGCTTTTTCTGATGTGTTTTCAAATAAGTTGAACATCATGACGGGTATACCATGATCCCTTAGATTAATACCAAGATGGAACGAAAATTCACTTTCTCCGACAATGATCACGCCTGGTGGCTCCGTACTTGCTACACCGAACAGTTTACTTAAAGGTGTAAAACCAAATCCATAAATGACTACAGTGATAAATACAAGACCAAAAGTTACTGGTGTAATATATTGAGCCATAGGAATTTTATCGTCCATAAATAAACTTGAGAAGAATTGTGCCACTGTTAAAACCACAATACCTCTAGGCGCCATTAGTGCTACTACTACACGTTCCTTTTTAGTTATTTCAGTACCTAATGTTGAAAGAAGCACTGAAATTGGTCTTACTAATACAATCATAACCAAACTAAAGAGTATGAGCTGCCAAGATAACACATTGAGCAACACATCTTTAGTGAGAGAAGACGTAATTAAAATAAATACAGTACTCACAAGTATAGATGATGCATTATCTATAAAGTGGTCTGATTCTTTAAAGATGAGATCGTGACGTTTTTTACGCGCCATCATTAAGCCAAAAATTGTTACAGCTAGTAAACCTGATTCTGATAATATCTCATCGCAGATACTAAATGTTAAAAGAATAAATACAAGCTGAATGGGTGGCATTAAACTTTGAGGAATTTTATCTTGACCTATAAGCCAATTAAATAGAAAGGCTGCACCAAAACCTATTAAAATTGCAGCTAAGAGTTTCAAGATAAAGAGAATAATAACGACAAAGCCTATCCCTTCCTCAAAAATCTGGAATACATAAAATGCAGTGAGTGCAATAATAGGTCCAATAGGATCTAAGATAATACTTTCCCATCTTAATACTGAATCGACATTTCTTTTTACTTTCGCTTGCTTCAGCAAGGGTTGAATCACGGTTGGACCAGTGATTAGGAATAGTCCTCCGATAACAAATGAAATAGACAGAGGGAAATTCATAGTGACATGTAAAGCGATTGCTCCTAAAATCCATGCAATTCCCGCTCCTATTGTAATAATTCTTATAACAGCTTTAGAAATGCCTTTTAATTCTCTAAAATCTAGATTACTACTACCTTCAAATAATATAATTGCTACAGCAAGAGATACAATTGAACTAAATGCCTCAGGTCCAAGTGCCTCTTTTGGGTTTGCTAGTCCAAAAATAGGTCCTACAAGCAAACCTACGATGGCCATGACAACAATCGATGGCCATTTTATTCTACTCGCTAACCATTGACTAAAAATGCCTAGTGCTAAGAACAATACAATCGTTAGCATCACGGGCAATTCCAATGACATATTAAACACCTTCTTTATTTCTAATTCGATTTATATACTTAATATTGACCTATACTACCAAAAATGCTTTGCAATTGCATTATGATTTGCTTAAAGATAATGTAAACATTTAAATGAAATATATGAATTTAAGTTAGATGGCACTTGACTATACGCACTTATCTGCCATCTTATTTAATCATACCATACTTAAACGTGCACCCTATTTATACAATAGTACATATGTGGCGAACTTTACTGTTTATTTTTTCGGTAAAATCATCTAAAATAGATTAATGTAATTTTTAAAATTTTTGTCAGAAAAATTAATCTAACTTGGATAGCGCTTGAAGGGATTTGTTTATTAAATGAACAATGTTAAAGAATCCATCATTGTTGCCTTCGCCTTTGTAGGCGTTGTAGTTGGAGCAGGATTTGCAACAGGTCAGGAAATCTTTCAGTTCTTCACTAGTCATGGTATTTACAGTATTGGCGGTATTTTTATTACTGGACTTATCTTAACTCTTGGAGGAATATTCGTATTAAATACTGGCTTTCGTCTTAGATCTCAAAACCACTCCGAATCTATTCGTTATTATTTACATCCAACAATAGCTAAATTATTTGATATTATACTTACAGTATTTTTATTTTCTCTAGCAATTATTATGACAGCCGGCGGAGCATCGACTATAAATGAAAGTTTCGGCTTACCTTTTTGGTTAAGTTCTTTCATTTTAGTAATACTTATTTTGATAACATTATTTCTAAAGTTCGATCGTCTTATCGCTGTTTTAGGAGGGGTAACACCATTTCTTGTGGCAGTCGTAGTAATGATTGCAGTGTATTACTTTATTACCGGTGATTTAAACTTTAGTGATGTCAGTCAATATTCAAATCAAAATAAGTCGATTTCACCTGGTTGGTGGTTTGACGCAATTAATTATGCTAGCTTACAAATTGCTGCTGCATTTAGCTTTTTAACTGTAATGGGCGGTAAGCTACGATATCAATCGTCCACAATTTATGGTGGACTTATCGGTGGTATTATTGTGACTTTACTATTACTTTTGATTAATTTTGGTCTTGTTACAGAATTTAATCAAATTAAAGAGGCAGCATTACCATCATTGCTACTTGCTAAGCAGATTTCTCCATCCATTGGTATTATCATGTCTGTCATTATGGTTTTAGTCATATACAATACAGTAGTAGGTTTAATGTACGCCTTTGCATCACGCTTTAGTCGACCGTTTACGAAACGTTATTATATTCTTATAGTTATGATGGCGATAATAACATTTGCTTGTACTTTTGTGGGATTCATTTCTCTCATTGGTAAAGTGTTCCCTATTATGGGACTTTTTGGTTTTATCTTATTGATTCCTGTGATATACAAAGGAATTTTACGAAAATAATAATCTTAGCCTAGGACAAATTGTCTTAGGCTTTTATATTGTCAATAAGGTAAAGAGTTAAACATATACTAAACAAATTTTAATTCTATTAACACTTCCTGTGTGAGTTAACGAATCTATTTAAACACTATTCCACCTTCTTATTGGTTGCTCATTTTCTTGAAGTTCAGGAGAATTTTAATATAAAATAATGCAATTTAAATTTAAAACTGATCTTTCAGGGAATACTTCTAATGGAGGTGTTTAACATGACAAATCAATTATTTATTAACAATGAATTTATAGAAAGTCAGTCTAAAGAGACAATGGATGTCATTAATCCAGCTACTGGCGAGGCATTTGATACTATCACTCTTGCAACTGAAGAGGAAGTAAACGACGCCATTGAAAAATCGCAACAAGCACAACTTGAATGGGAGCGCGTGCCTCAACCTACACGTGCGGAACATGTTAAATTACTTATACCTTTATTAGAAAAAAATCGCGATGAAATAGCTCAATTATACGTAAAAGAACAAGGTAAAACTTTAACGCAAGCTTATGGAGAAATTGACAAATCAATCTCATTTATCGATTATATGACAAGTCTGAGTATGTCAGATAAAGGACGTGTTCTACAAAATAGTATTGCAAATGAAACGATTCAAATTATCAACAAACCTATCGGAGTTACTGCTGGTATTGTGCCATGGAACGCACCGATACTTGTCCTTATGCGAAAAGTCATTCCAGCTATAGTAACTGGTTGTTCAGTAGTGATTAAACCTAGTGAAGAGACAACGTTACTCACTCTTCGATTAGCTGAATTATTCAGAGCATCAACTATACCAGCAGGATTGATTCAAATTGTTCCTGGCACTGGAGAAACAGTAGGTACACAATTAGCTTCGCATAAAGACATTCAACTTATTTCTTTAACTGGAAGTATGAGAGCTGGTAAATCTGTTTACGAAAATGCTGCTCAAACTGTAAAGAAAGTAAATTTAGAATTAGGTGGAAACGCACCAGTCATTGTCACATCAAATGCCGATTTAGATAAAGCAGTTAACTATATCGTGACAGCCCGTATAAATAATGCAGGTCAAGTTTGTACGTGCCCTGAACGTATCTTTGTACATGAAGATGTTCACGATGACTTTTTAAATAAAGTAACTTCCAAAATGAAAAGCTTAACTGTTGGAGATCCATTTGATGAAAACACCGATTACGGCGCAATTATTAACCAAAAACAACTTGATAGTATTCATGAAAAGGTTCAAGATGCTATTAAAAATGGTGCAACATTGATGACTGGTGGACATCAATTAAAACGCCATGGTTTCTTCTACGCACCAACGGTATTAGATAACGTTAGAAAAGACGATAATGTGTTTAAAGATGAAATTTTTGGTCCAGTTCTTGCGATAACAACATACCGCGATTTTGAACAAGTGATTGAAGACGCTAATGATACAAACGCTGGCTTATCTTCTTATATCTTCTCTGAAAATTTAACAGAAGTAATGACAGCAACCGAACGTCTAAAATTTGGTGAAGTATATGCAAATTGTGAGGCTGAAGAAGTCGTTAATGGCTATCACGCAGGTTGGCGTGAATCAGGCTTAGGTGGCGCTGACGGTATTCACGGTTTTGAAGAATACTACAATACCACAGTAAGTTATATTAGATACTAATGTAATCATTATCATATAACTAACGGGGTGGGTTTAACGTTTTATTTAGAACGTTAGACCCACCCCGTTTTTAATTATTGAGTGCGCGATTTAATACGTAAATGTTCTTTTTCATTAATGATTGGTATGAAATTGAATCATCATTTTGCTCCTCTTTAGTCAATACAGCTAGATTATGAAAACTTAATGGTTTCGTATCTGTTTCTTTCTTAATAACATCTGTAATTTTGGAGGTAATATTTTGTTCATATAAAACATAAGGCGCATGCGAATGTTGAATATCTTTAACGATATTCAAAATCTCTTTTTGACTAGGTTCTTCATCATTCATACCTTTAACACCTTGTTGTTTAAAACCATAACGATGCGCTAAATATCCAAGCGAATCATGTGAAATCACAACTTTATCCCTTTTAGAATGCTTCGTTATTGATTGTAGTTGTTGATCAATATGCACAATATCTTTATTTACCATTTTATAATTTTTATTGTAATAAGCTTGATGTTTAGGGTCTTTCTCTATTAATTTCTCTTTGATCATGAAAGCGAATTTTTGATTTAGAACAGGATCTAACCAAACATGAGGATCTTGATTCGATTCTTCATGATGTGAATGATGCTCGTGATCTTCATCATGGCCTTTAGAGTCAATAAAATCACTTTGTTTGAGTCCTTCGGCAAGCGCTAATTTCATACTATTATTGGTCATCGAATTCGTAATCTTTGCAGCGACAGGATCTAATTGATGGCTTGAATAGACAAACAGATCACTTTTGGCAATATCAATCATATCTTTTTGTGTTGGTTCATATGAGTGTAAATCTGCACCATCAGGATAGATTGATTGCACGTCAACATATTTTCCGCCAATCTGTTGTGTCAAACTTTGAAATGCGTATACAGTCGTGTATACTTTCATTTTATTCTTGTCATTAATACTTTCGCGTTTACGATGATCAAAGCTACTGCATCCGCTTAACATTAAAATGATGATTGACACTATAATTAATTTCTTCAATATAAGTGCTCCCTACTATGACCAATTTATACGCTTATCACTATATCCGTTACATTATAAAAAAGCAATAGTTATCAATATAAATGTAAACTGTAAACTAATTATGTTTGAAAACGTCAAAGCGTGATAAATATAACTATATACTATTTTAAAGGAGTGAACGTCGATGGCTGCAGAAATTAAACAAGGCGATCATAAATTCTATGTAGGTGATGACGAAAATAACCCAAAAGCTGTTATTACATTTAAAGAGGTTGATAACAATGAAATAGACATTGATCATACTGGAGTTTCTGATGAACTCGGTGGACAAGGTCTAGGTAAAAAATTAGTTAATCGTGTTGTTGAACATGCACGAGAAAACAATCTAAAAATTATCGCTTCTTGTCCATTCGCAAAAAACGTATTAGAAAAAGATGATCATGCACAAGATGTTTATTTAGGATAGTTTATGTGAATGTACTCATATCAATTTGAGATATACGTCATTCGCTTATTTCACCGAAAATTTATAGCAGTTGACTAAATATGCAATACGTTTATCAAATGGCCACACATATAGTCAACTATGTAAGAGTAGAACTAATTTCAAAATAATTTAGTTCTACTCTTTTATTTAGATTTTATATTAGTTCAATATATTAGCTATTTTAATATCTTTTAAGTATATTAATTATACTTATTTTAAAATTGAAAGGAACACGAAACTATGACAAATTTTCATTCTATAGATGCTACACAAGTAACAAACGTCACTTTAAATGTTAAAGATTTAAATAAATTAACTGATTTCTATTCTAATGTATTAGGTTTTTCTATTGAAAAACAAACGAATCAACAAACCGTATTCAACATCGGAAATCTTGGTTATACTTTAACTTTAAATGAACTTAACAACGGTCGACAACCGGAATTTAGAGAAGCAGGGTTATTCCATGTTGCTTATCTTTTACCGACTCGTAGCGATTTAGCAGACTTCCTTTATCATGCTAACAATCTCAACATCGCAATGGGTGGTGGAGATCACCTTGTCAGTGAAGCGCTATATTTCACTGATCCTGAAGGCAATGGTATTGAAGTCTATCATGATCGCCCTTCAGAAGACTGGGTGTGGCGAGACGGTTTTGTCAAAATGGATACATTGGAAGTTGATGTCAATGATTTAATGACTCAACGGTCAAATGAAGGTTGGCAAGGTTGGTCGGAAGAAGGAAAAATCGGGCATTTACATCTCAAAACACACAATTTAGAATCTGCTTATGCATTTTATGTTGAAAAGTTAGGGTTCGAACATATATCTAATTTCCCACAAGCACTATTTATGTCCACTCAAAAGTATCATCATCATATAGCTACAAATTCTTGGCAGTCAAATAAGATTAGAACTCAAAATGAACAAACTTATGGTTTATGTCACTTTGACATATATCAACCTAATGCAAATACTACTCATGTTACTTCACCTGAAGGCTTTGACATTACAATTCATGGTAACGAAATAAAATAACGATAATAACTTATCGTAGTTGATACATGCCTTATTTTGAATAAGTTATCCAAGTTACCGACAACTTGCTTTGCCCGTTGAATTTCTCGGTGAAATTCTCTTTGTTGGGGCCCCGAACCCCAACTTGCCTTGTCCGTGGAATTTCAACATGTACTTCGTCTTTATGGGGGTGTTGAAAGTGTTTGATATATGGCAGGTGTATTTTCTAATGGTTTGTCTATATATTAAGAAAACCTGAGACAAGATTGATGTGTACTATACCTCACAATGTTAGAATTTAATCTAACTTTGCGTTGCACTCAATGTCTCAGGTTTTTATAATTTTATTTATTTTTCATTAATTTTATTTCGCTTAAAGCTTGCTGACGTATTCTATCTTCATCTTCTTTAACCCAGTTTGGAATTAAAAAAGCATCAATAATAGTCCAAATTAAAGTAGGAATTCCAAAAGTAAACCAAACAGTTAATAATGTTAAGACTAATAATCCAACTCCACTTCCTACTTTACCATGGTAAAATCTGTGTGCTCCAAATCCTCCTAAAAAGAACCAAAGTACTTAAGATACAGCAGTAGGTTTTCCACGATTTGTTACTTGTTGTTCAATATAACTTTTTTCTAGATTCATAAAATCTCTCACAACATTTTCATATTTAAAATGATTGTACCATACAAAATATAAATGCGGATATTAATTTATTATTTTTCACCAGATAAATAAATTTTTGTGTAATACTCAAAAATATTTTCGGCTTTTAATTGAAGTAAAATTTCAACAAAAAACAGGACGCACGCATACGCATGCATCCTGTAAAGTGTCTCGTTTTATTAATATAAACCTTTAGTTTGGTTGCTTGTATCAATAAAGATATTTTTAACTTGTTGATAGTTTTTGATAGCATCTTTATATACTTCGCGCCCAATACCTGATTTTTTATATCCTCCGAATGGCGCACCTGCAGGAATTTGATTATAAGTGTTAATCCAAATACGACCTGTTCTCATAGCTTTAGCTACATTTAATGCACGATGAATATCTGTAGTAAAGATACCTCCAGCTAAACCATACTCAGAATCATTTGCAATTTCGATAGCTTCTTGCTCATCATCGAATTTTTCAACTACTACAACTGGACCGAAGATTTCTTCTTGAGCAAGTTGATGCTTGTTATCGTTAATCTCAATAATTGTAGGCTCAAAGAAGTAACCTTTGTCTAAGCCGTTATCTGTGATTCGATGACCACCAGTTAAGATGTTCGCTTTGTCATCTTCTTCAGCAATTTTTATATAACTTTCAATTTTATCTAATTGTTCTGGTCCAGTTTGCGCACTCATTTTAGTATCTTCATCAAATGGATCGCCAACTTTAATATTTTCAAATGCTTCTTTCAATTTTGGCAACAATTCATCGTAAATAGATGATTGTACTAATAATCTTGAACCTGCACTACATACTTCACCTTGGTTAAATAATATACCAAGTTGAACACCTTCAATCACTTGCTCTAAATTAGCATCATCAAAGATAATATTAGCACTTTTACCACCTAGTTCTAATGTTGTAGGAACGATACGTTCAGCACCTGCTTGTGCTACACCGTAACCCACGTCAGTAGAACCTGTAAATGATAACTTATCTACACCTTCATGATGGAAAATAGCGTCTCCTGATTCAGACCCTTTACCAGTTAAGACATTAACTACTCCTTTAGGAAGAACTTCTTGGAAAATTTTAGCAAGTTCAATTAATGATAAAGGCGTAGATGATGATGGTTGAATTACTACTGTGTTACCTGCTGCTAAAGCCGGTCCTAATTTCCATGAAGCTAATAAAATTGGGAAATTCCATGCTACTACTGCACCAACAACCCCAACAGGTTCATTAACAACTAAACTCATTGTATTTTGATCAATTTCATTAACTGAACCTTCGTCAGTTGTTAAAACACTAGCAAAATACTTAAATTGATTGGCTGCTTGTGGTACATCAATTGTTGATGTTTCACGATAAGGTTTACCATTTTGCAGTGATTCAACCGTCGCTAAATGTTCAGTTTTCTCATGAATACGTCGACTAATTTCTAATAAATAATCTGCACGTTCTTCTTTAGAAATCTTACTCCAACTATCAAATGCATCATGAGCTGCTTGAACAGCTTTATCTACATCTTTTTTACCAGCGCGTGCAACTTTAGCTAAATCTTCACCATTAGCTGGATTAGAAACAGTTAATGTTTCCCCACTATCACTAGCTTGGAATTCATTGTTAATAAACAAGCCGTAACTTTCATCTATATAATTTCTTACGTTAATATTTGTCATTAAAACCCATCCTTTTTTAGTGATATTTGAAGTAATCGCTTATCCCTAATAAAATGTAAGCGTTTACTTAATGTAATACCTATTTTAACCTCTTTTGTAAATAATGCAAAATTATCTGTTTGCATCATCATTAAAAGCGACTATTGTATGTTGTACCCGCTTTGAATTTTATTATTCAACGTATAAAAATTCTATTATATTCAACAAAACAACCTGAGACTTCAAGTAAAAGTCTCAGGTTGCTTATATATTAATTATTGATAACTCACTTAATCTTACATTCGTATAATCGTACTAGATTAAAGTTCTCACTATCGTGAGTTAACTATGATATTTAACATAAATCCATGTTATACCCTGGGTTTCATAGAATTTCTTTATTCAATCCAACTAATGATGTCGTCTTCGTTTTGTCTAACTTTGCCATGTTTAGGTTCTTGTGCTCTGTAACCAAAGCCTACCATAACTGAAATACCAAATTGTTCCGTATCTAAAACACCCTCATCTGAAAGAATTTCAGTCACTTTATCTAAATCAAATCCTTCAATTGGACATGAGTCGATACCTAGTAATGCAGCACTTGTCATCATGTTTGCTAATGCAATATATGTTTGTTTACTCGCCCAGTCATATAATGTTCGTTCATTATCGGCAATATGGAAACTTTCTTGGAAATCATCAAATTTATTTTCAAATGCTGGAATTGTACTTTCTTCATATTTTTTGACGCCACGAAGTAAATGTTGCACGTAATCTGTATGAGCCGTCACATTCTTACGAGCAAAAATTAATACAAAGTGACTTGCTGTATCAAGTTGCTTTTGTGCTCCCCAACTATAGGCTTTCAATTTTTCTCTCAATTCTTTATTTTGAACCACTACAAAGTGCCAAGGTTCTAAACCTAGTGAACTTGGAGATAATCTACCTGTTTCTAAAATCGTATTAAAATCTTCATCACTAATTTTTTTCGTAGGGTCAAATTCTTTTGTCGCATGTCTAAAATGGAATGCATCAATAATCGTTTGATTCATCTGATTCATAATCATACCTTCCTCTCTTTACTTCTGTTGATACAAATTATATACGACTTCAAAAAGTAACTAAAGTAATTGATTTCTAATCTCTTCAGCTCACTTATATAGTTAGTATAATTTAGAAATTTAAAAGACCTATGAAGTAACTTGTTTAGTGAATTAAATCACATATAATTAAAAAATCATAAGTACTGACTTGTGAATGTTTTTACTATTTATTAATTACAAATTTTAGAAATGGGGTAATTTTTAATGACAAAAATTATGTTTTTCGGCACAAGAGCATATGAGAAGGACATGGCATTACGTTGGGGAAAGAAAAATAATATCGATGTCACTACATCAACAGAACTTTTAAGTGTAGATACTGTCGATCAATTAAAAGATTATGACGGTGTTACAACAATGCAGTTCGGTAAATTAGAACCTGAAGTTTACCCTAAATTAGAGTCCTATGGTATTAAACAAATTGCACAACGTACGGCTGGATTTGATATGTATGACTTAGAACTTGCAAAAAAACATGAAATTATTATCTCGAATATACCTAGTTATTCACCTGAAACAATTGCTGAATATTCGGTATCTATCGCTCTGCAACTCGTACGAAAATTCCCAACAATTGAAAAACGTGTGCAAGCACATAATTTCACATGGGCGTCCCCTATTATGTCTCGTCCAGTAAAAAATATGACTGTAGCAATCATCGGTACAGGGCGTATTGGTGCTGCAACTGGTAAAATCTATGCTGGTTTTGGTGCGAGAGTAGTTGGTTATGATGCATATCCTAATCATTCTTTATCTTTCTTAGAATATAAAGAAACAGTAGAGGATGCAATTAAAGATGCTGATATTATCTCATTACATGTACCCGCTAATAAAGATAGTTTCCATTTATTTGATAACAATATGTTTAAAAATGTTAAAAAAGGTGCCGTTTTAGTCAATGCCGCAAGAGGAGCTGTGATAAACACGCCTGATTTAATTGAAGCAGTAAATAATGGTACATTATCAGGTGCTGCCATTGACACATATGAAAATGAAGCTAATTATTTCACATTTGATTGTTCAAATCAAACGATTGACGACCCAATATTATTAGACCTAATTAGAAATGAAAATATTTTAGTTACACCTCATATTGCCTTTTTCTCCGATGAAGCAGTACAAAATTTAGTAGAGGGTGGTTTGAATGCAGCATTATCAGTAATTAATACTGGCACATGTGATACGCGATTAAACTAATACGAATAAAGTCAGTAATCACTGTAATCAAGATATTATTTATCATTATTTCGAATTACTTAACCTATATCATTACATCACAATATCACTTGGTATTGATGCGAATAAAATAAAAAACACTTTACTTTTCTAAAAAAATGGTTAAGTGTCTGTACATGTTAACGTTTCAGACATTTAACCATTTTATTATTTATTGGAATAACCGAGAACAACATTTTCGATTGTTGATAGTACGCCTTGTTCATCATTGGAAGGTGCCACATGACGCGCTATATTAAATAATGATTTATCTTCACTATTAGCCATGACATAACTATGTTCGGCAAGTTCCAACATATCTTTATCGTTATTTGCATCTCCAAATGCCATTAAATGTGAAGCAGGCATTTGCCATTCTTTTAATAATCTAGACAAAGCTTGACCCTTAGTCATATTTGGCATAATAACATCTATACTATCTCTTCCACTTGATACTAGTTTAATATCTTCTTTAAACTTAAGAGCTAATTTCTCATCTAAGTCAGGATGAGTCTGACGATTTATATTGAAAGCAATTTTCACATAATCATCATCAGGTAATGTTTGTAAGGAGTCAATCTCTATTAGTTGGTGATAATATGTACGTGCATCTTGCTTAAATGCTTCGCTTGTTTCTTTTAAAATATATGCACTTTTTACGCCACAAATAATCAAATTGTTTATCTTTTGATTTAAATTTAAATAATTTACAACTTTTTGAAAAATATACTGATCAAAACTTCGATAATTGTAAAGTTGATTACCTTTATAGATGACTGCTCCATTTTCAGATATAAAGAACATTTCTCTATCTCCAAAAATTGATTTTAGCTTTGCAAATTGATTCCCACTCGCAGCTACAAACTTAATATTTTTATCTATTAATTCTTTAAAAATAGTTTCAAAACGATTTCGATCAAACTGTTTATTTGTGTCAAGAAATGTTCCATCCATATCTACCGCAATGGCTTTAATCATCGTTAAGCCCCCTATCTATAGATTAAAATTCATAATCATTATATAGCTGTTGGATTTGGTATTGAAGCAATATCAAATATAGTGAAAACATATTCATATATTGAAATTGTTTTCAACATAAAAAATAATTACCTTTGTCATTCACACTATCGCTTAATATATAAGATAAATCTCTTATTTTCATTTATATAACTTGAATCAATAATATTAAAAAGAGCCAAGGACATTCACTTTGTCCTCGACCCTCTAATCAATAAGTTATTAAAATTTATTTTAACAAAGCATCTTCTCGAAGAAGAACATAATTCATACAGTTTATTACGTATCTTTCACTTATAAGAATATTAGTTAATTTGTGTAGCTATGAATATTTTCCTTGTTTCCCAAACACCCGTTTCTTCGTTGTAGTCATCGCAAGTAATTAATGTTAATTGATTTTTCTTATTAGGATGTTCGTCTAAGACCTTAACCTCTGTAGGCTTAACATCACGTATTTTAGTTATTTTATACTTTCTAGTTTGATTTCCAGTTTTAAAATACACTTTACTACCGATTTTGGCTGATTTTAAATTTGTAAATTGATAGTGCGAACGATCTGTAAACGTATGACCAGCAATTGAAATATTCTGTTGATTAAGAGATTCATCACCTTCTGCAAAACTTACACCTCTATTGAGTTGTTCTGGTGTTGCTGGACCAGGGTATACTGGTTCTTTTATTTGTGCGTCTGGAACTTCTATATAACCAGCCATTTTAGATTTATCGGAAGGTATCTTTGGCGTCGATTTAGATGTCTTTGTCTGTTCTTTTTCCTTTTTATCATAATTTTCAATTTTATGATCGTTATCTTTTTCATGTAGATAATTATCGATATATGGCTTTGAGAATAAATAAATAGCTAAAATGATTAACAATACGCCTATTAAGGTGATTAATCTATTCATCCACTGCTTCATTTATGTTACTCCTTTATATTTATTTCGCAAATTATATAATTTTAGTTTAGTATAGCATTAAATTAAAAATTCAACATTACATGATATGAAATAGATGAGAATGCCTGAAGATGATGCATTGTCTATTGAATAAAAATAATAATTTTAAAGATTTGAGGGATTGAGATGATTAGATTTGCACGATTAGAAGATCTTCAAGATATTTTGACAATTTATAATGATGCCATCCTTAATACAACAGCTGTTTATACGTATAAGCCACAACAATTAGATGAACGTCTTCAATGGTATCAATCTAAAGCAAAAATAAACGAACCTATATGGGTTTATGAAAAAGAAGGGAAAGTAGTTGGTTTTGCCACTTATGGTTCCTTTAGACAATGGCCGGCCTATTTATATACTATTGAACATTCAATATATGTTCATCAACAGTACAGAGGACTGGGTATCGCTTCTCAATTATTAGAGAATTTAATTCGTTACGCTAAAGAACAAAGTTATCGCACCATTGTTGCTGGGATTGATGCATCGAACATGGATAGTATCGCATTGCATAAGAAGTTTGACTTCTCACATGCAGGTACAATTAAAAATGTAGGTTATAAATTTGGTCGATGGCTCGATTTATCATTTTATCAATATGATTTATCTGATTCATAAAAAAAGTGTAGAGTTATTATTAAATAAGTTAATCCAAAAAGATACTCTTTATTTTTTATTTCTTCAGTCTTCTTTTTTATTTTCAATAACAAAACGAATGTAATAGAACATAAAAACAATTATCATGCTCAATGATAATGATTTAAATAGCAAGTTGGGCCATGTTCCCTCGATAGTCCATAAATAAGTTATCGTCGTGTTAATGATGAATGCGATGAAGATCAAAAATAATCTCAGCATTTCATCAACCCCTTTTTACCTATTTTATGTCGTTGTCAGAAAATTTGCAATATACAAAGACTGGGACATAATTCCTAGCAAAATAGCCAGTAAATGAGTTTTCATAAATTCATTTACTGGCTTCTTTATTTACAATACTTCGTTTTGTTGGCTCGCTTTCTTAGGGGACAGCTTCAGCCTGTAGTCTTCAGCTTGTCCTGTTCCCTCAAGAGTCTCGCCAAAATACTTTGAGTTTATATGTAATTTTACATTAAAATACTTTGAAAAATAAGGACCTTTCGCATAATTTAATAAATACCAATAAACAAAATTAACGAGGTGCCTTATGTATAAAGACTATAACATGACTCAACATACTCTACTAATGGAAACTTCAGTTCTTATCCCCACAAATGATATTTCACGACATGTAAATGATATTGCAGAAACAATTCCCGATACTGAATTCAGATATCATCGTGGCTTAATATAAGAAAAGTAACAGCTCAACGAGCTGAAAATCATCAAAAAAATTATAAAAAAGACAATTCCTATATTATTTCAATAGAAATTGTCTTTATTTACTTATCTTGGACCTTTTAGTCCCAGTCTCAATTTCCTACGATTAGTCAAGTACTTATAATTAAAATAAGCATTACTTAACTAAACCGTTCATTTTAATTTTTTTGAATAAGGTGTTAAACTATATTTGATTGTACGTTTGGCTAATGTGGTGACATTTGATAATCGTACAATTTATGATTCATTACAAGATAATGAATTGTTTTTAATAATCGATTTATACAAGCAATGATGGCAGTCTTATGAGGTTTCTCATTAGGCTGCTTTCTTAGTTTGTAGTAATAATCGACGACATGATTGTCATAATGATGCTGCCCTCTTATTATATTCATAATCACCCAAAATAAAAGTTTTCTCGCTTTTTTATTACCACGCTTGTTGATGGTATCTCTACAGTGTGTATGACCTGATTGATATCGTTTGATATCAATGCCAACAAAAGCATTGAGTTGTTTATTTGATTTAAATCGCTTAATATCACCAATCTCCCCAATAATCATAGCTGTGCTTAGCTTACCAATACCAGGTATCGAATGAATATTTTCAAAATAATCGAGTTGTTGTGCTAATTGAATCATGGCATCATCTAATTGTTTGAGATGATGAATAGATTGTTTTAATTGTTGAATAAGTAAGCGTAATTTTTCGACTAGAAAGGAATGTCTATCGACATTAGGATAGCTTTCTTGAGCAATCACTCTTAATTGAAGTGCATATTTTGTAGCTTTATCCATTGACATTCCCTTATCTGTAGAATTGAATATATGTGTAATCAGTACATCCTTGTCGATATCAAGAACCATGTCTGGATGAGTAAAGATTTCTGCGATGTTGAGTGCAATGATTGAATATCGACTACTAAACAATCTTTCTAAACCAGGGAATGTTTGATGGAGTAATTCAAGGATCTGAAATTTAAGTCGATTTTGTTCATTCTCGATTTCTAGATGAAAACGGACGCGTTCTCTTAATTCAAAGAATATTAACTCATGTATAGGTAAGTTGTCTGTTTGTTTAAGCGTCGGTCCTAAACAAGCAAGCTTATGAGCATCTGCCTGATCAGTTTTCCATGATCTTAGAGCGCTCGTTTTAAATTTGGCTTCTAACGGATTCATTTGAATATAGTTAATTTGATTTACACAACAAAATCGTTCCATACTTCTTGAATAGATACCTGTAGATTCAAAAATGAGTTGTGGGTGGTCTAAGTCATTCAAATACTTGAGTAAATAGTTGTAACCATTTTTATTATTTTGGATGAAAAACTCTTTTTGGAATTTTTCATTTTTATAATGTGCAACTACACTACTTCTTTTACTAATATCAACACCTAAGTAATCGATAAAAAAACCTCCTTTGAATAATTGAGAAGCTAAAAACTTTACTTAACCTTTCTCATTTCATTTTCCTATACACGGTTTCAAGAACCCAACATACTACAAACGAATTTCAAAAGGCGAGAGTAAAGCTGACTTGTTTTTTATACGGATTTAAAATCCAAGAGTCTGGACAGTCTACTTCTCTCTATAACTATAAAAAATAGCTATGAAAAAATCTATCGTCATAGATTTCTTCATAGCTAATCTTAGTATGTTTAATATAAAAACTTTGTCTTTTATAATTTTTTTCTTAATTTTTAACAGCTTTTATTACAAAAATGCTCAAGCTTTATAATTTACAAAGCCTGAGCATTTGAATCTTAATTATTTATTTTTAACCATGTTGTCTGCTTCGCCGAATATTTTACGTTTAATTTCTTCGCCAGTAGGTGTACCTGCTAAACCGCCTAAACCTGTTTCTCTTAATGATGCAGGTAAATTACGACCTACTCTATCCATAGCACCTATGACTTCATCAACTGGAATTTGACTTTCAACTCCAGCTAGTGCAAGGTCTGCAGATATTAATGCATTTCCTGAACCAATAGCATTACGCATTACACATGGAATTTCAACTAAACCAGCAACTGGATCGCAAACTAAGCCTAATAAGTTACTAATTGCCAATGCCATGGCATGTCCTGATTGTTCTGGTGACCCGTTAAAAATTGATACTGCAGCAGCTGCAGCCATTGCAGATGCCGAACCCACTTCGGCTTGACAACCACCAGTTGCACCGGCAACGCTCGCGTTGTTTGCAACTACTCGCCCGAATAAAGCTGATGTGAATAGAAAATCTATCATTTGATCTTCAGTGATATTATGAGTTTTTTCTAATTTAAATATTACGCCGGGAATCGTTCCCGAGGAACCAGCTGTCGGAGTAGCACAAATAATACCCATTGCTGCATTGACTTCGTTCGTTGCAACTGCACCTTTGACTGCATCAATCATTTCATGACCTGATAATGCATGATTATTCTCGTTGTAATCTCGAAGTTTAGCAGCATCATGACCTGTATAACCTGTTACACTTTCCACACCATCGCCAGTCGTACCTTTTTCAACTGCCTCACGCATAACATTTAAGTTTTGTCTCATTAAATCACGCACTTCTTCGCGAGATTTACCTTCTCTTTCCATTTCATCATTAATCATCATATCAGCAAAACTGATGTTATTTTCAACTGAATAATCTATTGTCTCTCTAATTGAATCAAACATGTTAATCCCCCTCTATTTGATATAGGAAACGTTTAAATCACTATGTTTATCTTTAATAATATTTAATGCTGATTCTGAGATTGCTTTATTTAAAGGAAATACAACTAAACCTTCATTATCATTTGTTTCTATTAATTCTTCACCTAAGTCTAAGTCCATATCTGATAAATCATTAATAAGATGATTTATTTTAGCTTTATTCATATTTCCATCTATAACTAACATTGGAAGCCCATGATTCAGTTCCACATTTAAACCATTTACATTGATACCTTTTAGTTTGATTGTACCGCCACCAATAGAAATACCTATCACTTCTATATAACGTCCGTCTTTCGTATTTGCTTTGATATAAGCACAGTTAGGATGTTGACCAATACTTTCTCCTTCATCTTCAATAATATCAATTGTAATATTTTCATCTTTTGCTATGTCTAAGGATGATTTAATTCTACTATCGAAAGTGCTGTAGCCCATAGCACCACCGACAATAGCAACGTCTGTACCATGCCCTTGATGCGTTTTAGCAAAAGATTCATAATAACGAATTTCTATATGCTTAGGCATATCTCCTAACACAGCTCTCGCTGAATTACCAATTTTTACTGCACCTGCTGTATGAGAACTTGAAGGTCCCATCATTACTGGTCCAATAATATCGAAAGCACTTTGATAATCATAGCTTTTAGCCATCATTAAACACTCTCCTTAACTTGGTTTTTTCTACGTGGTAACTTGAATCCGACATTCATCAAGTTAAATTTATTAATAATAGCACTAATAACGTACGCTAATATCACACTTGCAATTGCTACTGCGATAATTGTAATTGTAGATCTTACAGCGTCGTTAAAGCCATAAAGTACAATAGCACCTGCTATAGGTGTTGCCATACCTTTAATATCAATAATTAGTCCACTGTATGTGACAATACAAGCATTTACAACACCAATAATGGCATTCGCACCAAACAGTTGTAGTGGATATTTGGCAATTAAGTCAATTTGAGTTAACGGTTCTACAAATACCGCGAAGGCATTACCTTTATTACCAATTTTTAATTTGCTAAATAAGATTCCATTAACAAAAGATGCTCCTGTACATGTTAATGCACCAATTGCCATTGGAATACCAGTTAAACCTAATAAGCTTGTAAGCACCATTGAGCTTAATGGCGTCATACCAGTTACAGGAATAACAAGTCCTAAAATGACTGCTAATGCATATGGGTTGTTATCACCTACTGAAGTGATTGCACTACCAATTTGTTTAAGTACTGCAATAACCCCTGGAGAAATTAAGTTTGCAAGACCAAATGTAACTGCTGGAGCCAATAAAATAACAACAATTAAATCTAGTCCCTCTGGAACTTTTTTCTCAACAAACTTGATTCCAAATGCAACAACATACGCTGCGATAAACGCAGGTAATAATTTTGAGTCATGTAATACTAAACCTACAATGACTGCAAATACTGGAGACACTTCTAACTTTAGACAAGTTAATATACCAACAGCTATACCACTTAAACTCCCTGCTAGATCACCAATTTCTTGGAAAAATTTAACATGGAATACGCCGCCAATTGCGTAACTTAAGAACGCCTGTGGTAAAAACGTGGCACAAGCAGCCCCTGATAAAGCTTGTAAACCTTGTTTACCATATGGCGCAAAATTTAAGAAAAGCGTCATGATAATAAGAACGAGTACTAAAGTCCCTACTCCTAAAATAATATCCATTTCCCCAAAACCTTCTTTCTTTATTTTTAGGCCATAGTTATCGTACACCCTAAAGAAAGCGATTTCAACAATTTATTGAACACAATTAAGTCTATATTGTGAATTAATTCACAAAATCGTTTTAATAGTCTTCCTAAAACATTTATATACACGAATTTTATATTTTACGATAGTTTCAAATTACTTTTTTTAGTTAATTGGTTTTATTTATCTACTTTAAATACTGTAAAAGTAAAAAGTTAATCACAATGATTCAATATTTTGTCAATGCATAACTAAGATGACTCCATGTATTCTAACGCTAAAAGTCATGTTTGTAAAAAATTAGTCACAATTAAAAAAGGAGCGGAACTGAATTCATCTAAAAATTCTATGTCCCGCTCTATCGCTCTTATTGACTGAGTTTATAAAAAACTTAATGAACCAAAAATTCCATTTCAATCAATGATTGCGAAAAGATTGAGAATCTACACGTAATTTTATGGTATAGATTCTAAGCAATATGAATGTTTATGTTAAATAATGTGTTTTAATGACTTAATATCAAATAAATGAAACGAATTTTATCATACTTTAACCTTCTTATAACTTACCTTTCGTACCTTTTATGGTGGTGCTCGACATCTCACTATCAAATATTTTAAGTGTCTATTTAATTTTTTGTATGGCATTGCGAGTAAAAATAATATTGACTCAATGAATATTCTTGTCTCGCGAGATGTTCAGGTAATTGAAATATAAGTAAAAAAAGCTTTTGTATATGGAAAATAAGATCATTCAAAGACGGTATTGTGAAGGTATTTGAGATTTCGAGATATTGGAAATCTCTATGCCATGCGTGGATGCTATATTGTAATGGATATAAATGGTCTTGCTGTTCGTGATAGTTTAAATCAACCTTTATGATATAGTTTGGTAGTTTTATTTCGAAAGAATTATTCTTTAGAGAAACAGGAACTTGGCATTTGGTAATTTCGTTGATTAATTTTTGTAATAGACAAATTAAAATATCATTATCTTTGTCAGAGCTTTGAGGTGGTGTAATTTCTTTACGAATAGAATGCTGATCTAAGGGGAATTTGAGCTTTAAACAATGTTTTTGAGATTGTAACTTTAGACTTTTCATTCTAGAATAAGCACTCAAAATTAAATGTATTTGCTGACGTGGATAAAAATGCAGGAAACTTAATTGTTCATTATTAATTGGGGTCGGAATTTCATCCTTTAAATGAATATAACAATTGTCTACGCGATTCTTAGGCTTCATAATTTTACTTCCTCGCAATGTTTTTCGAAGTTGATGAATCGGTGGAATAGATATTTGATGCTCTTCAATTATCATTAATAAGTTATAATAATCTATTTCATTCAAGTAGGCAAACGTTCTTGGCGTAACATATTGTAACTTTTCATATAATTCTTGTTTTGAAATAAACATAGTATCATCCTCTCGATGCTTATATAGTCTTGATTGCTCAAATCTTAAAAATGATACCTATATTAAACGTATAATTTAAATCAATGTCAATATTCATTTTAATAATTAAATTTTTACTTATCATTTTTAGTAGACAGTTTTTCAATTTTTGAACTTTTCTTCGACATAATTGTATTTACTGTTAATAAATATAATTATTTTTTTCATTTCCTTATAATTGACTATAATAAAAAGACTCATCGCCATTAAAAGTGAGCGATAAGTCTTTAATATTTAATTCGTTATCGTTAACAAATCAGCAGTAAGCTGTTTCGTTTGTTTATATATAGCTTCATAAACTGAATAGTATTGTTCATAAAGGTCATGATTTTCATTATTCGGCTCAAACACCTCGTCTACTTTAATAAATGCCTCTACACAAGACTCAATTGTTTTAAACCATCCTAGACCGTATGCCGCTAAAATTGCCGCTCCCATGCTTGGGCCTTCTTCATGCTTCAATCTTTTTATTTGCACATTAAAAATATCAGCTTGAAGTTGTAACCAAAATCTACTCTTAGCACCACCACCGATTGAAGTGATAGAGTTCATTTCATGACCAGCTCGTCTCATAATCTTTATAGAATCATATAAAGAATACGTTATGCCTTCGATTACTGCTCTCGCAAAGTCAGCTTTAGTATGTTGCCCACTGATACCTATAAAACTTCCACGTATTTGAGCATCACCATGTGGCGTACGTTCTCCAGCTAAGTAAGGTGTAAATAGTAGTCCATTGGCACCTATCTTTGAAGATGCAGCTAAATTTAAAATCTCTTCAAAAGATTCATTTTCAAAAAAAGTTTGTTTTAACCAGTTTAAACTATAGCCTGCTGCCAACGTTACTCCCATTGCGTAATAAGTATCTGGAACACTATGATTGAATAAGTGTAAATTACTATCATATGAGGTCACACGTTGGTATTCAACATTTAATACAACACCTGAAGTACCTATGCTACATAATGCACTTTTATCATGGATGACACCAGCACCAATTGCACCACATGCATTATCACCACCCCCAGCATATACAGCAACATCACTAGATAATCCTAATTCTTTAGCCAGTGATGAAGTTACATTTCCAACATACGAATGTGATTTTACTAAGGGTGGATAGATATCACCAATGTTAAATGTATCTCCAACATCTTTTGTCCATTCATAATTCTCAGGATTGAATAATAATGTACTACATGCATCACTATATTCCATATGAATTGTCTGCGTTAAGCAATAACGTAAATAATCTTTAGGCAACATAAAAACATCAACTCGATTCCAAATTTCAGGTTCATGTTGTTGTACCCATAACATTTTAGGAAGTGTAAATCCTTCTAATATCGGATTGTAATTCAATCTTTCACCATATATATCTTCAATTTGTCTACATTGTATTGAATTTCTAGTATCATTCCATAAAATCGCTTTTCTCAAAGGAATGCCATTATCATCAACTATGACCAACCCATGCATTTGACCTGAAAAAGAAATCCCCTTTACTATCTTATCTGACATTTCTGTTGATTGAATTAATTCTTTTATCCCTTTCTTAGTAGCCTCAAACCATTCATTAGGGTCTTGTTCGCTATAACCAGGATGCTCTTGGTATAACTTTAATGTTTCGCTTACTGATTCAATGACATTTCCTAGTTGATCAACAGCAATAATTTTTATTGCGCTTGTGCCTAAATCAATTCCTAGAACTACTTCTTTCACCATCGTTCACCCTTTGTTTAAAAAGTTAATTAAGTATAAATATATCATAAATAGTTAGAACGAGAATTAAAACTTAAAATTAAAAGGTATTCATTACACTATATGAGGGTGTGGAGAAGAATTCGTGTTAAATTTCGTCATCGTCGTGCAACTGGCTTAATCTGTTCGATTTTTCTATAATCTCTTTTTATTGGGCCTTTGACATTATTTAAACAGTTATAAAATTTAGAGATTCCCTCTTTATAAGTGAGGAAAGTCTGCGACATTATTCCATGTCACAGACTCTTATTTCATTAATTATATTCTGCCTCTACTTCTTTACGTGTTGGTATAGAAGCTTGTGCTCCTTTTCGTTGTACCGTTAGAGACGACGCTTGATTTGCAAGTCGAATAGCCGATTCTATATTACTCAAATCTTTATTTAACTCACTTAAAAAAGCACCTATAAATGTATCTCCTGCTGCTGTCGTATCTATTGCTTTTACATTACACGCAGGAATCATTTTGTATTGTTCTTGATATGCACAATACGTGCCTTGCTCCCCTAAAGTAATTAATACTGCAGATATACCTAAATCGAGAAAATATGTTGCTGTTTCTTTCATATCACTTTCATTATTGATTGAAATACCTGTTAATAATTCTGCTTCCGTTTCGTTTGGAATAATTATATCAGTTAACTCTAAAAGTGACTTAGGCAATTCAATTGCCGGTGCAGGATTTAATACAGTAGTGATATTTTGTTTACGAGCAATTTTAAATGCTTGTTCTATCGCCTCAAATGGAACTTCAAGCTGCGCTACAACAAAGTCTGCACCAATAAACGCATCCGCACTCATCTCAACATCAGTTGCACTTAATGTCATATTCGCACCACCGTAAACAAGAATCGTATTTTGTCCTGCTTCATCAACAGTGATAAATGCTTGCCCAGTTTCTTCACTTTCTGAAGTTAAAATATATTGTGTATGAATACCTGCTTTTTTGAAATCTTCCAATATAAAGTTGGCATTGCCATCTTTACCAACTTTACTGATAAATGTTGTATCTGCTGCTAATCTACTAGCTGCTATGGCTTGATTGGCTCCCTTGCCCCCACCAAACTCCTTTTGAGCTTGATTAATATGTAATGTCTCACCGGGTTTTGGAAACCTTTTAACATTAAGAAATTTATCTACATTTGTTGATCCAATTACAATCACTTTATTTTTATTCATTTCAACTTCACCTACTTTATCTTTTTAAAAGCACAATCACATGACTATTAAGCTTAAAAAGTCACATTAGATTCTAGGATAATGTTAGAAAAAGGAGTGATTTCACCAGTACGTATATTCCCTTTATTTAAAGGAGATTTTAACATTTCTTTCATCTCAGAATGCGCAATAAATTTAATTTCTACATCATCATTGATTAATTTCTTAATTGCTTTTAATTGCTGTGCATTCGCAGTTTTAATTTCTTCTGCTAAATATACTTTTTGTATTTCCATTTCAGTTAACACTGTCTCCAACACATCAATGAAACGTGGCAATGACTTAGTCACTGCTAAATCTATACGTTTGTCATCATTAGGTATAGGCATACCCGCATCATTAATCGTTAATAAATCATAGTGACCTAGTGTGGAGATTGCGCTTGAAATGTGACTATTTAATACTGCTGTTTTCTTCATCTTATTCGTCCCTTCTTAATATTATTTAATAAACACTGTAATTGATGCTGCAACTAAAATAAGAACTAATCCCACAATTGTAATCATTAATTCTTTTGATGTTTTTTTCTGATTTAAGAAAAAAATGCCTGTTAGCGTTGCTAATACTACAGATGTTTGAGATAGAACAAATCCTGTTGCTAAACCATTCATATTAGGTTGTGCTGAAATTAAATAAGTTAAAGCAGCAAACGCAAAGAAAAATCCGGATATTATTTGTTGCCAACTTACTTTCTCTTTAAAAGCATTACCTTTAGACATATTCATCAACGCATAGATGACAGCCACAATGACCATCCCTATAGCTTGAGGTAAAAAAGCTTTAAATCCACCAATATCTGTTGCTTGAGGTGCAGCAGAATATATCCAATAGCCAATTTCACCTACAAGTAATAAGAGCACTGCACTTCGTAGATTTTTACTATATTCTTGTTGTTTTGTTTCAGTCCATACAGTCATACGTGCACCTATAAGAATTACGAGTAAAGCTAGAAATCCAATGATTTTGTTTGTTATACCGGGCCAGTTGCCAAGCGCAAAAACGCCCCATAAAGATGCACCAAGTAATTGAAATGCAGTAGTAATTGGCATCGCTCTTGATGAACCTACTAATTCGAACGCTTTAAAAGTAATAATTTGACCAAATGCCCATCCTGCACCTGATATGAGCGAAAATACTAATGCCATACCTCCTGGTAAACCTATACCTTTAAATAGTGCTAGAACAATTGCGAAGATCAAAGTACCAACAGTAGCACCAAAGATTTGATTGACTGGACGTCCACCAAACTTAGAAGCGATAGTTGGAAATAATCCCCAGCCTAATAGTGGCCCTAATCCGATTAAAATAGCTATAAAGTCCATAAGACACCTCTATATATTTCATTTTTATATGTAATTCTTCCACTCAATCATCATACTACTTCTTTCATTCATTGTATACGCTTACACTCTTTGTCAAAAAATTGTCTTAAATTATATTCATATTTAAGTTATTTTTATCGTTAAACTTGAAAACAAATAAATATGTATATAAAATTTATAATTTAATACACACAAAAAAGCACCTTAAATGTTTTCATTACTCATTTAAGGTGCTTATTAAATTAAGTATTTATTTTAACGGTTACCTACATCATGACCGACATCTACAGTATTTTTATCTTTATCATAAACAGCACCTTGGACACTGCCAAAGTTTGGATCATTATGCTTTTCTTCAACACCATAACCAAGACTTTTAAAGATATTTATATCTTCATCAGTCATAGCATTTTCGTAAAATATCGTGCCGCCGTCATTATAAAATCTTGGTTTATTAATAGATTCTTGTAATGAACCATCACTGTTTAAATAATCGACAATCACTTCATTAAGAATTGTTGGAATCTTGTTCCCACCTGGTGTACCAATACCCATATAGAAATTAGGGCCAACAATTACTGACGGAGAAATAAATGATCTAGGCGCCTTGTGAGGTTCACCATGATTAGGACTTGATTTATCCTTACTAAAGTCGCCTAAAGAGTTATTCATATAGAAGCCCTCTTTCATATAGTCTCCTGTCCCAAAGTAACTGGATAGTGTATTAGTCGTACTTGCTAACTTACCATTCTTATCAATAACTACAAAATGGGTTGTACTTGTATTATCCGTTCTAATTTGATCAAAATCACTGCCATTATCTGTGTTTTCACCAATATTAACTTTGTTAAGTTCACCAAGTAAATAATCATCAGTCAGATGTTGTTCATTACTAGGCTCATTACCATTAACAATGTCTCTATTCTTATACATAACATCACGTGATTTAATCATTGCTGTGATAAAATTATTGCGATCCATATTGTCTACATTTTCTTTTTCATCAATTTTCAATCCTTGAAGCATTAATGTGCCTCCTAAAGGATTAGGTGCTGAATACACTTGATTATTCTTATAATCAGTACTTACCGCTTCTTTTTCTTCTGTTTTAAATTCTTTGAAATCTCTTTCAGTTAATTTATTATCTAATTGTTTTGAAACACTTTTACCAATATCTTCATAGAAGTAATCAGGACCTTTATCTTTGATTTTAGTTAATGTATTAGCGAGTTTATCTTGTTTTACAATATCTCCTTCGCGAACACTTTTATTTCCTTTATAGAATGGTGAGTTGTGATCAATATCACGACCATATAATTTCAAACTTCTTTCTAGTTCTGAATCTACCTCAAAACCATCTTTAGCAAGCGGAATAACGTAATCTAAAATCTTTTTCTCATCCATTTTTCCTTCTTTCGCGTGCATATCATGTAATCCTCTCACGAAGCCAGGAACTCCAATTTTGTCGCCTTCTTTATATTCATATGAGGACATTGTTTTATATTCATAAGCTTTAGGCGTTTCATTCTCTTTACCATTATATGTAAGTGTCGCACCGCCACCTCCTAGTCCTGATGAATGAGGTTCTGTCACTGCTAGTGCATAAGAAACACCTATTGCCGCATCAACCGCATTTCCACCATCTTCAATAATCTTATTTCCGACTTTCGTAGCTATTTTATTATTAGATGCGACACCATAATTTTTAGGTTTACCTGCTTGTTTATGATTTGTAATTTTGTTTTCATACAATTTATCTTTGTCCACTTTTTTCTCTGTTGTATAAAAATAAAAGAGGAACGAAATGATAATTGTTATAACTAAAATGACAGATAATGTCACTTTATTATATATATTCATAATTAGCTTGCCCCTTTTGAAAGATATTGCTGTTCACCATTATTTAATTCATGTTGCTCATAATTATCTAAACCTTCATTTGCCCTAGCGAAAGTAACTAATAAAAAGATAACAACTACAAGAATGACTACAACAATTTGTAACCAATGCTTTTTAATATTCAAAAGTATAACCTCCATTTTGATCAGATTTTAAATCAATTGATTTATCTTTAATGTTATTTTTGAATCGAATATGATCCATTTTATTCATATTATCTTTAGAGATTTTTCCATCTTTTGATTGAATTGGTGTGATATGGAACTGATTATGCGAACCTTTCCAGTCTTGTTGTACAATCATTCCTTTCTGATTTTTTGATAAGAAGTTATCAGACGTTGTGTTACCTAAACTATAAAAAATAGGCGTTCGCTTATAATTTTCAACTTTTTGAATAACTGTATTATGACCAATAATGACATCTGCACCAGCATTCGCTAACGCATGTGCATATTCTTTTTGACGTGTAGTCACATTTCGTTCATTAGGTATCCCCCAATCTACATTGACTACGACGTAATCATTATTTTCCTTTAATTTTTTTATTAAAGGATAAAATATATCTGGATCTAAACTAATTGACGTCGTGTTTTTTAAAGAGTTAGTATAGTTAGATTCGATATCGGTAAATGAAACATTAGCTATTTTTTTACCTTTAATGTCTTGTTGTACAGTTTTACTATTAATTGGATTTGAACCATTACCTGTTAAAAAATTATAACCTGCTTGGGAATCTATTTTTCTCATCATTGCTGTCGCTTGAATATTATCCATAGATTCGTTGATTAAGTTAACACTTTTAACATTATGCTTGCGTAGAAACATGATATTTTCAATATTTTTATTTATGTTATCTTTTTGATTTCGTGAAAAATCATTTACTATTAATGAACCTGTTGAAAAATCACTATGATCTAAAGTATCTTGAATACCTTTAAAAACATCATTCAAGTTAGTTTGTCGAATATGTTTATTTAAAGTGACGTTACCTAAATAGGTGATACGAATGCTATCTTTGTCTCTCGTATCACTTTTTACAGGTTCTACTTGTATTGATTTAACAGCAAATATGAGTAGAACTAACGCTACTAAAAGTACAATTGCCGTGTAAAGTGTATTTTTCCTTTTATGTCTTTTAGATTGTTTAAGCAACCACTCACTAGGCGATAAACGTTTTTTCTTTGTCATTAGTACGCGCTCCTTGTTCGTGATTAATTAATAAAACTATATAAAAATAAGATGATATATGTAATACATGTTAATAACATTGTTGTAGAAAGTGTAATGACTACACCTTGTTTTTGAATTGTATTCGCAATAATACCAGGAATGACAACACCTATACCTGAAACTTCAACCATTTCAAATGGGGTCAATGGGTACAAGAGATCAAATATAAATTTAATCACCATTCCTGTCAGTATCATGGCAGCGAATTTTCTTCTACCATATAAAATAACCCACTTACTAATACCGTTGCTTACGATAAAATAAGTTAAGCAACTAATGATTAATACTGATAACAACATGATCGGTTGATCAAAAATCAAAGCTAAATAACCTGGAACGACTAACCCTGCTGGATTAATCCCAAATTTCTCAGCAAATATCAAACTGAGTACGACACCTACGAATAAGGAGAAATATAATTCTGAACCTATCATTTTATTCTATCCCTTCTATGAATTCCGCTATTCTACCACCCGGGCCGTGGATGTTTCCTACACAAAATACAAGTGCATTCTCAGCTTCATGTAGAATACCTTTTTCAATCTCTACAAAGTCTCGTCCTTCATAATTGATATATGTTTTTTCTGGCATTGTTTCCATAAACTGTGTCACCATTTGTGTACTTTTTCCTGTACAAATGAGAACATCGTAATCGACTTCACCTAAAAAGTTATCAACAAACAGTTGTGTTCTATCAACCCTATCTGAACGACAATTGAGAATGATTATTTTCTTATCGTATGGATAATTATATGATTCCACTTTATTCAAAATCGCTTTTGTAGACTGCGGTTCATTAGCAGCGAATGCATTAACAAATACATTTTTTGTGCGATTTGCATGGAAATATTTAATTCTAACAGCACCTGGATCGGCTGGTGCATTTAACATACCTTGTAATGCAGTTTCTTCATCTACACCAACTGCTTGCGCTATTCCTAACACAATAGCTACATTATCAGGAAATACTAAATAATCGAACTTCCGTAAATATGATTCTGGTATGACGTCTTTATCTACAACAATGAGTTCTGAATTACGCTTTTTAGCTTCCTTTGCAAAGAAACTAGTATAGTTATCTTTCATTACAACTAATTTCCCGTTATATGGAATTGTTGCAGTAAAAGCTTGCGCTACATCTTTAAGTGTCGGTCCTAAGACATCCATATGGTCTTCCATCACATTAACAATTACACCGATATTTGCTTTTACTAAATCATTTTGAAAGGTAATTTGATAATCTGGATTTACAGCCATACACTCATTAACTAGGGCATTTGCTTTTTGTTTAACCACCTTACGAATAATATCTCGTTGTTCTCCAATGTTGGCGCCTTGTGGTTTTCTGATTACTGGATATTCCTTTTCAGTAAACCAATAAAGCATTCGTGCATCTGTTCCTGTTGTCTTACCAATAACTCTATACTTATCCTCACGTAGAACACTGTAAGCCATCCGAGTAATCGTAGATTTCCCACGAATTCCATTTATGTTAATACGTAATGGAATTTTTTCAAGTCGATTTGCATGACGCTTCTTCTCTTTAATTCCTAGCCAGAGAATAAGCGCAACACACGCTATAATGAGTAACAATCTGCTTTACCTCTCTTTTCTTATGTATGTAAATCATGATACTTATAAATCTTTTTAATATTAAATTGTAAATTTTAAAGATAGTTAAATAACCTTAAATCATCAAATATAAATAAATTAACCATTTGTTAATTTAATATTCTACATATTTAAGACATCTACTATAAATGGCTTAATCTTTTGCTAGTAGTAGACTATCACTTCGATATTGATTCAGTTTTAAAAACTTTAAATCAATGTTATGTTAACGTAAATTTATGTAAATTCATACCATAATAACAATTTTTTGTGAATACAAATTAAATTTCACAGAATTAAATTACGCTAATCACAATAATTATAGCTTATCATAGTTGGGTCATAATAAATTTACTTATAATTTACATTAGATTAAAACAACGATGTTACATTATATATGAAAGATATTACGACTTTAGGAGGAGAGGTATGGAGAAGTCAGTTAAACTTGCTGTTGGCATCTATCTAGCAATTATTTTAATTATTTGTAGTATTTACCTCGCATTTATACTTATTGGAAGTTTAAGTGGTAAAGACATGAGTAATTCTGTTCTAGATACTGATCACTCTCGTATCAACAATACTTCAAGAAACAGTAACGAAGATGTTACGTCATCAAATAATGAGTCAAACAATACAAAAGCACACTCATTTTCAAACTCTGAATATAAAGCTGTAAATATAAACGAAGCATATAAAAATAATAAACATATTAAAAAAGCGAATTCGAGTTATCAATACTATTGATAACAAGAGTTCGCTTTATTTTTGGGAATACATAATTATAACTTTTCATTAAGTATCCGCATCTCATTTGATTATAACTCTTTTGTGACAATGATTTTTTTAAGCTGTTCTAAAAAGCGTTGGCGTTCTGGGATAGGGAATAAGGGATAAATATGAAATAAATTGTAACCTGGGATAAACTGATGCTTTATTCCTTTATCATTTAACATGTGAGAGAACTTAACTGCATCAGGATATAATGTTTCTTTGGTTCCTACAGTAAGTGTAATATGTCCTAGGCCTTCTAAATCACCATTCATTGGAGACATCTTATAGTCATCTAGTGGTGCATCACCAGCCCATAACTCTACAAGATATTTACTGCCATCAATTCCAAGCATTGGATCTTCTTTTTCATATTTTCTTGCTTCTGGATTCTTAAATGTCGCATCAAGCACCGGTGAAATAAGAACAATATGGCCAGGTTGACTCAGTTGCTCTTTTTTTAACATTTGTGCAAAAGCTAATGCAATTTGTCCCCCGGCTGAATCTCCAATGATGACCAAGTTTTCAGGTTCATCAATTTTAGTCAGTAATCGCTTATATATTTTTGTTAATAATTCAAATGTCGTACGATAATCTCTGTGTGGTATTTTAGGATATACGGGCATAATCACCCTAGCATCGAGCGCATCAACGAGTAAGTCTAAATATTCAAAATGATTTTCCAAAGGATCTTGGAACCATGCGCCTCCATGTACATATAAGACCGTGCGTTGATCTGGAAGACCATGATCATTAACAACATAGACTAAAGAACCATAATAATCTCTTATTTGAACTTTATGCTTAAATTCATATGTTGTTCCATTATATTTACCTGCAGTTTGATATTTAGTCTCATTCAAAGCTTTTTTCGCGTCATCTATACTTTCAAATGTCTTTTTCATTCCTGATATTCTAATCATTTTCTCTTGTAAAAAACTTTTATAACTACGCTTTTCTTTCACTTTTGCGAATAAAACTGTACCAAATAATGTCGAACCTAGTATAGTAGCAATCTTTTTAAACATGAATGTGCCAACCTCCTCAATCTATAACCATTTTAAACCATCAGCGTCTAAACATTGAGTAATTGGCTCAATTTATTAAATCTTATTTAATATTAATAAATCCATTACCTAAGACATCACGCACATCATGAATCACTAAAAAGGCATTTTCATCATATTGATTAACAATCTTTTTTATTGCTCCAACTTGATTTTGGGATACCACGGCATATAGAACTTCTGTATCACTTTTTTGGTAAGCACCTTTACCACTTAATAAGGTTGCCCCTCTTCCAGTCATTTCATATATATCAGCACTGATTTCTTTATTATATTTTGAAATAACTGTCACAGCTTTTTTAGGATTAAATCCTTCAACAACAAAAGACATTGATTTTTCAACAATAAATAGCATCACAATAGTATATAATACATTCGTTATAGGTAAAACAACGATAAATGATAACACGATGATTGCATCTAATATAAGTAGTGCTTGTGACGTCTTCATCTCACTATATTTTGAAATGATACGTGCAATGACAGATGTACCACCCAATGTACTATGAGCAGTAATTACTAACCCAGAACCGATTCCCAACATTAAACCTGCAAAAATTGAATTAATAAAATTATCATGAATACCTAATCCGAATGTGTGAGTTAAATCAAGAAAAATTGAACTTGCGGTGATTGTTATAGCAGTGTAAATCGCTGTCGTTCTACTGAGAAATTTCCAACCTACAATAATTAATATTGCGTTAATGATGAAGGAACTGAGTGCGGGTGAAATACCTAGAGTATAATTCAGAATTAATGAAAGGCCTATAGAACCACCCTCACCTAAATTGCCCGGTATAACAAAACTATTTACTGCGATTGCAATAAGTAATGTCCCTATAAGGCATAAAGATATATTAATCATATGGACTTTATTTTGTTGCTTCTTCATTTTGGCCTCCTTCATCTATTGACTGTTTAATTTAAAATATACGAGATTAATCATAACACGAATGAAGATACAGCCCAATGATTAAAAATACAAAAAAATAAATGCCTGTGAAATCTACCGAATTAATTTCCCAGGCATTTTTAAATTTGCTATTTGATTTTCAATTATTATTTTAGAATAGCTTAATCGATGGCATTTTGCATCATATACAATTGTTTTTCAAACGATTGCATATCGATAAAACGTGCTTGTCTATGCATTTCTTTCCCTTTCAAAAAAATTAAATCAACAGGTACTGTAAAAATAGAAAGTTCTCCGGCAATCTCTTCAACATTAGATTGATTAATCACACCTAATTGTGCTTTCGGATAGTCCTTTAGTAAATCTTGAATTTGGGGTAATACTGCATGACATACTGTACAATTATCTCTCATAATATGAACAACAGCTAAAGCGTGTGCATTTATAAATCGGTAAAAATCTTCAATATTTTGTATATTCTCATACATGATATACACCTACTATCTTTCAAAGACTTAACTCAATCATAAATGATTTAAGTGTAAATGAACAATGTATCGCACTTCACTATTTTAAATACTCTATTTAATTTCATAAAAAACTGAACACACTGAGTAAAATGTATTTTTTCACAAAAATTATATATATCCATTCAAAAAACGTGGTATAATTATTGCGAAAAATTTCACATAATGAATGGAGGTATTGATATGAAAGCTTATGAATACTTAAAACCTGGTCATGCACAACTTACGGATAAAGAGAAGCCAACCATTACGAGCAGTACTGACGCTATTATTCGCATAGTTAAGACGACAATATGTGGTACAGATCTTCATATCATAAAAGGAGATACACCTGAAGTTAAATCACATACGACACTAGGTCACGAAGGTATTGGAATCATTGAAGAAATTGGTGACAACGTTAACAACTTCAAAGTTGGAGATAAAGTGATTATCTCTTGCATTTCATCATGTGGCAAATGCTACTATTGCAAAAAAGGTATCTATGCACATTGTGAAAACGGAGGAGGATGGATATTAGGACATTTAGTGAATGGTACTCAAGCAGAATATGTTAAAGTTCCTTTTGCAGATAATTCTTTATATCACGCCCCTTCAAATTTAAAAGAAGACGCCCTTGTAATGTTATCAGATATACTTCCAACAGGTTATGAAATTGGTGTTTTAAAAGGTAAAGTTAAACCTGGCTGTACAGTAGCCATTGTAGGTGCTGGTCCTGTAGGTTTAGCAGCATTACTTACAGCACAATTCTATTCACCTTCAAAAATTATTATGATTGATTTAGATGATAATAGATTAGAAACCGCTAAAGAAATAGGTGCTACGCATTTAATTAACTCTAAAGAGACTGAAACCGCAATTAAAAAGGTAAAATCGTTAAATCCACGTGGTGTTGATGTTGCTATTGAAGCTGTCGGAATTCCACAAACCTTTGATTTATGTCAAAATTTAATTGGTGTCGATGGTACGATTGCTAATGTTGGTGTGCATGGGTTACCTGTACAACTTGATATAGATAAATTATGGATTAAAAATATTAACGTAACTACTGGTTTAGTTTCAGGAAATACAACTGAAGAATTACTTGAAGCGTTAAAAAGCAAAATAATACAACCAGAACAACTCGTGACACATTATAGTAAACTGAGTGAAATCGAAAGTGCCTATGATTTATTTAGAAATGCAACAGATCATAAAGCGATTAAATTAATCATAGAGAATGATATCACAATTTAACATATAAAATTGACCTGATTAAAAGATAAATCTACTTTTAATCAGGTCTTTATTGTTATGTTTACTATCTAAAATATAGCCATAAATAACCAACAAATACCGGTAATGTTGAAACAGAATTATTCAACATGTGAACCATCATACTATCTTTGATATTACGTCTTCTGTTATAGGCAAGGTATAATACACAACCCATTAGAAAATAAATTGCATATGAAAATATATTTGTTGATAAATGTTGTGAACTAAAAATAATAGAAGATATAATGAATGGTAGCCAAAATCGATATTTCATAAATAATGTTTCTTTAAAAATTCCTCGGAAGAGTAATTCCTCTAAATACGGACCTATAATACATATCATTAAAACAACAGTTGCAACAATTGAAATATGTGGTAAATGGTCTTTTTGTAAAAGTAAATCTAAACTTTCATTGATTTCTTTCTCATTCGCTGTAGTATCGTTGCCAGTAAATATGACCATTAATACACTACTTAGAATACTAAAAACCATTGATAATACCAGAAAACCAATATTAATAAAGATATCTTTTCCCCTCATTGATTGATATTGTCTTTCATATGTATGACTCAAATAATAATTCCTAACTAACCATATGATTAATAGTGCTGTACCAGTTATTAGCATACTTAATGCGATGGATGTTAACTTACTGAATTTCACTGAAAAAGGTAAAGCTATTAGTGACACGCCAATAGGTATTTGAATTAATAAAATCATTCCGATGAATATCAAAATATTAATTATTTTATTACCTTTAGGTTTTTCGTTAGAAGATTGATTTTGTTTCAAGTCATCCATGATTACCATCTTTCCTTTCTCTTTAAAATGATATGTCCAATATCAACATTGCCTATAATTATCACGCTTGTCAACTTTGTAAAATTCCCCTTATTAAAATGAACGCTAAACTAGGATAGAATTCATTGTCCCCTGTCTTCTCCCCAACCCCAACTTGCTTTGTCCGTGGAATTTCTTCGAAAATTCTCTCTGTTGGGGCCCCAACCCCAACTTGCTTTGTCCGTGGAATTTCTTCGGAAATTCTCTCTGTTGGGGCCTCAACCCCAACTTGCTTTGTCCATGGTATTTCTTCAGAAATTCTCTGTGTTGGGGCCCCAACCCCAACTTGCTTTGTCCATGGTATTACTTCGGAAATTCTCTGTGTTGGACTCATCTCATAAGAATCTGTATATACATAAAGAAAGTCTGGGACATAATATATCCTTGTCCCAGACTTATTTGTTTTAGCCATTAAGTTATTCTTATAGGCTTTATTTAATTGTCATAATCGCTTTACCAGGATCGACTTGTTTTACATCTTCAATTGTTAATGTTTTGTCTTCTTGGTTTGTTATGATTACTGGTGTAATAATACTTGGAGCATGTTCCTTTAAGTATTCTAAATCAATCTTCATTAATGGTTGACCTTGTGTTACTGGTTCATCAGTATTTACCAAACTTTCAAAACCTTCACCATTTAATTTAACTGTATCGATACCAATGTGAATTAACACTTCAACACCACTATCAGACTCCAATCCTATCGCATGTTTTGTAGGGAAAATTGTTTTAACTGTACCATCAAATGGTGCTACAATTTCTCCTGAATCTGGTACAAATCCGATACCATCACCCATCATCTTTTCAGAGAAAACTTTATCAGGTACTTCAGATAACGGTATTATCTCACCATGTCCAGGTGCGTAAATTTCTGTTTCTACAATATCTTCCACATGTACAGGATCATCTGACACTTCTTCATCAATTGTTGTTTCACTTGGTTTTGTAATTTCTCCACTTATTATCTTAGCCATATCATGTTTGATTTGATCAGATTTAGGACCGAAAATAGCTTGCATATTGTTACCGACTTCAAGTACTCCTGAAGCACCTAATGATTTAAGGCCGGCAACATCAACTTTTGATTTTTCATTTACTTCTACTCTTAGTCTAGTAATACAAGCATCTAGATGTTTAATATTTTCTTTACCACCCATTGCTTTCAAAACATCGAATGGCAGTTGACTAGCCGATGTAGTTGTTACAGATGATTTTTTATCTTCACGACCTGGTGTTTTATAGTTAAATTTAACAATAAGGAATCTAAATACAAAGTAGTAAATCACTGCATAAATAATACCTACTGGGATGACAAGCCACCATGCTGTTTTATTAGGTAGAATACCTAATAAAACATAATCTATAAATCCTCCAGAGAAAGTATATCCTAAATGTACATTTAACAAGTATAGTGTCAAGAATGATAAACCATCTAATACTGCGTGAATTACGAATAAGAATGGTGCTACAAATAAGAATGAGAATTCTAATGGTTCAGTAATACCAGTTAAAAATGATGTTAATGCAGCAGAAATCATTAAACCTGCAACTACTTTCTTATTCTCAGGTTTTGCTGTTTGATAAATAGCCAATGCTGCAGCTGGTAATCCAAACATCATGACTGGGAATTCCCCTTGCATGAATTTACCAGAAGTTAAATGAGCACCTTCACGGATTTGTTCAATAAAAATACGTTGGTCGCCTCTAATTATCTCTCCAGCAGCATTTTTCCAAGAACCAAATTCAAACCAGAATGGTGCATGGAAAATGTGATGTAAACCAAATGGTATTAATAATCGCTTAATAAATCCAAATAAAAATACAGCTAAACCTGTATTTGAATCTAATAACCCCTCACTAAATGCATTTAAACCGTTTTGAATCGTTGGCCAAATAATTGCCATCGGAAAGGCTAAAATGAAAGATGTTGTTGCCATCATAATTGGTACAAAACGTTTACCTGCAAAGAATCCTAAATATGATGGTAAGGTAATATTATAGAATTTGTTATAACACCAGGCTGCTAGTGCACCAATAATAATACCTCCGAACACACCTGTTTGAAGTGTAGGAATCCCTAATACATTTGCATATCCATTAGTTGGATCAGATAATTTATCTGGAGTTACATGCAAGAAAGCCCCCATTGTTTTATTTAAAATGATAAAACCAACAAATGCAGCAATAGCAGCTACACCATCTCCACCTGCAAGACCAATTGCTACACCTAAAGCAAAGATAATAGGTAGATTATCAAATATAATACCACCAGCACCTGTAAGCATATTAGCGATTTGTTGAACAATATCATTTTTTATAAATGGAAGATAATGTTGTAACGCTTCGCCTTGAAACGCAGTCCCAATTGCTAATAGCAACCCTGCAGCCGGTAAAATCGCAACTGGTAACATTAAAGCTTTACCGATACGTTGCATTTGACCAAATAGCTTTTTAAACATAATCAATTCATTCCTCTCTATCTTCTTATTTACGTGCCACAAAAAAAGCATGAACAAATAAGACTATCAATTTCATATCACGAAAGATAGACACTCTTATTTGCTCATGCCTGCATAACCAGTAACACGCAATGATTTTATTTACATCTAGTATACACATTCAATAAAGCGTTTACAATACTTTTTGAAAATTTTACATAAAAAAACTCGACTACTTAGAGTCGAGTTTCTAAAAATGTATTATTATAAGAAACGTTTAGCTGCTACAGAGATTGGTGGGATTTGATCAAAGTCTAAGTTTTTATCTTCAGTAATTGATCTATAAGCCCATTTACTGTAACCAAATGCTTCTTCGTTTACAATTTTACCTGGTAATGGTGCAGCATTAGGATCAACATGAACATCAACGATTGTTGGAACATCTTGAGCCATTGCCTCTTCAACGATGTCGTCAAGACGACTTACATCTCTCACAACATAGCCTTTACCACCAGCAGCTTCAGCAAATTTAGCATGATCCATATCAGAGAAATCAATGGCATACTCTAATTCACCAGCAGCTTGTTGTTCATATTTAATGAATGACAATTGTTTGTTATTTAATACGAAGATTGTCATTGGTAAGTTATATTGAACAGCTGTAGCAAAGTCTTGCATTACCATTTGGAACGCACCGTCACCTGTGATAGCTACTGCTTGACGGTTTGGATAAGCAATTTTAGCTGCCATCGCACCTGGTAAACCACAGCCCATAGTACCTAACCAACTAGAAATAATGAATTTATTATTTACAGATAAGTTTAAGTAACGCGTAGACCATACTGTAGAAGTACCAACATCTGCTGAGATAATTGCATCATCTTTTAAGTTAGCATTGATTGCTTTCATTAAACGTTCTGGACGTAATGGTGAATTGTCATTATTCAAATCTTGTTTCATCCATTTATCCCAAACTGCTTTACGTTCTAATGTCTTATCTAAGAATGGACGTTTTGCAACATGCTTAATGTTTTCAGTTAGTTGATGGAAAGCAACTTTACTATCACCTAAAATACCTACATTAATTTTAAAGCGTGCACCAATATTTTCTTCGTTCGTATCGATTTGAATAGCTTTAATGTTTTTCTTAGGTAAATAGTTAACATACGGATAGTTCGTACCAGCCATAATTAATAAGTCTGCATCTTGAATTGTTTGATAAGATGTTTTAGTACCAATTTTACCTAAGTTACCAATACTATAAGGATGATCGTCAGGTAAGATTGTTTTTGCAGGTAATGTGTGAATAACTGGAATTTTTGCAGCTTCAATAAATTCACGTAATTCATCTTTAGCGTGTTGTGTACCTAAACCAATAAGCATTACTGGTTTTTTAGCTTTATCAATTAATTTAGCTGCTTTTTTAATACTTTTGAATTTTGGTGAAGCTGGTTTTGGTTTAGTTGTATCAACTGCACGATTTGTAGTGTCTTTAATTTTTTGAGTTAATAAGTCATTTGGACAAATGATAACAGAGACACCTTTTTTCTCGTATGCCGTACGAATTGCTTCATTTGTAATTTCAAATACGTTATCACCTTTTTGAATTTGGTGGTGATATACAGCAACATCATCAACCATTTTAGAAATGTTTGTCTCTTGGAAGAATTTTGTACCTAATAATGTACTATTTGTTTGTCCAGCAATAATAAGTTGAGGTACATTATCCATTTTAGCATCGTACATACCATTTAATAAGTGTACAATACCAGGTCCTCCGATACTTAAAGCTACACCAATTTTCCCTGTCATTTTTGTGTAACTTGCAGCAGCTAAACTCGCTACCTCTTCATGACGTACGTGATAGAATTTAAATTGATCTCTGACCGTACGTAAGCTATCAACAACAGCATCTACTGAGTCGCCAGGAATACCATATAAATGATCAATATTCCAGGTTTGTAATGCCTTAACTAATGCTTCATTTGCTTTAATTTGTGCCATTTTTACAAATAGCCTCCCTTTCTATTAATATGAGTAAATCTTTTTCCCTTTAGTAAAACAATAAAATCAGTACTGGTATGAGAACAGAACTAATGACTGCTGTTAAAATCATACCAATTGAACTGAACGCTCCTGATTCAATATCAAGCTCTAATGCTTTTGCGGTACCAAATGCGTGAGAAGCATTCCCATAAGTTAGTCCTCGCGCAATGGAAGATTTAAAACCTCCCATACGTAAAAGCATTGAACCTAAAATACTGCCGATTAAACCTGTAGTTATGATAAAGAGCACAGTAATTGTATCTGTTCCTCCCAATTCTTGAGAAACCTCTATACCTACTGCTGCTGTAATTGATCTAGGTAACAGGGTAACAATTGTGTCTTTAGAATAACCAAAGATTTTCAACGTTGTAAATACTAACACAAAATTGAGAACTACACCAGTCAACACGCTTGTGAAAATAATTGTTAAATATTTTTTTATTTTCTTTTTATTTTGATAAAGTGGGTATGCAAGACATACAACTGTAGCGTTTAAAACATGGTTAATCCAGGTACCACCTTTCATATACCCCTTATAGCTTACTCCGCAAACCAATAAAACAATAATTATTGCAATTGATGCAATAAGAGCTGGATTTAATAGTGGATTATTGTATTTATCTTGAATCTTTTTGGAAACATAGTACAGAACAATAGTTAACAAAATCATTAGAACTGCTTGTAAGTATTCATTCATGAGTGATCAGTTCCTTTACGTGTATTGCTTTTTTCTAGCATTTTTTCAGCGATATAACCTGATGATAGTGCTACAAGGCATGTACCAATTATAATAACAATAAAGAATAATATATAATTCATCGTGATATTAGATGCAACATCCATAATTCCTACCACTGATGGGATAAAGAAGAAAACCATTGTTTTAAGTAAAAAGTCTGCTCCTACATTAATCCATGATTCAGGTACAATTTTAAATTGTAACAATAGGAAAAAAAGCATAAGCCCTACGATACTACCTGCTAGAGGTATATGAAGTAATTTTTGAACTTCTGTGCCTATAAAAGTAATAAGCATGATAAGGGCAAGTTGAAGTATTAACTTAATGACAAATTTTGCTTTTTCCATCAACAACACCCCTTTCTAAAAATGTGTCCAAATTGTTACTGTATTTTTTTAGTGACATTTTCTATTATAGTGTTTGCTATTATATATTAAAAATATTTATTCATGATATTTTATATTCCTTAAATCTATGAAAACGCTAGCAAATTAATAGTGCTGAGAACTAATTGATAGTAAAAAAACGTAGGGCAGAATTAATTTATAATTCAAAACCCTACGTTTTCGTTGTAATATGACTTTGTAAAAACATATTATTTCACATCTTTAACAACTTCGCTCTTTTATTAAATGCATTGTTTGTTATTATATTTATATTATTCTTCGGATAATCTTTCTTTCAAAAATTCTATCCATTTATTTGTAGCATGACTTAAACGTTTATCTTTTTTCCAAACGACACCAAGCTCCCAAGTTGTATGTGCATTTTCCAAATGTACAATTTTGACGTCATCATTAAGTAATTGTGCTATAGTGGCTGGCAATATGGAAATACCTAATTGATTAATGACAAGATTTTCAATCACATTCCATTGTGAGATTTGTGAGGCCATGTTCGGCACGAATCCAGCATTCTTCGCATTTTCAATAATTTTATCGTTGAGATAGAAATCTTCATTAAATAAAATGAAGTTCTCATCAGCTAATTCTTCCATTTTAATAGAAGATTTTTGTGCTAAAGGATGTTCTTTATTTAAAACTACAGTCAGTTCTTCTTTGTTTAAAGATATACATTCAAATTTTTGATGATCTACTGGCAATGTTGTCACACCAATATCCACTTCATCATTAAGTATAAGGTTTTCAGTCGTCTTACCACCACTTTCGATTAAGTTGTACGTGATATTCGGATAAAGTTGATGAAAGTCTCCTAATACGCCAATAAATTTACGCATGCTCATCACTGCAGACATACTAATAGTGATATGACCTGTTTCTAAACCATACAAACTATTAATTTCAGTGGGCAAATTATCATATAGTGCGATGATTTCTTGACATTTCTTGAAAAAAATTTTACCTGCATCAGTAAGTACTAAACTTCTTTTACTCCGGTCAAATAAAGGGACAGCCATCTCTGCTTCAATATCCTTAATTGCTTTACTGATAGTTGGTTGCGCAATATACAAGGATTTTGAAGCGTTTGTCATACCACCTTGTTTGACAACTTCAACAAAGTATTTCATGTGTTTTATATCCATGCATATCCCCCTAGTTTTGATATAATTCAATAGTAAGTTTAATTATACAACAAAATTGACCTTTCTAGCGATTAATATATTTAAAAACTATAATTCAAAACATTTTATTTAGTTTTTCAAGTATTTTAAAAAACGAAAATATGTTAAAATAAAAGTCGGCTCATAAAATATATTATGAGGTGAGATATTGAGCTTTTACGAATTTATGCAAAATTTCCTAGGTGATGACACGCCATTAGGTGAATTGGTTGATTGGATTAATCAAGATATCAATTTCCCTAAAGACGTGACGAGCCAAAAAGAAATCTTGACATATTTTCGAAATCATCCATGTCCGGAAAACATACCAGTGACGAGTATCAAACGGGCACTAGCTGTTTTCAACCAATTCACTAAAGTATAAATTGATGTTATGACATGACTTTAACATTTACGCATACTTATATACATGGAGTTAATCATCTCGTACCTGAGTGAGATTACATTTTATTTGAATGTAGTCTCACTCTTTTTTTACTCAAACGATTATTACGATAAAAATATGTATATTTCATTAATGTTACATTTACTTTGATAATTCATTTCTTATATTGTATAGCGCATTTTTAAATACTATTATTATTACTGTCATTAAATAAATACATTTTTTGGGAGAAAGAAATGAAATTCAAAAAATTATTATCTCGTATTATTATCGCTACAATGATTACATTTACTGGAACACTCTCATATCAAGCTATTGAACAAACGCATATTTCCCATGCTGCACATAATTATTATGGTAAAAAACAATGCACTTGGTGGGCATTTAAACGTCGTGCTCAATTAGGTAAACCTGTATCAAATCGATGGGGTAATGCTAAGAATTGGTATAGCAATGCACGTCGATCTGGTTATGCAACTGGACATAAGCCTCGAAAATACGCTGTTATGCAATCAACGAGAGGCTATTATGGGCACGTAGCAGTGGTTGAAAAAGTATATAAGAATGGAAAAATCAAAATTTCTGAATATAATTATAATGTGCCATTAGGCTACGGCACACGCATTATTAGTAAATCGTCTGCACGAAACTATAATTATATTTATTAATCAAATCAAACAAACCGTCAAATAAGTATATCCTTGAAGCTATATATCAAGATATACCCGTTTGACGGCTTTTTAATTATGACTTTCTTATATTCATCAAGATTTCTTGAGCTTTGGCAGTATTAGCTTGTGATTCATATTTGAGCGCTTCAGCTACTTGCGCAATTTCTTCGCCTTTTGCACCTACAACAATCGCTAATGATTTATATTGTAAACTCATATGTCCTTGTTGTATCCCCTCAGACACTAGCGCTCTACATGCAGAGAAATTTTGTGCTAATCCAACAGCAGCAACAACTTGCCCTAGTTCCTGTGCATTTTCAACATTAAGCAAATTTAATGAGGCTTTAGCAATAGGTAAAACTTTCGTACCTCCACCTACTGTCGCTAAAGTCATAGGAACTTCAATAGTTCCAACCAATTTATTACGTGAGCGATCATATTCCCAAGTAGCTATCCCTCTATAATGACCATCTTTGCTTGCATATGCATGAGCACTTGCTTCAACTCCTCTTGTATCATTGCCTGTAGCCAATACTACAGCGTGTATACCATTCATCACACCTTTGTTATGTGTTGCAGCACGATGTATATCTACTTGTGCAAGAACTGACGCTCGTTCCATACGTTGTGCTACCTCTTCGCCACTTCTCTCTCCTCTATGTAAATCTTCAATATCTATTTCCCCTTGTACTTTTACTACTGATGCTGTCGCATGATTAGATAAAATACTCATTAAAACATTTTGATTTGAAAATTTAACTTTTAGATGTGCAGTGATTGCTTCTAATATTGTATTTAACATATTAGCACCCATAGCATCTTTAGTATCAACAAAAACCTTCAAAGATAATAATCGATGATTAGGGAATGTATCTATTTCAATACGTTGATATCCTCCACCTCTTGCTTTAATAGAAGGGTAAGCTTCATCAGCGATTTGATGAATTTGTGATTCTATTTGATATATTGAGTTAGCTAATGTGCCTGTGTCTTCAACATCATCAAAGACAATTTGTCCAATCATTAGACGTTCACTTGAAATTGTCTTAAATCCACCACTTTGATTAACGAGTTTTGCGCCATAACTTGCTGCTGCTACGACAGAAGGTTCCTCTACCATCATAGGTACTACATATTCTTTATCATCAACTATAATTCGAGGTAATAACCCTACTGGTAGTGCACCTTGACCAATGACATTTTCAATTAAACTGTTTGCGACTTCCTCATTAATTAACGGATGATTAAGTAATATTTCATAGTTTTCATCATCTAGCCAACCGTATTCAACAAGTTTTTTTAATTTATCTTTTCGTGTTAAATGTCTAAATCCTTTATCTAAACTTTTCATTTATGTACTCCTTTAAAATATCTTTATATTACTGTAGTAATGTAACCTTTTAACTTTCGCTTTAAATATCAACTGCTAACATTGTCTTGCACTCAAATAATTCAAAACTTTTCACAATTTTTGTAAAGCGCTTACATATTTATTATATATTCCTGGTCATGTCTGTTATATTTCATTGTATAAAACGAATTTTCTTTGGTATGATACTAGTGCTACTTCAAAAAATGAAAGGATGTCACACCTTATGAATATAGGTATAGATAAAATAAGTTTCTATGTACCCAAATATTATGTAGACATGGCTAAACTTGCAGAAGCGCGCCAAGTCGATCCTAATAAATTTTTAATTGGAATTGGTCAAACTGAAATGACTGTGAGCCCAGTGAATCAAGATATCGTATCTATGGGAGCCAATGCTGCTAAAGATATTATAACAGAAGAAGATAAAAAGAATATTGGTATGGTTATAGTAGCAACTGAGTCTGCGATTGATAATGCCAAAGCAGCAGCCGTTCAAATTCACCATCTTTTAGGTATTCAACCCTTTGCAAGATGCTTTGAAATGAAAGAGGCTTGTTATGCAGCAACACCTGCAATTCAACTTGCCAAAGATTATCTTGCTCAACGCCCTAACGAAAAGGTTCTTGTCATTGCTAGTGACACAGCTCGTTATGGTATTCATTCTGGTGGTGAGCCTACTCAAGGTGCCGGTGCAGTTGCAATGATGATTTCACATAACCCAAGTATTTTAAAACTTAATGATGATGCCGTAGCATATACTGAAGACGTTTATGATTTCTGGCGTCCAACGGGTCATCAATATCCCTTAGTTGCTGGTGCATTGTCGAAAGATGCCTATATCAAGTCATTCCAAGAAAGTTGGAATGAATATGCACGTCGCCATAATAAAACACTCGCTGATTTCGCTTCACTATGTTTCCATGTACCATTCACCAAAATGGGACAAAAAGCTTTAGATTCTATTATTAATCATGCCGATGAAACTACACAAGACCGTCTTAACTCTAGTTACCAAGATGCAGTTGATTATAATCGTTATGTCGGTAATATTTACACAGGGTCCTTATATTTAAGTCTCATCTCTTTATTAGAAACACGTGATTTAAAAGGCGGACAAACGATTGGTCTCTTTAGTTATGGTTCTGGTTCTGTAGGCGAGTTCTTTAGTGGAACATTAGTAGATGGATTCAAGGAGCAATTAGATGTTGAGCGCCACAAATCTTTATTAAATAATAGAATAGAGGTTTCTGTTGATGAATATGAACATTTCTTCAAACGCTTTGACCAATTAGAATTGAATCATGAACTTGAAAAATCAAATGCAGATCGTGACATTTTCTATTTAAAATCTATTGATAACAATATTCGTGAATATCATATAGCAGAATAATCTAAACTCAATTCTTTTGCTTTTTTAATTTTTTAAAATGAAAGAAACGAATTTACTATTCATACTTGCCCCCTAAAAACAACGTCATATAGCTGTTTTTAGGGGGTTTTTAATCCCAAGATAGTGCATTTCATCTATTATAGACCTCTACTATTTATATACTGTTTACCTACTATTCATAGATAAAAACGAATCCTATCCATAGATCAACATTGACAAATAACTAAAGCAATTCTATACAATAACGTATCTCAAGGTTTCGTTGTTTTTTTAGGTCTGTATAAATGTGTCATATCTATTTCTTCCAATTTTAATAATTTTATTTTGTTGTCTAAAGTACCTCCGTATCCTGTTAAATTTCCATCTTTACCAACCACTCGATGACATGGTATAAGTATAGAAATAGGATTACTCCCAACAGCACCTCCTACAGCCTGAGCAGACATTGCTGGCTTATTCATTGCTCGTCCTACTGTTTTAGCAATCTCTCCATATGTTTTAAGTTCTCTATAACGAATTGTCTGAAGTTCATTCCATACCTTCTGTTGAAAATCAGTGCCTTTTGGTGCTAACGGTACTTTTATCTCAGGATAATTCCCTTTAAAATACTCTCTTAACCACGCTTTAGTATCTTTAAAAACATCTAACGTATCCTTTGTTTTAATTCCTTTCAAATGTTGATTAGGGTATAAGACATGTGACAACGAGATGCCATCGTTTGTAATTAATTGCAATAAGCCAACGGGCGAGTCATACATTGATTGATACATATTTCTCCAACTCCTTAAATGTGTATATCATTCTAGTCATATCCTTATAAACTAACGCATTCTATTCTGAACATAATTTTATAATATAGATAATTGCTATATTTATGAAATTGGATAAACATTCGAATAGAATGTGATACACCATTAACGATAACTAAAATTGAAAAATGTCATCATTTATATATTAAGTCAATTATCGACAGGTCATACTTTAAGAAAGTCTGGAACTTTGATTTACGTCCCAGACTGGTCAAGATATAGAATTTAAAGTCCAACTCACCCTTTTGATTAGATGTCATTATATTTATTGAAAATTATAAAGTTCATACCCTTTATTTTTTGCATATTCTAATGCGAGAATTTCTAAAACATTAATGAACGCAGGTTCGTCTTTTACTTTTATATATTGAAAAGTGAGGCCGTATTTATCTGCAGTAATGTCTTTTAAATGATTTGGATTTAAGTCCTTATTTTGAGCATAAGCTTTTCTAAATTTAGTTGTACCTGTTTCTGAACGTGAATTGTATTGTCCTAATTTTGTATACAAATCACTATTTATAGGTTGATGTGTGGATGAATATCCTCCAGTTTGACCTACAAACACTGGTTTTTTCTCATCGAAAATCACATAGACACCAAACTTATCCTTAACTTTTTCTCTATCCTCTGGTGTAAACGCCAAAGCCTTTTTATGATCGTACTTAAATAATTTTTTTAGTTTCTTCTGATTATCTTCTAGTAACTCATTTAATTTTTTGCTACCCTTCATACATTTATTCCTCCCAATTAGCAATTAACTTATATACATACATTTTACATGTAGTATATCACTTTTTAAAACTTTTAATCATTATTGTATCGAACTAACATGTCAAAATTTTTATTAATACAAATAACCTCTTTCATTCGTAAATACATTTCTGAATGAAAGAGGTTTGTTATTGTAATTATCTATGACTTAATATGTGGAATATTTAATTTATTTTTATGAGATGAAGTATTCGTATCGCATTTGCAATTAGATTTACACCCACCACAATCACCTTCTTTTGAACGTTTAAAGAATTTTACTAATGTCATTGCTGTATAACCAAAAATCGCTATGAACAATATTGTATTGACTAAAATAAACATGACGAATTCATCCTTTATATAAATAATTGACTAACTTGATAGAATACGAACGTTAATATATATGCTGTTGCTATTGGATAAACAACCGCTAGTAATGTCCATTTCCAAGAACTTGTCTCTTTACGAATCGTAGCGACTGTTGAAATACAAGGAACGTAAAGTAAAATAAAAATCATGAATGCATAAGCTGAAAGTGGAGTGAATTGCTGTTGAATGACTTGTGTTAAACCACTTTCGCTAGAAGAGTATAAAATAGCCATAGAACTGATAATCACTTCTTTAGCAAGAAAGCCAGGTATTAAAGTTGCTCCTGCCTGCCAAGAGCCAAATCCTAAAGGTGCAATTAAATTCGCGAACCCTTGACCAATCATATGCATAAAACTTTGATTAATCGGGACATTAACACCGTGCGGACCGATGTATGTGAGTGTCCAAATAACGACTGAACCACCAAAAATAAAGGTACCTGCTTTTTTGACAAAACCTTTTGCTTTTTCCCAAGTACTGCGCCAAAGTGTTTTAAATGATGGAACACGGTATGTCGGTAACTCCACAATAAAAACAGACTGATTATCTTTTAATATCAATTTATTCAATAACGTACTTACTAGTAAAGCGACAACTATACCTAAAATATATAAGCTTAATACAACTAGTGATTGATGTGCTGAAAAGAACGCTCCTACAAAAAGTGCATAAACCGGTAAGCGTGCTGAACATGACATGAAGGGTGCAACCAATATTGTAATCAAACGTTCTTTCTCATTCTCTATACTTCTTGCTGCCATAATACTTGGTACATTGCATCCAAATCCAATAATCATAGGAATAAATGATTTTCCACTTAAACCTATAGATTCCATTGTTTTATCCATTAATACAGCTATTCTTGCCATATAACCTGAATCTTCTAATAAAGAAATAAAAAAGAATAACACAACAATTTGTGGTACAAATACCAATACAGAACCCACACCAGCGATAATACCATCTGTAATAAGATCTTGAAGAAACGACGTAATATGTAATGTATTCATAACAGATTTAATCCATTCTGATAAAGGACCACTTATAAAAGCGTCTAATTGATCAGATAATGGTGTTCCTATCCATGTAAAGGTTGTTTGAAAAATAAGCCACATAATACCTAAAAATATAGGTATACCTAGATATCTATTTAATAATAATCGATCCACTTTTGAAGTAAAGAATTGTTTATCCTCTTCGGGATATTCTACGATATCTTCCAATAGCTGATTAATGTAATCATTTCGCACAGCTTCAATTCTTTGGCGTGTTGATTGTTCTGTCGCGTTACTTAACTTTCGCTTAATGGGTTCTAACTGTTCTAAAATCATGGCATCGAGTTCTTGATAAATTTGAACATTGTCTATTAAATACTGTATGGCTATAAAACGTAAACGTTCTGTTGGATACATATTATCCTGTTTGATAATTGAACAAATTTGTTGAATTGCAGTTTCAATTTCAGTTCCATAATTAATCTTAAATGCACGACGTTGATGTGGTTCTAAATAATTAAGCTCTCCTAAAAGACTATGTGTCCCCTTTGCCTTTCTAGCAACAATTGGAAATACCGGTACTTTTAATTTTCTCATCAAAGCTTGATAGTTAATTTTAATACCTCTTTGTGTTGCAACATCTATCATATTTAAACCAATAATCATAGGTTTGTTGAGTTCCATCAACTGTATTGTAAGATTAAGATTTCTTTTAAGCTGACATGCGTCAATAATGTTAATCATTCCTGTGAATGACGTTGACATTAAATAATCTGTGACAACCGTCTCATCTTTAGAAATAGGTGATAAATCATAAATGCCCGGTAAATCAACTAAATCACCTACATTATCTTTCAATTTTCCTACTTTCTTTTCAACGGTTACGCCACTCCAGTTACCTATATATTCGTAAGAACCGGTTAACGCATTAAATAATGATGTTTTGCCTACATTAGGGTTTCCAAGAATACAGTAGCTTTGAGTCATTATAACTACTCCTCTAATGTTATGAGTCGTGCATCACGTTGTCGTAAACTTAAATGTTGACCATTTACTTCAACAACGCTAGGACCGTTGAGTAAACATTTCTGTTTGATGCTAATTTCACTTCCAATGTTTAAGCCTAATGCCCCTAAACGATACAACATATTTTTATTTGAAATCCCTATATGCTTCACTTTATATTTTTTATTTTTTACCCCATTGTTTACACTAATCATATTGTTCACACTCTCTAATTAATAATCATTATCATTATCATTTAACAACAGAATATGCCTTAAACTACTTTTTTACAATAACCAATTAACAGGATGTATGTCTTTTTTGTGAACAATACATTATTTTAAACGTTTATTCATATCGTTAATATTGATGAAAATATTAACGATATGAATAAACGTTCTTCTATCAATTGCAATAATTATTTCCTTTCCAAACTAAAAAGTCGTTGTAAAGTGGCTATAAGTCATCTCCCTCATTCACGCACATTACAACGACATGTTATATATAAATTAAAACATTTCAGAAACAACTTTTTGTTCTAAGAAATTAAGTAAGTAATCTGGACTTCCTGTTTTAGCATCTGTACCAGACATCTTGAATCCACCAAATGGATGATAACCCACTACTGCAGCTGTACAACCTCTATTCAAGTAAAGGTTACCTACATCAAATTCATTCACAGCCTTAATCCAATGTTCACGATGATTAGTAATTACAGCGCCTGTCAAACCATAGTCAGTATCATTAGCTACTTCAATAGCCTCATCAAAATCCTTGACCTTAATAAAGCCTACGACTGGTCCAAAAATTTCTTCTTGCATGATACGATCCGCAGATTGTAGTCCGGAGAAAATCGTTGGTTCAATGAAATAACCGGTAGAATCATCTGTTCCACCACCAGTCTCTAGTTTGCCTTCTTTTTTACCAATTTCAATATAATTTTTGATTTTATCAAATTGTTTTTGATTAATTACTGGCCCCATAAATGTGTTCTCTTCAGTATTACCTAAAGTTAATTTTTGAGTTAATTGAATTGCTTTTTCCAATATTTCATCATGTACGTCTTGATGGACTATGGCACGAGAACACGCAGAGCATTTTTGACCAGAGAAACCAAAAGCAGATGTAACAATTGCTTCAGCCGCTAAATCTGTATCTACATTATTATCTACAACTATCGCATCTTTGCCACCCATCTCTGCAATAACACGTTTTAAAAACTGTTGTCCTTCTTGCACTACAGCACTACGTTCATAAATACGTGTACCTGTAGCTCGGGATCCTGTAAATGTGACAAAATGTGTATCTTTATGGTCGACTAAATAATCTCCAATTTCTTTTGGATCACCAGGAACAAAATTTACAACACCTTGTGGTAAACCTGCTTCTTCTAATATTTCCATTAATTTATAAGCAGTCAAAACTGTATCCTCAGCAGGCTTTAATAATACAGTGTTACCTGCAACAACAGGGGCTAAGGTTGTACCAGCCATAATTGCAAATGGAAAATTCCATGGTGGAATTGTCACGCCTGTACCAATAGGTTTATAAAAATAGCGATTATGTTCACCTTCTCTGTCTAATACTGGCTTACCATCTGCAAGTTCCATCATTGATCTTGCATAATATTCTATAAAATCAATACCCTCAGCTGCATCTCCAACTGCTTCATCCCAAGGCTTGCCGGCTTCATAAACCATAATAGCGGAAATTTCCTCTTTTCGACGACGGATAATTGCGGCTACACGTAACAGTAATTCTGCACGGTCCTTATGCGACCACTTCTTCCATGATTGATACGCATGATTTGCTGATTCGAAAGCTTTTTCAATATCATCTTGCGTTGCTTTAGACACTTTCGCAATGAGCTGTGATGTATTCGCAGGATTCACTGAATTAAAAGTATCAGTTTTAGTAAGTTTTTCTCCGTTAATCACAAGTGGTATATCTTGTCCTAGTTGCGCTTTTACTTTCCTTAATTCTTCATTAAAACGCTCAACATTTGTCTGTACTGAAAAATCAATACCAGGTTCATTTTTGAAAGGTACTACCATTCTAATTACCCCCTATGAATTTATCATTTCTACCATCCTTTGTGCATAAAGGTATGACTTGTCATCTTCTTTTATTTTAAAGATTTTTCTTCGCCATAACCTTTGTATTATTTTACTATGTAAGCTTATATATTTGCAAACGCTTACATTTTAAAGTAAGTGACTTTTAGAACCGTATAACTCTCGCTTTCTATAAATAAATTTACAGTTTTAACATTATCTATGTTTAAATATCTCATTTAACTTATGCTTATCAAGAGAATTTTTTAAATTAATCGCTTCATTGACTTATTCTTACGTTATTATCATTGAACGTAAAAATTTATTCGATTATTGTATAGACGTCTAATAGAATCAAATCTATTAAAAATAATACTCTTTTCACCCATCTTCTCGTCATATTACATCTATAAAGTCGTTTAATTTCAACTAATTTTTTCTCAAAAATTTAGCACTACTTAGAATACTAAATATCAGCTCCAAGTAGCGCTATTAATTTTATTAAGATGTGATAAAATCGCCACCATTGACATGAATAACTTGACCAGTAATATAGGAACTATCTGCATGTGTTGCTAAGAAGACATAAGATGGTGCAAGTTCTGCTGGTTGTCCACGACGACCCATCGGCGTTTCGTCACCTTGATGTTCTACTTTTTCTTCATCAAATGTCGCAGGAATTAAAGGTGAATAGATTGGGCCGGGCGCAACGGCGTTAACGCGAATTCCCTTTTCCATTAAAGTAGTAGCAAGAGAACGGGTAAACGATACTATGGCACCTTTTGTAGCTGAATAATCAATGAGATGCCCCGATCCTCTATATGCTGTGACACTTGTAGTGTTTATAATTGTATCTCCTTCAGATAGGTAAGGTACTGCTGCCTGGGATAAAAACATCATACCAAAAATATTCGTCATAAAAGTTTCTTTCACTTGTTGTGGAGTGATATCTTCAAAATGATCGCGTGGAAATTGCACGCCCCCATTATTTACTAATATATTTAAACTACCGAAGTCATTTATGACATCTTTGATTAACTTTTGAGATTGCTTTTCATCTTTTAAGTCATGAGCATAAGCTTTAGCTTTTACACCCATTTCTTGAAGTCGATTAACTGTGTCTTCGGCATCTTGATGTTCGTCATAATAACCAATAGCAACATTTGCCCCTTCTTTAGCATATAGTATTGCTATCGCACGTCCAATACCTGAATCTCCTCCTGTTATTAGAGCAACTTTATTCTCTAACTTTCCTGCTGCTTTATATTCTTCTAATTCTGCAATGGGTTTAGGTTCCATATCCGCTTCAATACCTGGTTGTCTATTTTGAGTATATCCTTTGATTTTGTTGTGAAATTTTAATAAATTCACTTTTCATTACCTCACTTTATGTTTTACATTTAAATTCCCATAAAGTTTTATCATCAAACACGTACAGTAATTATATTAGAAAATCTAATATGCTATTGTTTAATCAAACTAAGGGATGAGTCAATATCCATTCTATAGACGCATGTTTATCATCATAAAAAAATGTACACTCATATATAATTCAATAAAGGAGTTGTATCCTATGAGAAAAATACTTAAGGGTATTATATTATCATTAATAATCATCGGCTTAATCAAAACGTTCAATGAATATGATATTATACATTGTGCAAATCATTATTTCGAACAAATCAAAAGTGGAAAAATAATTGAAGATATCAAAATCGATCATTTCAATAATTATCATAATATTAATTTTGAAGATCTAAATCCTTCTGACTTTTTTTAACATTTATGTCATGCTAATTGAGAAAAAGATAAAAACATGATGTTATGCAATGTTTCCTGTTAATAAATTAAAACGATGTATTTTGTTATTTTATCCATTAATTATTTATACCTATATAGATTTATTGATTAATCTTTCTTAAAGGTAACACATAATACTATCCCATAATATATAAGCTAAGTAGTTGACTTGTATACCTATAGGGGGTACATTAGATGTGAAATGGAGGCATTTAGATGGCGAATACAACGTTGACTTTGGATATTATTGGTATGACATGTGCTGCGTGCTCAAATCGTATTGAAAAGAAATTGAATCGTATGAATCATGTTCAAGCTAAAGTGAATCTGACTACTGAAAAAGCAACTATCGACTATGAGTCTGACGATTATCATCTCGAAGATTTTGTAGAGCAAATTCAAAGTCTCGGCTATGATGTTGCAGTTGAGCAAGTAGAATTAAATATAAATGGTATGACATGTGCTGCATGTTCTAATCGTATAGAAAAGGTTCTAAATCAAACGCAAGGTGTACAACAGGCAACAGTAAACTTAACTACCGAACAAGCACTCATCAAATATTACCCTAGTGCTACGAACACGGAAGCATTAATTAAGCGTATTCAAAATATTGGATACGATGCTGAAACTAAAACTTCATCAAAAGCGCAATCAAATCGTAAAAAACAAGAGTTAAAACATAAACGCAATAAATTAATCATTTCAGCTATTTTATCGTTGCCACTATTATTAGTAATGGTGGTGCATATCTCACCAATTTCCATTCCATCCATTTTGGTCAATCCTTGGGTACAATTAATTCTTTCAACACCTGTCCAATTTATTATTGGGTGGCAATTTTACGTTGGCGCGTATAAAAATTTGCGAAATGGTTCAGCTAACATGGATGTATTGGTTGCTGTTGGTACCAGTGCCGCATATTTTTATAGCATTTATGAAATGATGATGTGGCTCACACATCAAACACATCACCCGCATTTATATTTTGAAACAAGTGCTATTTTAATTACGTTAATTCTTCTTGGTAAATATTTAGAAGCACGTGCCAAATCACAGACTACCAATGCATTAAGCGAATTGTTAAATTTACAAGCGAAAGAAGCACGAGTAATTAAAGAAAATAAAGAAATTATGCTTCCACTTGATAAAGTTAAAGTCGGAGATACTTTACTAATAAAACCCGGCGAAAAGATACCTGTAGATGGCAAAGTCACTAAAGGTGATACTTCTATTGACGAATCCATGCTAACTGGTGAGTCTATACCTGTTGAAAAAAGTAGTGGCGATTCAGTGATTGGTTCTACCATGAATAAAAATGGTTCAATCATGATTGAAGCAACTCAAGTAGGTGGTGATACTGCATTATCACATATAATTAAAGTGGTTGAGGATGCTCAAAGTTCTAAAGCACCGATTCAACGCTTAGCTGATATTATTTCTGGATATTTTGTTCCGATTGTAGTTAGCATTGCGGTTATTACTTTTATCATATGGATTATATTCGTTCACCCCGGGCAATTTGAACCTGCACTTGTTTCAGCAATATCTGTTTTAGTTATTGCTTGTCCCTGTGCACTTGGTTTAGCAACGCCTACATCTATTATGGTAGGTACAGGACGTGCTGCAGAAAATGGCATATTATTCAAAGGAGGCCAATTTGTAGAACGTGCACATTATGTTGATACAATCGTGCTAGATAAAACAGGCACAATTACTAATGGTCAACCTGTAGTAACTGATTATGTTGGTGACAATGATACATTACAACTTTTAGCAAGTGCTGAAAATGCTTCAGAACATCCTCTTGCTGATGCTATTGTTACTTATGCTAAAGATAAAGGTCTTAATTTACTTGATAATGACACTTTTAAATCAATTCCGGGACATGGTATTAAAGCTACGATTCATCAACAACAAATCCTTGTGGGCAATCGAAAATTAATGAACGATTACAATATATCTATTAGTAATAAATTAAATGACCAATTAAATCACTATGAACATTTAGGTCAAACGGCAATGATGATTGCCGTGGATAATCAAATTAATGGAATCATTGCTGTTGCTGATACAGTAAAAAATGATGCTAAACAAGCGATAAAAGAACTAAGAAATATGAATATCGACGTGGTTATGCTGACTGGTGATAACAATCGAACAGCTCAAACCATCGCCAAACAAGTTGGCATTGAACATGTAATTGCAGAAGTGTTGCCCGAAGAAAAGGCACATCAAATCTCTTTATTACAAGACAAAGGTAAACAGGTTGCCATGGTCGGTGATGGAATTAATGATGCGCCTGCACTTGTAAAAGCCGATATTGGAATGGCTATAGGCACTGGAGCTGAGGTAGCGATTGAAGCTGCAGATATTACGATTCTTGGTGGTGACTTGCTATTAGTTCCAAAAGCTATCAAAGCAAGTAAAGCTACGATTAAAAATATTCGACAAAATTTATTTTGGGCATTTGGATATAACGTAGCTGGCATCCCAATAGCTGCTTGTGGTTTATTAGCACCTTGGATTGCCGGTGCTGCTATGGCATTAAGTTCTGTTAGCGTAGTTATGAATGCATTAAGACTGAAAAAAATGAAACTATAGCATATATAAGATGATGATAAATATCTTACAAAATGATTTACTTTCTAAACAATCTATACATAAAGCTTTAAAAATTTACATTTAAGCTTTATGATAATATGTAATATGCGGAGTAAAAAGGAGTGATAATTATGACACAAAAAATCATAAAAGTTGAAGGAATGAGTTGCGAACATTGTAGAAACGCCGTAGAATCGGCACTAGCTAAACTAAATGGCGTATCAAGTGCTGAAGTAAATTTAGATGAAAATCATGTACGCGTTGAGTATAATGATTCAAAAGTTACATTTGAAAATATGAAAGAAGCAATTGAAGAACAAGGTTATGATGTTAAATAATTGCTAACGTTAAAAAGCATAAAGGGAATGCTTCTCATTACCCTTTATGCTTTTTAATTTACTCTTAACTCCGTCGTGCCAGTATTTAATACTTCCATTGTTGCATCTAAAGCATCAAAAATAAGATGTTTGATTGCCTCTTCAGTATAAAATGCTATATGCGGTGTAACAATAATATCTTCTCTAGTAATTAATTCCTCTAAAAGTGGGTCATTCAAACCTTCTTCACTTCTATCTGTCGTATATACTCCAATTTCATATTCATAAGTATCAAGTGCTGCACCTTTAATTTGACCTTGCTCTATTGCAGATAACAAAGCCTTGGTATCTACTAAGGATCCTCTAGCACAATTTACAAACACAGCACCCTTTTTAAACATTTGAAACATGTTTTCATTAAACAGGTAATTGTTATATTGTGTTGACGGCATATGTATTGTGACAATATCTGCCTCTTTAATTGCCTCATTTATACTTTGTTTATAGGTAACGTAAGGTTTCACATGTTCACTTGGAAAAGGATCATACGCTACAACGTCACATAGATATCCTTCTGAGAATATTTGTGCAACAATGCCACCAATATGTCCCGTGCCAATAACCGCTACCTTTAAATCTTTGATTGATTGAGATAAAATTGATGCTTCCCACCTAAAATCGTGCAATCTCATTTTTCTTTGAATATGATTAAAGTGACGTACAATATTGATGGCTTGAGTCACGGTAAACTCAGCAATGCTTCGAGGTGAATAGGAAGGCACATTAGATATAATAAGACCATATTTAGATGCTAACTCTAAATTATAACCATCAAATCCAGCACTTCGTTGAGCGATCTGCCGAATTCCAAGTTGATTTAATTTATTATAAATTGTTTCTGATAATGGTAATGTTTGAGACAATGATAGTCCATCAAATCCTTCAATAGATTGGACATTGTCTTCAGTTAACTGTTCTTTCGACATATCCACTTCCACTTCATGTTGTTGTGACCACATTTCAATATAATGTTCATCTTCTTCTCTGACACCCATTAATTTAATTTTAGTCATTTTATAACTCCTTTATCTTTCATACAAATACCGTAATTGTGTTAAGCGATTCGCCGCTTCTTCTAATTGTTTATCATCGAGCGCCAATGAAACCCTCACATATTGATTACCATTTTCACCAAATGGTTTACCAGGTGCAACTAAAATTGACTTTTCTTTTAATAACAACTGTTCGAATGCTTCACTATCATAACCCGGGGGTGTATGTAACCAAATGTAAATACCTCCCTTAGAGTGAACAAACGGTAAATGTGCATGTTTTAGTTGTGATTCAAAATTATCACGTCTACGTCTAAATATTTCATTTTGCTTTTCTAAAAACTCATCATAATGATTGAGTGCATACGTAGCAGCATCTTGAAGTGCTCCAAACATACCTGCATTTGTATGAGTTTGATACTTCTTTAACGCTTGAATCATTTTTTTATTACCAACAGCAAACCCAACACGAAAGCCTGACATATTATAACCTTTAGATAAAGAGAATATCTCGATAGCAACATCTTTTGCATTTTTAGAAGCTAATATGCTTGGATTTTTGGCGTCAAATCCAAAAGCACTATATGCAAAGTCATGAACTATCTTTGTTTGAGTACCTTTAAAACGATGAATCGCTTCATCAAAATCATCTTGTGTCGCTGTCGAACCGGTAGGATTATTGGGATATGTTAAATAAATTAGCTTAGTCTTCTCAAGAACTTTAGCACTTATAGTATTCCAATTCGGCAAATAATTTGGTGGCGACAATTTTAAAGGGAGTGGTTTAGCATCAGCTAACATGACCCCCGCTAAATAATCTGTATATCCCGGATCAGGTAAAAGTACAATTTCACCAGGATTAACAACACAAGTAGGTAATGCAACAAGACCATTTTTAGTCCCATATAAAATACAAACTTCATCTTCTTTGTCTAATTCAACATCGTAATGTCTTTGGTAGAAGTTAACAATAGCTTGTTTAAAGGCATCTTTGCCGTGAAATGGACCATACTTTTGATTTTCTGGAATACATAGCGCCTCTGAAAAATGATTGATAATACCCTTTGGCGTTTCTCCATCTGGAATTCCAACTGCCATATTTATAAGTGGTAAAGGACCATGTTCAACTATACGGCCCATTGTTTTGCCAAAGTAGCTATCAGGAATTGAAGCTAGCCTTTCTGACATTTCCATGCTATGCCTCCTCATTAAAATAATTTAATTAGTAAGTACTTTATATTATAACAATAGTTAGAATTTTCTGAAATAAGAAAACAGCATTATATCTCATAAACTATTGAAGCAGCCTGAAAAAGCACTAGTGAACCATATCAAAAAATGTATCGGTCGTCCAAACAGCATAATATTGCGTTCCATTTTTTAGAAATTCTAACATTTGATACACAGCAATTACAAAACTTATTGATACTAAACTTATTAGAAATAAAAAAAGCATTAAACAACATCATACAATGTTAGTTTAATGCTTTAAATATCAGTATATTATTAATCACATATGATTAGTGAATATAGTTATATGAAGCAGCTTGGCTCGCAGAGATTGTACGTGAAGTGACAACACCTGCACCGTGACCGTAGTTCATTTCTGAAACTCTGATTGAACCATTGCTGTTTACACCTTCAACGTATGCTACGTGTCCGTATGCACCTTGTGACGTTTGTAAGATTGCACCTTTAGCAGGCGAATTGTTTACTGTGTAACCAGAACGTGCTGCAGCGTTTGCCCAGTTGTTTGCGTTACCCCACGTTGAACCGATTTTGCCACCTACTCTGTCAAATACATAATATGTACATTGACCTGAAGTGTATAAGTTACCAGATGCTGAGCGAGCGTTTGATAAAGATACACCGTTTGATGATGGCGCAGAAGTTGTTGTAACGTGAACATTACTACTTGATGTTGAATAGCTTGCGCCTAAACCACCAGTCGGTTGAGTTGTTCTTTGTGATTGCGTGTTGTTTGATTGATAGTTGTTGTAATTGTTGTAATTACTGTAGTTATTGTAGTTGCTATAGTTATTGTAACCATAGTAGTTGTAGTTATTATAATTATTATAGTTATATGAAGTATTTACACGATCTGGACTCCAGTTACCTTTCCAAGTGTAGTGGTAGTTACCTTCAGCATCGATTGTGTAAGTGTAGCTATATGAATAAGGGTCGTTTGGATTGTACCCATCATTATTTTGTTCTGCTGCTTGTGCGTCATGGTGTGCAAATGCGAAAGTAGCGATTCCTGCAGTTGCAATTGTAGCTGTAGCGATTTTTTTCATTGTTAAATATCCTCCTAAAAATTTAAATAATTAATTTCATATAATGAATAGTCATGTGACTAAAATATTTACTTTGTTATCCTTGGTTTCGTTCTTTTTTAACGACAAGCATTACTTTATCAGAAAAATGTACGTTTGTGTGCGGTGTTATCATTTTGTAATGTTTACATAGAGTTATTTCGTTAAACGAAGTCTGTAAATAGCGTAACGAAAGCATGTAACTAACAATGTTTCATGTAACGTTTTATAATTGTTATATTCTTGTAATAATAAATTTTGCTATTATTACAACTTTAGCTTTGATGAGTTTAATCTATCTTTTAAATATTTAGCCAATAAAGAATATTTACTTGATGTAAATTTAATCTTAGATATCGTTAAGATTGTTCATAAAATTGATAAAAAATGAGGTGAGACAGAATTCGTATCGAATTCGTTATCCCACCCCATCACTATGGTGAACTATAATAATAAATACCATATACCCATTTTTGACTTAATTGTTTTTGTCATCTCATTAAATCATGACTAAGGAAACACATTGAATCTAACTCTAATTTCTAGTGATATATAGCTCTCTTATTTTTATTTTTGAATATTATTTTTCATTAACTTCTTTCATTTTCTTAATGATTTCATTAGATAATGCCTTAACACCACTGTATTCCAAGTGAATACCATCATATGCAAAATACTCAGAATGACCTTCAGATGTTTTATACCAATCAACAATATGAACATTTTTATGTTTCTTAGCTACTTGTTCCATAATTTTATTATTAGTAGACTCGTAGTCTCTCGGTACTCTTACCTTAATTAAGTAAATATCTGCTTCACCTAAAGAATCAATTAATTCATTCATTTGATTTTTCGTAAACTCACCGTTTGTACCAAGTTCTATCACAACACTCTGACCTTTTTTAGTATAATCTTGGTACTTTTGATTGATTAAATCTTTACCCTCAATTAACTGTCGGCCAACTTTTCCATCAATATTAGCATTTGGTACTTTTTCACTAAAGACTTGACCGATATCTACCATTACTGAATCTCCCAGCAATAATGGAGACGCTTCTTTAGGATTAAAATGTTGTTGTGAAGACTTATCTTGATTATTTTCATCTGGCTTTTTAGGTTTTGCTTTCTGGTTCGTTTTAAAAGATTTTTGTTTCGCAGCTTGTTGTTTATCATGCTCTTTACCCAAACTATCATAGGCACCAAATACTATGAATGCAGAAGGAACAAGCAAGATTAACACAATAATCGTTCTTGAAAATCTTGTTAAATTTTTCGGTATCACCGTGAATGCTTTAAATCCATTTTTTCTAATAGGTGTTTCGATAAATTTATAAGATACTTCAGCCATGACAAACATAAGTATCACTTCACAAATATATACAAACCAAGGAATCTGACCTTGTACGAAATAACTATTCATAAAAATAATGATAGGATAGTGCCATAAATATAAACTATACGATCTCTTACCTATATAAATAAATAACTTGAAACTTAGTATTTTCTTTAAAACACTTGATGGATGCACAACGCTTGCAATGACAAACAGTGTTAAGAACGAGATGGCATAAAATCCTCCACTATATATCCATTTATCTTGATCACTAACCACTACAAACAAATAAATGAGCACTGCCATTCCGACTATGCCTATTGCACTTATACTTGCTTTAGCACCTTTAGATATATCCTTTCTGAAAGAGAACGGTGGCCAAATAAATGCTAGTAAGCATCCTAATAATAACGTTTGTAAACGTGTGTCAGTCCCGAAATAAACTCTAGAATTGTTACCTGTATACATATGTATCGTTATCATTGCAGTTAATGATAATAAAGAGATGATTAATAGAATAATCATTGTAGTTCTCTTTTTGAAAAACTTTAATAAGCCTAAAAGTATAAATGGAAAGAATAGATAGAATTGTTCTTCAATAGCTAATGACCACAAATGCTTTAATGGCGCTACAGCAAATTGATTAAAATAGTCTACGTCTTGTATGATATACCACCAGTTAGAAACATAGAAAAGTGCTGCTATAGCATCATGTTTTATACTAATAATTAATTCGGGTTTAAATAGTAATGTATATATTAAAACAACCGTGACAACAAACATCATTGCTGGTATTAATCGTTTAAATCTTCTAAGCCAAAAATTAACTAAATTAATAGAATTATTTCTATAATACTCACTTAATAATAAACTAGTTATGAGATAACCAGAAATGACAAAAAAAGTATCTACTCCAAGGAATCCACCAGATAACCATTTCGTATTTAAATGATAAATGATTATCCCAATGACTGCTATAGCTCTCAAACCATCTAAACCAGGCAAATAGTGCGGTTTATAAGTTTTGTTGAGACGTCTATAATTGTTCTCGTTCATTCAATTACACTCCGTTTAATTTTTAAAATACTTGCTCTTAATATTATCACAATTACATCCTCAATTGCATTGACATGTCATCTTTTTACTTTAATATTATACTTTAACAAATTAAATAGGTATACATTTATTAGAGCATCTTCATATAAGTTGTGTAGGCAAGCAATTTAAATGTATCTATATATGATATTAAACACACCATTTATATAACCATATCTTTTAAATAAATACAAACATAATATCATTTAATTTTATTATATTTTTTCAGTCTAGATGTTATATTTTCACTTTGTTAACATCACTTTGTTATATAAATCATTTTAATTAGACTTTCAAATAAAAAAGAGCCTAGAACACAAAGCAATGTGTCCTAGGCTTTTTAATGTATTGCATCGATAACTAAAATTAAAACTTACTTATATACAAGGAGTCAATTTTAGTCCTCGTTGCTGAGAGAACAACGAATGCTGTCTCACTCTTTCTAATTATATTATTAGATTTGGATTACATACCCCAAGCAGATAAACCTTGTGCTTTATATGCTTTATAAGCGGCATTGATTTGATCATTTACTGAACCAGTTGAACCCCAACCTGGCATAGTTTGGAATAATCCAGCAGCACCTGAAGCATTACGTGCATGTAATTGACCATTTGATTCTCTAGCAATGATGTGTTCCCATGTTGAAGCAGATACACCAGTACGTGCAGCCATTTGAGCAGCAGCATATGAACCTACAGAACCAGCAGTATTACCATTTGATAATCTTACTGAACTACTGTGAGAGCTGTAGTTATGGCTTGGTGCTGAGTATGAAGTAGTTGATGTGCTGTAGCTACGACTTTCTGAAGAAGTTGGAGCTGAAACAGCTTGTACATTTGTGTTACTAGATTGTGTATTTGCACTTACTTCTTGGTTTGATGATGATTCTGTGTAATCAGCATCTGAACCAGCTACAGCGTAGCTCCATGACCATTCAGAACCATTTGAAGTGAAGTTGTATTGGTATCCATTGTCTACGAAATGAATATCGTAAGCACCAGCTTGAACTGGTTTAGCATTTAATTCTTCAGGATTATGTTGTGCTAAATCTACTAAGTGTGCTTTATCAACGTTTGTAGTTTCTGAAGCGTGTGCTTCATGTCCTGATAAACCGTAACCTGCAATTCCTAAAGATACTGCTAATGTAGAAGCGATAACTGTTTTTTTCATGATATATAAATCCTCCAGATATAATTTAAAATTTGTTTGTTTTGTTATTTAAATGTTTTAAATTCGTTGTGCTATATTGAAAATGTTTTTTGTTAACTTTTGACGCTACCCACTATAACATAAAAATCGCCTTTGTATATTACACGTTCCTTACAAAAGGTTACAATATCAACATTGTTTTGTAATCTTAAAACAGATATATTTCAGTTTGTAACATATAATTCCTTAATATTAGTTTCATATTCCACCTTAATTTAAGTAATTACCTTGTGTTTCAAGCTGAAATACTATTATATTAAGTTATCTGTAAAATTACAGATTGCAATGTTGTTACATAAATGAAATAATTCTAACTATTTGATTCTAAATATTATCATTTTTTATGAAGGTTTGCTTATTTTAATGATGTTACTTTTTAACTCTTATTCTTTAATAAACAAAATGTAACTCTATATATCAATTTGGAACTCAAAATATCTTTTATATTAAACGACGTTACCATTTTCTATATAGGTGAGTTATCATTTTAGACTATATAATAGAAGAAACACATCGTTCTCATTCATAAACATTTCATTCATTATATTAAAAAAGAGAGTGAGACCAATGAATAATGCTTCATCCATGGTCTCACTCCCGAGATTTTTATTTAAAATTAATACGTCTTAACTCCCCATAGTACTTCTTCACATTTTCTAATAATTGTTTTAAGTACTTCAATCCGACTCGTTTTTTTATGATCTGCCGGAACAATATACCAAGGGGCATATGAAGTGTTTGTAGATTCAATCATATCATGACTTGCTTCTAAATATTCATCCCATTTTTCTCTATTACGCCAATCTTCTTCAGTAATCTTCCATTGTTTATCAGGATTATTTTCACGGTCTTTAAAACGCTTAAGCTGCTCATCTTTATCTAAACATAAGAAGAATTTTAATATGATTGTACCTTCATCTGTCCACATCTTTTCAAATTGATTGATTTCATCAGATGCTCGTTGCCATTCATTCTGGCTTGCAAAACCTTCTACACGTTCAACTAGTACACGACCATACCAACTCCGATCAAATATTTCTATATGACCTGATTTTGGCATCTTTTTAGCAAATCTCCACAAATAATGATGCTTAAGTTCGACATCCGTAGGTGCACTAATACCATTCACTTCATATCCTGTTGGATCTAATTTTTCTCTAATACGTTTAATATTGCCACCTTTACCAGCAGCATCCATACCTTCGAAAACCAAAACAAGGGGAATCTTTCTTTCATATAAAGCAAATTGGATTTCTCTCATTCTCTGTTGCAATTCAACAATGAGATTTTTATACGTTTTTTTGTCTACTTTCTCAAGATTATTATTAAATAAAGAAGTCGTAAAGCTTGATGTGAACTTACCGTTGACTTTAGTTGTTTGTTGTTCAACTTTTTTTATAGCTTGCTCAAGTCTATCTATTAAATGTAAGTACATTTTTTCAAAAGCATGCTCGCGCTCTGTGTAATCGATCACTTTCCAATCTTTATCTTTGTTGATGAATTGATGCATTTGATTTAGATAACTTTCTTGAGGTATAACATTTTCATATTCTTGAACTTTCCATCTAGTTAATGGATTATCTTTTGTCTGTTGAATATGTTCATTGCGTTTTTCTTCATTTATTTCTATGAAAAATTTTATAATTTCATAGTTATCATTCTTTAACATCGATTCAAAATGATAAATTTGATTGACTAAAACATCATAATTTTTATATTGATCATGCTTAATTTTATTTTCTTTATAATCTAAAAAGTGTGAATACCAACTTCTAAAATAAATATTTATATTGCCCTTTTGTGGTAAAGTATTCCAATATTTTTGTAAAAATTGGTAACGTAAATCGTTTGACTCTGGCGATTTAGTAGCTATAAATCGCGAATATTTGGCATCTAGGTGCAATAGTAATTCATTTGATAAACGTGTCTTCCCCGAAGCAGGAATCCCCTCAAATAATACCATAATTGGAATACCTAATTCATGAGTACGTCGACTTAATCGAGCTACTTTTAATTGTAATTCTTCTAGTTTCCCTGACATCGTTTCACCCTCTATATATGTTAAAGTTAGATGTTATATTGTTATATTTTAACATAGAAAAATCTCTTCAACGTTCTAAACGTCGAAGAGATACGAAGCTTTATCCCATAAATTTAAAAATATCATTCTCATACAAATGAATTAATCTTCTAAGTATTAAATCTAAAATCCATGCAACTAGAAACGGCACAACAAAAAAGGCGATGACAATAAGTAATAAACTTAACCATGCAGAATCAACATGCATAAATTTAAAGGCATTAATAGGCCCAACCATTCCGATAAAACCAAATCCTGCTGATTCTTTTGTTCCTGAAATACCAATAATCCCTGAAGCAATACCAGATATTGCCGCTGTCAAGAAAATCGGAATCATAATGACAGGGTATTTAACCATATTTGGCATCATCATTTTCACCCCACCGAAAAATATTGATAAAGGAATACCTACATGATTAACTTTGCTGGTACCAATCAATAATACAGCTTCTATCGCTGCTATACCTATTGAAGCAGATCCCGCAGCAATACCTGATAATCCAATAGCAATAGCTATGGCTACAGTTGACAATGGTGATATGATTATAAAACTAAACACCATAGAGATTAACATACTCATAAACACTGGTTGTAATTCAGTAAAGCTATTAACCATGTTACCAATTCCCGTTGTAATTAACCTTACATATGGTAAAGTAAATACGCCGATTGTAGCTGCTAAACCACCAACAACTGTCGGAAAAACAATTAAAGCCATACTACCAACACGTTCTTCTATTAATAAAATAAGTAACACGGCGATGGATGCAGTTAACATCGTATTAATTAAATCCCCAATTCCCGCAATTACCCATGTACCTTGTTTAAATTGAGCTGCACCACTACCAACATATGAGGCACTTGCTACTACAGCTATTGCTAAAGGTGTCATATTGAACTTCATAGCTATCAATGCTCCAATAAGCGCTGGCACTGTAAATTGGATGGCTTGAACGACCCCTAATAAAGTTTTGAAAATAGGATGATATTGCATAAAGTATTTAAAAATTTCTCCCAAAATTGCATTTGGAACGAGTCCGGCTACTATTCCAATTGCTACCCCTGATAACACTCTAAAAACAAAATCCTTTGGTCCATCGATATTTTTTATCGTCGACATAAGTTAAACCTCCCAATGTGCTAAGTGAAATTATGTATAAAAAGAGTCTCGAAGCCCATATATGATTCAATTAAATCTTTCTTAGATGCTGTAACTTAGAGGGATAATTAGTGAAATGCATATATGACATTCAAGACTATGCTCAATAGTATATCATATTTTTCTGAAAATTAAGATAACTTATTCGACATTTAATTCAAAACATTAATTTTTTTAATTAAAATACACTTCATAACCTTTAGTTTAAATACTAACGTTATGAAGTGTTAGCTAACTCGTCCTATTTGAAATAATAAGTGCTTTACTCTTCCTCATTTTTAATTTTAGCTTTGCGAGATTCTTTTTTATATTTTTGATACATCAATAGCATGATAACAAACCATACGGGTGCAGAAAGTACGGCATAACGCGTTGCACTATTAATCAATAGTATAATAAAAATAAATGCAAAGAACCCTAAAATACTGTAAGCCATGTATTTTCCGCCCCACATTTTATAGTTACTTTCTTTATGCTGTTTCGGTTCATGTCTTAAATAACCTAGATACGCGATCATAATAATTGTCCAAATCATAATATTTAAAACAGTTGAAAATGTTGTAATTTGTACGAACACTTTAGTCGCATCTTTAAAAATTGCATTTAACACGACTGAAATACTTAATAAGCCACATGTCACTAAAATAGCATAATGTGGTACGCCGTGCTTATTGGTTCTATGTAAGAATGCTGGACCTTGCTTTCTTCCAGCTAATCCAAACATCGTACGGCTATTAGCAAATATACCACTATTACAAGAAGAGGCTGCAGCTGTAAGTACAACAAAGTTAATAATACCTGCTGCAAAAGGGATTCCAACTAATCCAAACATTTTAACGTATGGACTGTCAGCAGGATTCAATTGTTGCCATGGTACAACAGACATGATAACTGCCAACGATCCTATATAAAATAATAATATTCTAAACGGTACATTATTAATTGCTTGAGGAATTGTTTTGTGAGGATCTTTAGTCTCCCCTGCAGTTATTCCAATCAACTCAATACCAATAAATGAGAAAATTGCCATTTGGAATGACATGAAGAAACCTTGTGCACCATTAGGGAAAAAGCCTCCGTCTTTCCATATATTCGTTACCGTTGCAGGGCCATAGCTTGTCTTCATTCCAAATACAATCATAACAACACCAACGGCTATCAAAGCTAAAATAGTCAAAACTTTAATAATAGATAGCCAAAATTCTAATTCTCCAAATAATTTAGCACTGAATAGATTTAAAGCAACTAAAACTAAAATAGTCGCTGCAGCTGTTAACCAGTTTGGAATTGTTGGATACCAGAAGGAAACATACTTGGCAACAGCAGTCACTTCTGCCATTCCTGAAATAATCCATGTTAACCAATATGTCCACCCCACCATAAAACCTGCCATAGAACCAATATGATGATGAGCAATGTCACCAAACGATTTAAATCCTAAATTGGATAACAGTAATTCTCCCATAGCTCTCATGAACATAAAGAGAACAAAACCTACTATTATGTATGTTAGTAAGATAGATGGGCCTGCTAAATGAATAGATTGGCCAGCACCAAGAAATAAACCTGTTCCAATAGCCCCGCCAATAGCAATTAATTGTATATGTCTATTGCTTAATTCTCTTTGCAGTTTATCTGCCATAATCTTTTCTTCTCCATTTCATAGAGTAAATCACTGACTGAAAATTATGTCGTACGTCATACCCCTTTTTTTATAATAAATTTCTTTTAATCACAGAAAAATCGTATTACAAATTTAAATATACCCTATTTTTAAAATTTTCAATCAATCTTATGTTTAAAAACCTCACTAAAGCCCGTTGATATCTTTAGTGAGGTCGATGTTCTTTATTCTAAAATGATTTTCATAGAGCGTTGTACACTATCAGCATACATACCTCCAAATTTAAGTAAATGTATCATAAGTAAATATAATCTATAAAATTCTATACGCTTTTGTGATCCCTTGGCTAGTGGTAACTGTTGATTATATTCATCATAGAACTCTTGTGTAAATCCACCAAATACTGTAGTGATTCCTATGTCAAATTCTCTATCTCCATATAGTGGTGCAGGATCAAATAAAGCAGGTTGGCCATTTGTTAAGAACATGTAGTTACCTCCCCATAAATCACCATGTAACAGAGAGGGCTTACTAGTATGATTTGAAAGTTCATCAACAATAACTTTTCTTACACGTTCATACATTTTTTTATCTTCTTGTTTCCACAATCCTACACGTAATAACTCATCTTGTAAGTGATCCATTCTACGATTTATAAAAATCTCTTTCCATGTCTCAGTCCATGAATTATCAAAGGAAATATCTGCACCTTCATGTGGTAAACGGAATCCAAATTTATTATCTTGTTGGTATTGGCTATGCATTCTAGCAACTAATCGAGCAAGCTCTCTTTGACTCCCTTGACTACCTTCTTCAAGAAAACTTAATAATAAATATGCATCTCCATTTATCTCTCCACTTGCAATTACTCTTGGAGCTGTTATACCTGCATTTTCAAATTCATTTAGTCCTGCAATTTCTGCGGCATAAAAGGCTTCTGATCGTTGACGTTGAACGAGTAGAAAAAAAATATCTTCTTCAACTGTAGTGACTTTAAATGCTTCATTTACATCTCCGCCACTTACTGGAGAAATGTCTTTCACATTGTCAAGTGGCAATGCGCTCATCCATTGTTCATTCATTTTCTCACCCTCTTAACTTTATATTATATCTACATTATTATATTACCTATAATGAAAACATTAATCTTAAATTCTTTATATTATTAAATTAAGTCAATTTTTTAACTTTCTAATATTTAACTATGAAATTTTACATGAAAATGCTAGTCTATTAAAAGAATGAATTTCAAACATATTAACTGGGGATAGTAAGCCTCAAATATAATGAAATAGGAGCATTTATATGTACAAATTAGTTAAGCCTTTATTATTCAAATTAGATCCTGAACGAGCACATGGTTTGACCATCAATGCGTTGAAGTGTGTTCAAAAATGTTCACCCATTTTACCTATCGTTAATAAGTTATTTACTTATAACAATCCAATATTAACGCAACACATTCACGGTATTTCTTTTGATAATCCTATCGGGTTAGCTGCAGGTTTTGATAAATCTTGTGAAGTTCCAAAAGCACTTGAAAACATTGGCTTCGGTGCAATTGAACTCGGCGGTATAACACCTAAGCCTCAACCAGGTAATCCAAAACCACGCATGTATCGTTTACTAGAAGATGATGCACTCATCAATCGTATGGGATTCAATAATAAGGGTATGAATAAAGCACTAAGTAATTTACGTAATCATTCATGCTCAATACCAGTAGGATTAAATGTTGGTGTGAATAAAACAACTTCCTATGAAAATCGCTATCAAGATTACATTAAAGTGATTGACACATTTAAAAATGACGTCTCATTCTTTACAGTGAATATTAGCTCCCCAAATACAGAAAATCTCCAAAACTTTCACGACGAAGATGAATTTTCGATGTTATGTGATGCTTTAAATTCATTTAAAGCTAAGAACAATATTAATGTACCTATCTTTTTAAAGTTAACATCTGATATGGAATTAGATGGTTTTAAAAAAATCTTGCCTTCAATTACAGATACATTCGATGGGGTTATGTTGGCAAATACGACACGACAACGCGATGGATTAAATTCAAAAAATAAAATACAAAAAGGTGGCTTGAGTGGCAGACCATTATTCCAAAGAAACTTACAACTGGTTAAATATGCCTATCAACAAACACGAGGTAACTTCTTAATTATTGGAACTGGTGGTATATTCAGTTCTGAAGATGCTATCAAAATGTTAAGAAACGGTGCATCATTACTACAAATATACTCTTCATTAGTCATTGAAGGACCAGGTTTGACTAAGAAAATGAATAAAGAAATTGCGCATTATTTAACTCGACATGGTTATGCTAATGTAAGTGATATTATTGGTTTAGATGCATAAATTACAATTATGAAGCTGCCTTTTAAATAATGAATAATTTAATAAATAACGTATAAAAGTTTAAGAATGCTATTATTCATTGGAGGTCCTATCATGGATAAAATAAACAAAGAAGATACCGATACTAAAAAAGATAGTAATAACAACTATAAACATCAAAATGACCATATAGATAGACAAGGTTTAAATGGTTATCAAAAAACTGATTTAGATCTTGAGATAGAACGAGAACTACAGGAAATGATGGAAAATGGAGAATCTAATAAAGAAACAAAAAGTAAGCATTTCAAAATCTTATCTTTCGTTTCAATGATTGTCATTGTAGTGATAGCCATCATACGATTCATCCAAAAAACGATATAAATATACAAATGAGCCTGGGACAAAAAGGTCCAAGATAAGTAAATAAAGACAATTTCTATTGAAATAATATAGAAATTGTCTTTTTTATAATTTTTTTGATGATTTTCACCTCGTTGAGCTGTTACTTTTCTTATATTAAACCACGATGATGTCTGAATTCATCGAATTCAGTATCGGGAATTGTTTCTACAATATCATTTACATGTCGTGAAATATCATTTGTGGGGATAAGAACTGAAGTTTCCATTGGTAGAGTATGTTGAGTCATGTTATAGTCTTTATACATAAGGCACCTCGTTAATTTAGTTTATTGGTATTTATTAAATTATGCGAAAGGGCCTTATTTTTCAAAATATTTTAATGTAAAATTACACATAAAAACAAAGTATTTTGCCGAGACTCTTGAGGGAACAGGACAAGTTGAAGACTACAGGCTGAAGCTGTCTCCTAAGAAAGCGAGCCAACAATACGAAGTATTTTAAATAAAGATGCCAGTAAATGAATTTATGAAAACTCATTTACTGGCTATTTTGCTAGGAATTATGTCCGAACCTCACATTTTATATTTTTAAAATTGTTGTAAAAATGCTTGAGCATCTTTATTTATTTGTTTAAAATCTATACCTTGCTTCATCGCTGCAAATACACAGCCACAATAACATTGTCTAAAAATATTATAATCATTACACATTTCGATAGAACGTTCATACCCTTTATTCTTTTTAAAATCACTTGGTAAATATTTTACATTATATATATTTTGTACATCCATACCTAGTTCATTGATTAATTGCGCATTTTTCTTTGGAGAGAGTGTGATTGCACTACCAAAATAATCGTAACCATGTTCTAAAGCAGCTTTTGCAACAATTTCTAATCGCATCTCGAAACAAGCCGTACATCTTAGTCCACCTTCCGGCTCTTCAGTTAAACCTTTATCTTTTGCCATTTTCATAAATTTATGCGGTTCATATTCGGCTTCAATATACTTTACACTTGCACCTGTTTTATTATTAAAATCATTTACAAATTGTTCTTGAACTTTAGCACGTCTTAAATATTCACTTTTGGGATGTATATTAGGATTCGCAAAATAAATCGCTATATCCGCATATTGTGTTAAAAACTCTAACGTATATGTACTACAAGGTGCACAACAACTATGAAGTAAGATTTTAGGGCGTTCTCCATCACGTTCCCATTGAGAAATTATCTTTCTTAATACTTTATCATAGTTGATTTTTTGATTTTTCATTTTAGCTAAAATTTGATTCGCTTCAATCACAATATGACCTCTCTTTCATCTACATAACACATTATTTAATAATATTATATATTAACGAATATATAAAGGAAATATCGAATGTACAAGACAATTCGACTTTAACTCTTAAAAAATTAAAAAAAGCGACCGAATTTGAATTGCGTGTATTGCCACATTTTAACAACAAATCCTAAAAATAAAAATTTGTTACATAGCTACTTTAAAATTAGTCATCAATTTCCACTACAATAAAACACCTGAGACAATTATTTTGTCTCAGGTTCTTACATTAAATATTAATAACCAGATCCAACTTCTTCACCATCTTCGTCATATTCTGTAACATAACCGTCGTCAATGTCTACCGTGTACGATCCAGCTAAATCTCCATCTTTATCTAAGAATGAAAAACCCCATTTACCATCACCGGTTTTTTCAGGTTCTTTATACGTATACGTATCAGTATCTAGTGTATGTCCTTCATATGACTCTACTTTATCAATTACATTTTCACGCGTTACTTCACCACTACTTGAATCGTTATCTGACTCGTCATCTGAATCATCGTATTTTTCATCTAATTTTTTATCGACATACTGATCAATAGCTTCTTCATCGAATTTGACTGTGACATCTGTCACACCACCATCTTTTTCGCTTGCACTTGCTACATTGACCGAATTTGATTTAAAAGTTTTTCCTTCGTATGAACCTTCAGCGTGAACGATAACTTCTTCATCTGGATCATAAGGACCATATGTTTCTGATGAAAAACCATCGCCTATTTCTTTACCATTAGCATATATTTTTACATTATCTAATATATATCCGCCTTCAGTATCAACATTAAAACGTTTTTGTTTAAACGATTCATATGCAATACTATCACTTTCACTCATATCAATTGTAATAGCGCCTTTAAAATTTTTACCTTCCATGTCTTTTGATGCTTTTAAATTATAATCACCGATAGGAAATGTTCCTAATTCTTTATCGTCATCTTCTTCTACAGAAATATGATGTTTATCCCCGTTAAATTCATAAGTAATTTCACCACTATCACTTGAAACGAGCGTAATTGTTTTTTGAGGAACATTAAATTGATAGTTATCAAAAAAAACATATTTTTTCCCGTCTTTAGATATATTTAAAATATTATTATCATTTGCATCTACAGATAAATTGTTATAGTGATTATTTTTAATATCTTTGGTGTTTTCTTCAACTTTGTCAGCAACATGCTTTAAATCACTTTCTGCTTTAATATACTTTAAGTACGCACGTGCTTCTTCTTCATTTAAACGATGATCGTTTGATGTTAATTGCTTAGATAATGATTTAGCATCGTCTTTTTTGATAGCATGTGCAATGTGAGTCGCTTGTTTTTCTGGTGACATTTGATTTTTAGCTATAGTAAAGATTACTACCAAAGCAATGATAATGGCTAACACTATAGTAACAATCAACCAAGTTTTTTTATTACTCTTATTGGAACGTGGTTGTTGATGAGAATAACGTTGTTCTGAATGTTTATAATTAGGTCCATCATTTCTCACAGGCGTACCACAATTTGTACACACCTTTACACCTTCTCGAAGAGGTTGACCACAATTACTGCAATATTTCATATTTTAATAAGTTCCTCCTTCAAATAAATCCCCTAGTTCTTCTATAAAATCACCAAATATTTGATGGAAAAATGCCTCCCCAAAAATACGAATAAATAAGAACAAAATAATGATATAAATAATCACACCATAAAAGCTGGATATTCTTGTTTGATTACCAGTGCTATACTTCGCAATTAGATAAATACCAGAAGCAACAAATAATAATAAAGACAATAATGCTATACTTCCGCCAAAGCTGTATGATTCTGCTAATATTAAAATTACAGAAATAATTAAAATTGCTAACGAAACACTATTAATTAACACATAGTCTGATAATACTTTTTTAAATGCAATAGGTTGTCTAACTACTAAACGTGTAAGCCCAAATATTGCACCTACTATGACAACCAAAAATAGAATAATACCAAAAATGATACTCGTTACCAAACTTCCTCTTGTAGTACCGAAAATACCAATCTCAACTGGTATTACAGAAGCGAGTAAAATTGCTAATACAATAAAACCGATTATTAATAATGATAATAATAATTTAAAACTGAAAACATGATTAGTTTGAATGATTTTATCAGGTGCAGTAAATGCACTTTTAAAGAAACCTTTACTTTCATTTGTTACTTGTTTAGCTTGTTGACCTATTTGACTTTGTTGTTGATCGTGATTGTGTTGATTTTGAGGAATTTCTCGATGTTAAGGTCTTTGGTGGTATGTAGAGAGATTTGATTGTTGGGTATCATTATGTGACTGTTTAGATTGTAATGTTGAATCTGCTACGTCATTTTCATTTGATCTAGTCTCATCATGAGATGTTGAATCAACATTTTGATGAGTCGCTGCGTTGTTTTCTTTATTATTTGATGTTATGTTTTGTTCTTCATCATTCTTTTCAGCTTTTGTTATTTCACTTTCTGCATTTCTGACTGACTGTGGATGTCGACTTATTTTATGTCCACATTCACCACAGAATAAATCATCATCTTTTATTGGATTACCGCAATTCGGACAATGCATATAAAACCCTCCTATAATAAATATTTTGTAATCTTTTAAATTATATCATTTTATTTATATTGTTTTCTACAAAAATCCTAAAAATCTTATTTATTTAATCGGGTATAGTGAATTGTGGTATATAGATTTCACATAAAGGAGTATATATTTTCCGCCACTTTTTCAACTCATATATTCTCAAATTGATTTATAGTAATAGTATGTATTTCACTTCATTATTATTATTTAGACATTTACTTCAAAACAATATAATTGAAATAAAAAAGAGTCTGGACATCCATCATCTACCTTGTGTCCAGACTCTTAATCATGCTCATAGTATTTTATTGATTCAATCATCATCTTATTTATATCTTTTCAAACCTTTTTGATTTCAAAATCGATAATGACACTATCACTTGAGAACGAATTCCATCTCATTTCTTATACATTTGATATCGTATTTTCTTTCTCATTTATCATTTCTATAATTTCATTATTTTCATTTAACACAGCTACTTTTGGTGAGTGATCTACCATTTCATCTTCATTTAATTGTGCATATGTCATAATAATAATGACGTCTCCAACTTCAACTAGTCTTGAAGCCGCGCCATTTAAACACATCTTTCCACTACCACGTTCTCCAGCAATGACATATGTTTCAAATCGAGCACCATTATTATTATTAACAATAGCAACCTTTTCATTGGGTAAAATATCAACCGCATCTAATATATTGGCATCTATTGTTATGCTTCCAACGTAATTTAAATTAGATTCTGTAACTCTAGCTCTATGGATTTTTGAGTTCATAAATGTTCTAATCAATATAGTCATCTCCAATAATTATATTATCTATCAATCTTGCTTTAGAAAATTTAACTGCCAATGATATGAATATTCGTCCATGAATCTTTGATTGTTGTATAAGATTTGGATAACTATAAATACCCAAATCATCAATATGTCCACTAATATTTTTGTTTAAATACGCAGCGATTTGACCTATAATCTCATTGCTATCTCGTTCACCCGCTTCATACAAATTCTTTGCTAAGCGTAGACTTTGATATAAATGTTTTGCCTCTTTTCGTTCTTCAGAGGTCAAGTAAATATTTCTAGAGCTTTTGGCTAAACCATCTTTTTCTCTTACGATATCAATACCGATAACATGTACAGGAAGATTAAAGTCTTTAACCATCTTTTCAACAATAGCTAATTGTTGTGCATCCTTTTTCCCAAAATAGGCATAATCTGGTTGCACAATATTAAATAGTTTGTTGACCACGGTCACAACACCTTCGAAGTGTCCAGGTCTTTGAGCTCCCTCTAATACTTGTGCCAAGTGTCCAACTTTCAGATGAATACCTAATTCTTCTGGATACATTTCATCTACACTCGGATGGAAAACATAATCCACTTGTAACTTTTTTACTGCAGCCACATCATCATCGAGTTGACGTGGATAAGCATCAAAATCCTCATTAGGTCCAAACTGCAAGGGATTCACAAATATACTAATAACCGTGAGATCATTTTCGCTTACAGATTGCTTCATCATGGTTAAATGACCATCATGTAAAGCTCCCATAGTCGGAACGAATCCTATTGTTTTACCTTCACGTTGATGTTGTTTAACAATAGATTGCATTTCATTGATTGTTGTAATAACTTTAGTCATGTTGCTCTACCTCATCCATAATACGTTTTTTGTAAGTATGATTTTCAGAAGGAAACGTCCCTGCTTTAACTTCTTCATTATATTGCCTTAATCCATCAATACCACTTGAAAAGTCTGCAAATTGCTTAACAAACTTAGCGTGTCGATCAACACCATAATTTAACATATCATGATACACTAACACTTGCCCATCAGTATCTTTTCCTGCCCCTATACCTATAACTGGAATAGTGAGTTGCTGACTAATTTCTCGAGCTAAATCACTAGGTATGGCTTCTAAAACCAGTACTACTGCACCAGCAGTTTCCATAGCTTTAGCATCTTTGATAAGTTGCATAGCGGCTGTCTTTGTATCCCCTTGAAGTTTATACCCCATTACACCTACACTTTGAGGTGTAAGACCTAAGTGAGAAACAACAGGTATACCCATTTTAGTTGCTTTTTGAATAAATGATGTAAGATGAGCCCCTTCTACTTTGACAGCGTTAGCATTCGTGTTTTGATAAAGCTTAAGTGCATTTTTTAGATCTTCTTCATCACTTAAACCAACAGTCCCTATAGGCATATCAACAACTATAAATGTATCTGAAGCACCTCTTTTAACAGCCTTACCATGATGAATCATATCGTTCAATGTAACTTGAACAGTACTATCATATCCTAACACTGTCATTCCTAAAGAATCTCCTACCAAAATCATGTCAATTTCAGCTTGTTGTGCTTGCTTAGCACTAGGATAATCATAAGCTGTAACCATAGAAATCTTTTGCTGTGATGCCTTCATTTTGTTTAAATGATTTAAAGTTTTCAATTCATTTCACCCTCAATTTCCTTTATTATTAGCAATAGTATAATGAATCGTAAAAAGAAAGGAAAGAATAAAGTTATGACAATTGCCATTATAGGCCCAGGTGCAGTGGGTACAACGTTAGCTTTTGAATTAAAAAAAGTTCTACCAGATACGGAACTCATCGGCCGGCAAGATAAATTAATGACCTATTTCCCAGAAAATACTTCTAATGGAAGTAATGTTAAAGTGACTTCATTTAATCATATTAATCAAACTTTTGATGTCATTATCATAGCAGTTAAAACACATCAATTGGATGACGTCATTAAACAATTACCTAAAATCACTCATGACGATTCGCTCATTATCTTAGCACAAAATGGCTATGGACAGCTTAATAAACTTCCATATCAACATGTCTTTCAAGCAGTCGTCTATATTAGCGGACAAAAAGTTAACAACAATGTTCAACATTTCAGAGATTACCAACTATATATTCAAGATAGCACACTAACTCGTCAATTCAAGCAAATGGTTCATCCTTCCAAAATAGAGGTGGTTTTACAAGAAAATATTGAAAAAAGCATTTGGTATAAATTATTAGTGAATTTAGGTATAAATACCATCACTGCTATTGGACAACAACCAGCTAAAATTTTAAAATCTCCTCATATTGAGTCGTTGTGTCGTCGTATATTAGTTGATGGTCTTAAAGTTGCTAGAGCTGAACAAATTGACTTTGAAGATCATATCGTTGATGATATTTTAAATATTTATAAAGGTTATCCAGACGAAATGGGAACAAGTATGTATTACGATGTCATTAACAAGCATCCTCTTGAAGTCGAGGCCATACAGGGTTATATATATAAATGTGCAAAAAAACATCATTTAGAGACACCCTATCTAGATATGGCTTATACATTTTTATACGCTTATCACCTTGAATACACACAACCAGATTGATATCTTAGGTAAATTAGTCATTATAAAATATGACCTTTTCTCAAAAAATATATTTATTCTACAAATAAACAACCCCATATTTGAAATGCATTTACTTTATAAATTCTAATCACCATAAACATATAACAAAGCTTAGAACACAAATTCATGTCCTAGGCTTTGTTAACCATATAGATAATTTATACTTGAATTGAAGATGTTGTTTATATCAAACTTTTTCAATAGTAGTACAAGAAACCCCAACATAGAGAGTTTCATTCAGAAATTCTCTATGTCGGGGTTCGTTACCGAGATAAGACAATATATTCAATACATATTTTATCTTATCCTCATCTATTTAGTATACAAATCATTGTAGTCTATAATGTTTGGAGTTAAGGTACATCTAGCTAACAATTATTCAGCTTCTCTGATTTCATCGGCTATATCTTTATAGTCAATGTCAGCATCAGTAAATGATTTAGCATCTACTGGGAAGTGTTGTTCAAATGTTTCAAAGTTTTGTATTTCAACAGTCACATCATCCACTTCAAAGTCTAAAATATGACCACCAAAATCACGATCATCATTTGCAAAGTGAATATGGAAACCTGCAGAACCAATACCATGGAATAATTCTGGAGTGAAGAAACCTACGATTGAACCTTTGATATTTTCACGTGTTTCTTCAGGTTGTCTACGAGCTGAATCAATTAAACGTGTGTATGGAGGTTCTTGACCAGGCATCATACGTACATGCATTTTTTTAAACGTTCCTGAAATTTTAACTGCCGAGAACATATTTTCACTTTTCATTTGTTTTTTAACTTCATCGAATACTTCTTCTTGATTTTTATTAGATGTTTTAAAACTTGAGTCTGCTTTGAATTTTGTAACAGTTGCATATGGTGTCATTTCGTCGCCTGTCAATTCTATAAATTCTTTATGTTCATTTGCATGATAAGCTTTACCATCAACAAAAATTACTTCTCCATCAGAACCTGTAAGCGTAGCAATACCTAAATCACCATGTTCTAATAAGTCATTAATTGAAGCAGTTCCTTCTAATAAACCTGCCATTAAAGTTCCTAATGTTCCGTGTTGATATAATACATTAGTCATTCATAATCACTCCTATTAATATTCATTACTTGAAGAAACGCATTCTAAGGTAGCCTTTCAACCTTAGAGTGCGTTTTATTAAAATTCACCTTAGTATCATTGGTTAATTTATTAATTTAAAGCATTTGGTAACATATTTGTAGATAATTTAACATTATCTGCATAGTTAACTGGGATATCAATTAATACTGGTCCATCAGTTTCGTAACCCTCTTTAAGTGCTGCCTCTAATTCTTCTTGATTAGTCACACGTAATCCTTTAGCGCCAAATGATTCTGCATATTTTACATAATCAACTGGTCCAAATTCTACACCTGAAGAGCGTTTATATTTCATTTCTTCTTGGAATTCAACCATGTTATAACGACCATCATTCCAAATTAATTGAATGATATTTAAGTTTTTACGTACTGCAGTTTCTAATTCTTGTCCTGAGAATAGGAAACCACCGTCTCCAGCTACAGAAACAACTTGTGTATTTGGACGTACAAGTGCAGCTGAAATAGCCCATGGAAGTGCAACACCTAGAGTTTGCATACCGTTACTAAATAGTAAATGTCTAGGATTGTAACTTCTGTATTTACGAGCCATCCAAATGTAATGGCTTCCCACATCTACAGTTACAGTAGTATCATCAGTTAAAACTTTTTGCATTGTTTCAATGATTTCAACTGGGTGCATCACACCTTCTTTGTGAGTTGCTTTAATTCCAGTTGCTTCTGTGATTTCGCCTCTTAATTTTTCAAGTTCATCTAAATGATCTTGATTAATAAATGGTTCATTTACATGTTCAGAAATCATATCTATTGTACCTGCAATGTTTCCGATTAACTCTTTAACTGGTTGCATGTAATTAGTGATTTCAGCATGTTCTTCATCGACATTGATGATTTTAGTATCTAATTCTTTATTCCAGTTACTTGCTTCATATTCAATAGGGTCATAACCGATTGTGATAACTAAATCACTTTTTCTAAGTAATTCGTCACCCACTTGGTTTCTAAATAAACCAACACGACCGAAGAAGTGATTTTCTAATTCGCGACTAATTACGCCGGCACCTTGGAATGTTTCAACAACAGGTAAATTTGTTTTTTGAACTAAACGGCGAATAGCTTCTGTTTCAGCTTGGCTTGAACTTCTCATTCCAGCTAATAATACTGGGAATTTAGAATTTTTAATAGCCTCAATCACTTCATTAATTTCTTGTTCTGAAGGTACACCAAGATGTGGTTTTTGACATAATGAAATTGCATCAGCTTTGACAGGTGATGAAATAACATCTTGTGGAATACTGATAAAGCTCGCTCCATTTTTACCTGAAGTGGCTGTACGCATTGCATTCGTAATAACCTCTGATAGTGATTCTGGATCTTGTACTTCTGCACTATATTTAGTTGAGGATCTAAGTAATGATGCGTTATCAATACTTTGATGTGTTAAACGTAATAAGTCATTTCTTTTAACTTGACCACCGATAGCTAATACAGGGTCACCTTCAGAAGTTGCAGTTAATAAACCAGTAGTTAAGTTACTTACCCCTGGGCCACTTGTAGTAATAGCCACACCTGGTTTTCCTGTTAAACGACCAATACCTTGTGCAATCATCGCTGCGTTTTGTTCATGACGCGTAACGACTAATTCAATATCGTCATCCTCTAGTGCATTAAATAAGTAGTCGATTTTCGCACCTGGAATACCAAATACATACTCAACTCCATTATTTTTTAAAGTATCAATTACCATTTGTGCTGCAGAATATTGTTTTTCCGCCATTTATATTCATTTCCTTTCAAAAATTAAGTTCACTCAAAACATCTTCGTCATTCTCATAAGTTTTAAACTAAATGTTTTATAGAATCATAAGTGTCTTCTAAAGTTTTCACTGATTTTTCTAGTAATTGTAGTTCGTTATCATTTAATGGTGTTTCATAAATTTTAACTGCACCATTTTGATTGATAAGTGTTGGTAAGCCAAGATAAACATCGTTAAATCCATATTGACCATTAAGTTGACTAGAAACTGTCAAAATACTATTTTCATTATTTAGTAAAGCTTTAGAAATACGTAATAGTGCTAGAGCTATACCATAATACGTAGATCCTTTAGCTTGAATGATATCGTAAGCAGCATCTCTTGTATTAATATAAATTTCATTCGCTTTAGCATCGCTACCAGTTTCTTCTTTCAATGTATCATACACTGAAATACCTCCAACGTTTGCTTGAGACCAAACTGCAAGTTCAGAGTCACCATGTTCACCTATAATGCTAGCGTGAACACTACTTGATGTAACACCTAATTCTTTACTTATTAAATATCTGAATCTTGCACTATCAAGCACTGTACCAGAACCAATAACACGTTCAGCTGGTAAACCTGTAACTTCTTTAACATAACGTGTTAAGATATCAACTGGGTTTGCAGCAATTAAGAAGAAACCATCAAAGCCACTATCCATGACACTAGTTACGATACTTTTCATGATTTTAGTATTTTTCTCAACAAGTTGTAAACGAGTTTCACCCGGTTTTTGAGGTGCACCTGCTGTAATAACAACTAAATCTGCATCTTTACAATCTTCATATTCTCCAGCTTTTACAGTCACTGGTGAAGAACTGTAAAGTGCACCATGGTTTAAATCTTTAACGTCTGCTTCCACTTTATCTTTTGCAATATCAATAATTACAAATTCATCTGCAATTCCTTGAGTCACCATAGCAAATGCATAACTTGAACCTACGGAACCGTCTCCTACTAAAACAACTTTTTTCCCAAATTTTTTCATTTTAACGAACTCCTTCATAATAAAGTTACACAAATAACTGTGTTAGCTTATTTGTATAATATTTCTATTAAAATAACTAGAATTTTACTTCAGTTCAGATATAAAAAATTCATTTTAATGACAATTTTTCAACACTTTTCTGAAGCAATCAATTCAGCGACTAACTTTATTACGTTTATTATTATAGTACGTGACAAAGTATTAATAAAATACATAATAACGATGTTAACCATTCATAAAAGGAATAGGTTTCCTATAGAAAAATGTAATACTTTGTTTATTCATATATGAAATAAACGAATATGAGTTAATCGCGGTCTTTTTCGTCAATAAAGACATCAATTCAATGCCTTTATTAAAAGACTACCTACTAGGCCATACCCACCTCTATGTATAAACTAACAATTAAATACAGTGAATTCCAAATATTTATCAATAAATATAACGTCAAAACATCAAAAAAATAGTAATTGATTAAAATATCTACCGTCGTATACCTTTTTAAAGAATTTATAATATAAAGATTTACTTCGGCACATTTTAAATTCAGCCATTAACTTCCAATATACAAAACACCTGAGACAAATATCGATGTCTCAGGCTCAGTTATTTAAGTATAAACACCTACTTGAAAAGCACACTTCAATTTATGTACTAGTCATTTTAATATTTAAATTGTGGAGTGAGAACTATTGGTGTACCTTAATGAAATTTACGTGCATATGTACAATACATTAAAGATGTGTTTGTGCCTCTTACATATCTTTGGCGTTATTAAAAATTGACAAGTTGTAATATCGACTTTGATATAAAATCTTTTACTAAATATTGACCTATGTTGGTTTCATCTCAGAAATAAATTCAATCCATTTGCGAGTTACATGATTGAGATAAGCATCTTTTCTCCATATCACGCCAAGATGCCATGATAATTCAACATTCTCTAATTGAATGGACGTTACGTTATTCCCCATTAAATTAACTAAACTTTCTGGAACGATACTAATTCCTATTCCTTGTTGAATCATATTAGCGATAAAACTAATTTGAGAAATATTAGCAACAGTTTTAGGGTAATAGCCTAGCCTTTTACAGTTCTCTATAATTTGATCTTTTAAATAATAATCATCATGAAATAAAACAAACTCTTCATCTTTCAAATCTGCCATGTCTACTTTATTTAAATGTGCTAAATGATGGTCATTACTTACTACTAATAATAATTCTTCATTATATAAAGAAGTTGAATGAAATTCAGTGTGATCTACAGGTAATGTAGTAATACCAATATCCACATCATCATTAGATGTTAAGTTCTCAACAATTTTACCACCACCCTCAATCACTTCATATGTCACATTAGGATAGAGTCTGTGAAACTGATTCAATGCATTTGTAAACATTTGAACATTCATCATTGGTGATAAGCCTATTTTAATATGACCTTTTTGAACGTTCACAATGTCATTCATTTCTAAAGATAATTTCTCGAATAAAGCTAAAAATTCTAAACTATTATCATAAAATGTTTGACCTATATCTGTTAGTTTTATTTGTTTTTGTGACCGGTCAAACAATGTAATATCGTATTCATTTTCAATATTTTTAATCGCTTTGCTAATCGTTGACTGTGCAATGTATAAGTGTTCAGATGCTTGCGTCATACCACCTTGTCGTACAACTTCTACGAAATATTTAATTTGTTTAATTTCCATTTACATTCATCCTTAATTATCAACATTTGATTGATGGATATCTTCTCTCATAGAACCATCGTTTGATATCTAGCATTTTTTTAACATAACTTCTTCAATTAATCATTTACACTAACACTCATTGAACAATAATTCCGTGTATATAATTGTTTTAATTGACTAATACCGATTATTTTTCATCATTATCATGATGCTCTCTTTTACGATAACATGTTTTACAAATATAATTACTTTACTAATTTATAAATCATGTGAAGAAATACATGACAAATACCATAAATGAAAATTCCTGTGATATTAACATTCAATTTATATCCTTTTTAGCCTATTGAAATTTTACTATATTAACTTAATCACTGAGGAAAATAATTTTTGTTAATTTTTCAGAATTTTTAGACAAAATATTTATCTTCTGTGCTATTATATTAATTATCAGAATCAGCCAATTCATTTTATCTACATGTAGATGATTTTTTAATACGTATTGTTAAGGAATGTTTGCTGACTCATGTTAATAGTAAGTTGATGTTATGGAGGTTTGTTATGGGAAGTTTTTTTAATCGGATGACTCGAAAAGAGAATCCTACTATTTATCAAAGTAAAGATGGGCATCTTAAACGCACATTACGTGTACGCGACTTTCTTGCACTAGGTGTTGGTACAATTGTTTCTACATCTATCTTCACTTTACCAGGTGTTGTCGCGGCTGAGCATGCCGGACCTGCTGTTTCATTGTCATTCTTATTAGCTGCTATTGTGGCAGGTCTTGTAGCCTTTACTTATGCAGAAATGGCATCTACAATGCCTTTTGCTGGTTCAGCTTATTCATGGATTAATGTTCTTTTTGGTGAATTATTCGGATGGGTTGCCGGTTGGGCGCTTTTAGCAGAATACTTTATTGCTGTTGCTTTCGTTGCTTCAGGCTTTTCTGCTAACTTAAGAGGTCTTATTGCACCATTGGGCATTTCTTTACCTAAATCATTATCTAATCCATTTGGAAGTAACGGTGGTGTCATTGATATCATTGCTGCTGTAGTGATTATTTTAACTGCATTACTATTATCACGCGGAATGAACGAAGCCGCTCGTATGGAAAATGTATTGGTTATATTAAAGGTGTTGGCCATCATTTTATTTGTGATTGTTGGGCTAACTGCGATTAATTTCAGTAACTATATACCTTTTATTCCAGAACATAAAGTTACTGAAACTGGCGACTTTGGAGGTTGGCAAGGTATTTATGCTGGAGTTTCAATGATTTTTTTAGCTTATATTGGTTTTGACTCTATTGCTGCTAATTCAGCTGAAGCGATTAATCCACAGAAGACAATGCCTAGAGGAATCTTAGGGTCACTCATAGTAGCAATTGTATTGTTTGTGGCCGTAGCACTTGTTCTTGTTGGCATGTTCCATTACTCTCAATACGCTGATAATGCAGAGCCAGTAGGTTGGGCATTACGAGAAAGTGGTCATGGTATTATTGCTGCAATTGTTCAAGCAATTTCTGTCATCGGTATGTTCACTGCATTAATCGGTATGATGCTTGCAGGTTCACGTCTATTATATTCATTTGGACGAGATGGTTTACTCCCTTCTTGGTTAAGTCAATTGAATCACAAACATTTACCTAATCGAGCACTTGTCATACTTACAATCATTGGCGTAGTTATCGGATCAATGTTCCCGTTTGCTTTCTTAGCACAATTGATTTCCGCAGGTACCCTTGTTGCATTCATGTTTGTGTCACTAGCAATGTATCGATTAAGAAAACGTGAAGGGAAAGATTTACCTAAGCCAGAGTTTAAATTACCTTTATATCCTATATTGCCTGCAATTACATTTATATTAGTATTGCTAGTATTTTGGGGATTAAGTTTTGAAGCTAAGTTGTATACACTGATATGGTTTATTGTAGGTATAATTATTTATTTAATTTATGGAATTAGACATTCCAAAAAGAATGATGAAGAAGCGTATCAAGTACCTAGAAAATAAATGAAAGACTTATAGATTAAATTAAAATATAGGGAGTAGGACAATGAACTCGTTATGAATTCTGTCCCACTCCCTATATTAATATTGTTATTTATTATCGAGGAATTGCTATTCATCTACATGCTTCTTACCAACCTTGACCACTAATGTCATATTGATTTAATTCTCCTCTTTCCAACTTTTCAAGCGCCTCTTCTATTGTATCTAATGCTTTATCAAGTTGCTTATAGGTAATCACAAGTGGTGGTTGAAATCTTAAAACATTACCCGCAACTGCTATGATAATCACACCATTTTCAAAGCAGTAATTACATATCTTTAATGCTGCTTCAGAATCTCTAGTTTTCTCAATTTTATTTGATACTATGTCTATTCCAATTGATAATCCAATACCTCGAACATCACCTACATATTGGTAACGTTCTATCCATGGGTCTATTCTTTTTCTAACGTAACTCCCCTTTTTCCATGAAGCGTTTAGTAAATCTTCATCTTCAATCATCTTTATCGTAGCTAAGGCTGCTTCACAACTTACAGGATTTGCACCAGTTGTAAATAAATGAGCAGGTGCTTCAAGACTTTCCATGATTTCTTTACGACCTACAATCGCAGACATTGGTAAACCTCCAGCTAATGACTTTCCAAATGTCATTAAATCTGGAGTAAAATGATAATGATCTACGGAACTCCACTTTCCTGTACGACCTAATCCTTGTTGGATATCATCGACTGCAATAAGAATATTGTGAGCGTGGCAAAGCTCTTGTAATGCTTCAAAATAACCTGGTACGGGTTCAAGTAAGCCACCGTCACCTTGAATTGTTTCAACCACAATACATGCAACTTCCTCCGCAGGGACATATTTTGTAAACATTTCTTTTAAAGGAGCTAAATATTCCTCAACTGTGTTAGGTTTAGCTTGCTCAAACATCCCCCTATACTTATCGGGAAAAGGTATATGGTAAAATCCATTAAGTAATGGCCCGTAACGCTTACGCATATTCAAACTAATTGAAGACATCGATAATGAACCAAATGTTGAACCATGGTATGCATTAGTAAAACTTATGATGTATGGACGTCCTGTATACGCTCGTGCAAACTTTATAATCCCATCATTAGCATCAGAGCCACTTAATCCGAAAGTAACTCTTTTCTCATAATTTCCAGGAGCAATGTCACATAATTTTTTTGATAATCGCACTAACGGTTCATGATACATATATGCTGGTGTATAATGAATAAATTTCTCAGTTTGGTTCTTAATTGCTTCGACTACTGGCTTCGGAGCGTGACCCACATTTTGCGAACTTGCACTTGCTAATAAATCAATATAAGACTTACCGTCTATATCGATTAACGTGGCTCCATAACCATGATCAATAACTAGAGGATAATATTTAATCCGTCCAGAATGTGCAAAATAACGTTCATCTTCATCTATCAAATGATTAACCTTACTCATTGAGTTCCCTCCCAATAGTGACTCTTTTTAATATAGCTATCTACATATGAAGCTATAAAACTATCAACTGCTATCGTTTTAAAATAAATCAATATTAATAGGATAGTAATCAATATACTAATAATTTTCAGATTTGTAAATATTTTCTGATAATTTAGAATATTTGCGTTCCGAATCTTTTGTGATAAAGAAATATATGTCATTGAGGCTTAGAATATATGTTTAAAGGGAATTTAGAATAAAATGTTTTACGGAGGAGATTAATATGAATTGGTTAAAAATATTTTATCATTTATTATGCGCAACCACGATTAGCGTGATATTACTTATTATAACTATATTAATGGATGTGTTACTACAAAACACACATTTAACTCAGTTATTACCCAATATTGATTTTTTAATCAACCCTGATGAAGTGCCAACAATTATTGAAGTACTGATTCATTTAAGTATTGGAATATTGATTTATCTCGCCTTTTTAATTATCTATCATTATTCAAAATCCTTGTATCATCTAGCATACTTACCTTTAGTATTGATATTTACTTTGATGTATCCACTTCTCGTTTTTCTTGCGCAACGTCCATTTTTTTCCTTTAGTTGGAACGAATTTGCATGGTGGTTAGTTGCACATCTTTTTTTCATCATTTTAATGGCGACTTGTCTACCTATCATTTCGAAAAAAATTTTATGATTTTAAAACTCATATCTCAATGTCTTTTACACATTATAAAATAAATATTGGCAGTAGAAACATCATAGATAATTAGACTATGATATCTCTACTGCCTTATTAGTTATTCTGGCTCTCCATCTTCATCATACTTCGTTACTTCTCCATCTTTATCGATAATATAAGATCCTTCTAAATGGCCTTCTTTATCTGTAAATGAGAACCCCCAACTACCATCGCTATCTTTTTCTGGTTCTTTGTAAATATATGTGTCTGTATCTAATTGATGCCCTTCGTAGTCTTCAACTATATCGATAACATTACTTCGTGTCACCGTTGCTTCATCAGAACTACTTGATTGATCTTCAGATTCAGAAGTATCATCTTCATCTGTTAAATTATCACCAACTGAAAATTCAGTCCTCATCATCTGACTTATCTTATTGATTTCACTTTCACTAGCGTTGTATAACTTAACTGTACGAGCATCATCTATAATGCGTTGAGATTCTCTTTTAGAGTAATCAGCGTCACGCCAACTCCCTTGGAAATGTGATGGTACACTATATATTGTAATTGTGCCATCTCCATTACTTTTATAATAAACTGAACCTGCTGCAGTAACACTTGCTGTTAACAATTCTGTTCCTTCAGGTAGTTTGGCTGATTCGTCTGGGTGATAGGGATCTAAAACTTTATTAGAAATATTTTGATGTACAATTTCTAAATCGTCAAAAGGAAGGTCACTTTCACCTCTATAACTATCTAAAGCAGTTAACCAAACTTGAGCATAGTATCTATTCGAATGGGTATCTTGTTGTGTGTCCTGCTGATTATCTTCTGTTTGATTTCTACTTATACTTGATTTTGAATCTCTGTTACTTTTATATCCTGATTGTTGATCATCATTTATCGTTGAGCTTCCATTATTATCACTATCACCAAGACCACAACCAGCTAATATTAATATTGTAAACGCACATATCACTGCTAATTTCTTCAATTCAAATACTCCCTCACATTCTAATATATTTAACTCAACAAAATAAACCACTTTATAAAATAATTATAAACTAACTATTTTTAAAAATGTACAACAATTTAACAAATTCTTAAAGATTCGCTATTTACGAAGCAATACTTGCCGTCTGTTTTACTGCTATATCATTAGCAATGGTTTATGATTATTAAGATTTTTAACGTATCTTAAAATTTGTATTTGAATTCTTTTAAACTACTATCATCTCGCAATCAAGGTGCTAAACTATAATCGTAAAGTAATTTAAATACATCATATATCATCAATTCGAAATGGGGTTATCAATGTGAAAAAGATTTCTCTAATTGCAACGACTGTATTAACAGGATTATTATTATTTCCAAGTGTCAATGACACAACGACACATGCAGCCGAAGTAACATCTCATGATGCACAAGCTGTAGCAATTCAAGCTATGAAAAATAGTGGTGGCAATCCGGACTTACAAAATTTCAAAAAAGTTAAGGATAAAGGGGATTATTTCACAATTGATATAAATAATAAATCTGGTGCAGGTGTCGGTACTTATAAAGTATACAAAAATGGAGTGGTGCTATATAAAAGTGGAAATTATGGAGAATATAGTCAACTCAATACACGACAATGTTATGTTGCACAAGATATTGCTACAACATCTTCACAAGTAAAACGACACTCTACTCAACAGACACAAGCAGTGGATAGTACACGTGAGCTCAATTCATACTACGTAGGTCAAGTTCAATCTTCTGACTTACCACAACAAAGTTCATCTGATATGCTACCGAATACTGGTATGAAAGATAAAAATTTCAATACAAATGGTATAATAAGTCTATTTTTACTCACTGCTGGTTTCATTACACTTTACCATCAACCTTTACGTAAAATGTCATAGTTCTTTTAAAATCATTTTTGAATGGTATGATGTTGCACCCCGATGATGTCTTAATTCATCGAATTCAGTCTCGGGAATTGTTTCTACAATATCATTTGCATGTCGTGAAATATCATTTGCGGGGATAAAAAATGAAGTTTTCATTGGTAGCGTAAGTTGAGTCACATTATAATCTTTATACATAAGGCACCTCGTTAATTTAGTTTAGTGATGTTTATTAAATTATACGAAAGGGTCTTATTTTTTTAGTATTTCACATATAAAGACAAAGTATTTTGGCGAGTCCTTGAGAGAACAGGACAAGCTGAAGCTGTCCCCTAAGAAAGCGAGACAACAATACGAGGTATTATAAATAAAAAGCCAGTAAATGAATTTATAAAAAACCCATTTACCGGCTATTTTGCTAGGAATTATGTCCCAGCCTCTCCTTTTAATTTCAATATTTGTAAAATAAATATCTAAGTAACTAAAAGCATAACTAAACTACAGTTTCGTAAAACATTTTGAACACATTATCCCCTCTTACCAATAACATAAATATTGAAACAAACTTGATAAAATCGTATTTCAATCCACTATCGACTACCCATATGTAAAAATCCTTGAGTCAATGACTTAAGTTCCATATTAATCGAACGTGAACGAATCCCCAATTCTTTTACAAAATTTTGAAGAATATATCACTTTTTCAATGACGTTGAATAGAATTTAACTACCTGGGTAAATATCATAATGTAATTGCTAAAACTAACGTAATCAATACGTTTTTATAAATAAAAGGAGGACCTCATAATGAAATATATTGTGGTAGGTACATCTCATTCAGGATATGAAGTGATCCAAACATTGCTTAAAGAAGATGAAAATGCTGATATTCAAGTTTTTGAAAGTGCAGATCAACCGTCCTTTTTATCTTGTGGTATTCAAAGTTATCTTGAAGACATCTCATCATCATTAGATGATTTACATTACGCATCAGTTGACTCTTATAAGGCACAAGGTGTAAATATTCATACGAATAGCACAGTCACAGATTTAGATACTGACAATAAGACTGTTGTAGTTGAACACCAAGGTCAAACAGCAACTTATTCTTATGATAAATTGTTCCTAAGTCCTGGTGGCAAACCTGTTACCCCTCCAGTCGATGGAATTGAAAAATATAAACATGTATTATTTATGCGTGGACGTGATTGGGCAAATCAAATTAAAGAACGCATGAAAGATGCCAAAAAGGCTGTTGTAGTCGGAGGTGGCTATATCGGTATTGAAGCTGCTGAAGCTTTTGCTAAAGCAGACATAGATACTACAATCGTAGATGTCGCTGATCGTATATTAAACACTTACTTAGATAAAGAATTTACAGACATATTAGAAACAAATGCACAGCAACATGGTCTTCATTTTAAAGGTGGCGAAACAGTAAAATCAATTTCAGGAAATCAAAATGGCGAAGTAACTACTGTAGTTACCGACAAAAATGAATATGACGCAGATACTGTCTTATTTGCTGTAGGTGTCGAACCAGCTACCGAGTGGCTAAAAGATAAAATTGATTTAGGTAAGAAAGGAATTATAAACATTAACCACCAACAACAAACATCTGCTAAAGATGTCTATGCGGGTGGCGATGCGACATTAGTTCCTTTTGCACCAGTATCTGAGGATCGTTATATTGCATTAGCAACAAATTCAAGACGTCAAGGCGTTGTCGCAGCAAAAAACATGTTGGGTAAAGAAATGACAATGCCACGCGTTTCTGGTACTTCAGGTTTACAATTATTTGATTATAAATTTGGACAAACTGGCATTCACGGTACAGAAATCGATAATTATGATGGCAATTTAGGTCAAACATACGTAGAAGAATTGATTCGTCCTCAGTTTATGCAAGATGATACGAAAATTCATATGAAAATTATTTATGATAAAGACACTCACCGTATACTTGGTGGTCAAGTCATGTCAAAAGAAGATATTACTGCTTCTATTAACACAATTTCAGTAGTAATATCTGCTGGTTTCACACTTGAACAGCTCGCTGTCCAAGATTTCTTCTTCCAACCTGATTATGATAGACCTTGGCATTATCTTAATGTGTTAGCCCAACAAGCATTGGGAGATACATTTGGTAGCGATAAGATGTTATTCTAAATCTCTTAATCTGATATAGGAAAAAGTAATTATCTATTGTTGTCCTAGGTTGATTTAACCTTTATCAGTTGATAGTTAAATTGCAAATACCAGTTAAACTTTTTCAATTCTATTCATCGGTGTTTCTGACGATATGATGCATTTAAGGAAAACCACTGTTACGATTTATTTACATTTCACACATCTAAATCATAGTTAATTACAACAATTATGTGATTTTTCATCATTTTCAAGTAGAAAAACTTGAGATAAAAAGTAATTTTTATCATACTGTATATGAAAGTTATATTAAGGAGTGGAAAGTATGAATAAAGAACAATTAGAAAAAATGACTCATGGTAAAGGATTCATTGCTGCATTAGACCAAAGTGGTGGTAGTACACCTAAAGCACTTAAAGAATATGGTGTGAATGAAGACCAATACAGTAATGAAGACGAAATGTTCCAACTTGTTCACGATATGCGTACACGTGTTGTAACTTCACCTTCATTTTCACCTGATAAAATTTTAGGTGCGATTTTATTCGAACAAACTATGGATCGCGAAGTTGAAGGTAAATACACTGGAGACTATTTAGCGGACAAAGGCGTTGTTCCTTTCTTAAAAGTCGACAAAGGTCTTGCTGAAGAGAAAAATGGCGTACAATTAATGAAACCTATTGATGATTTAGATGAAACTTTAGATCGTGCAAATGAACGTCATATCTTCGGTACTAAAATGCGTTCTAACATCCTTGAACTTAATGAACAAGGAATCAAAGATGTTGTTGAACAACAATTTGAATTCGCTAAAAAAATCATCGCTAAAGGTTTAGTACCTATTATCGAACCAGAAGTTAATATTAATGCTAAAGATAAATCTGAAATTGAGAAAGTTTTAAAAGCTGAAATCAAAAAAGGTTTAGATTCATTAAACGATGATCAATTAGTTATGTTAAAATTAACTATTCCTACTGAAGCTAACTTATATAAAGATTTAGCTGACCACCCTAATGTTGTACGTGTAGTAGTATTATCAGGTGGTTACAGCCGAGATGAAGCTAACAAATTGTTAAAAGATAACGATGAATTAATTGCAAGCTTCTCACGTGCATTAGCAAGTGACTTACGTGCTAGCCAATCACAAGAAGAATTCGATAAAGCATTAGGCGATGCTGTAGATTCAATCTATGATGCGTCAGTAAATAAAAACTAATCATTTATCAGTTCATAACGAACAATGTTTTATCTAAACAACATCACATTGTCTAGATAAATATTAAAACCGTGTGGTAGATTAATCTGACCACACGGTTTTTTTATACTTTACACACATATTGTCCTTTGATTATTCATCGAACGACATACTACTTTCGATAATTTTTTTAAATACGCCTAGTTGATAAGATGAAAAATCGTTTTGAGCACTTAAGAATGGCGCTGATGCAACTTCAACGTATTTATGATTATCGTCACTATCTAATTCCGTTGGTGAAAATAGATAATAAGCTAAGATGGCTGAGGAAATATCATTCTCTTCATCAGAATCACTGCCTAATATTGAAACTTGAGTGTATGGTTTCCCTTTATATTTCGTCTGTAAAATACCATATGATGTCGCTTTAGGATCTTTCAAACGCGTTAAATCTTCCAATGTCTTAACTTTTTCTAAGTCTTTAGCTTTAACCATTTTCTTTTTGTCTAAAGCAAAAAATCCAGGTTGAATATTTGTAGCTACTAATTTACCTTCTTTAAATGTTGCAAGTATTTGAGCGTAGGACATAGGTTGCTTATTTTCACCTGTTTTTTTACCATCTGGATCTACATACATATAATTGATATGCTTAATATTTTTTTCCTTACTTTTCATTCGTTTAATCTCTACACCTTTTTTATCTTTAAAGAACTTATTAACTTCTTCTATAGATGACCCTTTAGATTCTTTTGTGTATTTATAATCTGCAAGTGTTACCTTATCCACTAATTTTTTATAGTCTTCCCAGCCTTGCAATCCCGTTTTGTTTGTAAAACCTTTTTCTGTAATAAGTGCATCGATTTCATTAAGAACTGGCTTTTGTTTAAGATCCTTAGCTTCTTTTTCTAGTTCTTTATATTCGTCCTCTTTTGTATATTCAGTCGCCACATCCGTTTTTTTCTCCGAACTTTTTGATGATGACTTTTCATTAGAAGATTGATCTGAATCATTGCTATTCGAACATCCCACAAGAGCAATTGACATCACAATTAATAAAATTCCCCAAAATTTTTTCATATTCTATCTCCTTTTAATTTTTATATACAGAGAAATAACAATTAAATATTACTTAGTTTTAAATTGCTATTTATAAATTTATAATACACTATTTAAGGTTTTGAATATATAGTTATCTATACATATTTTTATTTATTAATTTTAAAAAATGAATTTTCATTAATTATCTATCAATTAAAGAAAAGATATGAAATATACTTTGTATTGAATTTTTCGCTGCCTTATCAAAGGATATGATAGTTAACGATCTTGATTTGAATCCCTTCCATCTGCAAATTAACACCATTGACTGTTAATATATAAAAATGCCTGAGACACTCATTGTCTCAGGCATTTATAAGATTAAATACAGCAACTTTACCTAATATGGATTAATAGATAACGCTATATCTTTTTATTTTGCTTTATTATAGAATCCTAATTCAAGATCTTTAGATGTTTGTTTACGTATTTTTCTCATTAATTGAACATCATCAATAAGTGATTCACCATATGAAGGAATCATTTTCTTGATTTTAGGTTCCCAGTCTTTCGCGTATTCAGGGAAGTTTTTCTCTAAAACTTCTAGTGCTACTGATACTGAAGTTGATGCTCCTGGTGATTCGCCTAGTAATGCAATAACTGAGTGGTCTTCAGAATTAACCACTTCAGTACCAAATTGGATAAATCCTTTACCATTCTCTTCAGTATCTTTAATAACTTGTACACGTTTACCAGCTGTATAAACTTGCCAATCTTCATCACGTGCTTCAGGATAGAACGTACGTAAATGGTTCATACAACCTTCTTTTGTCATGATGACTTGGTCAAATGAATACTTAATTAATGGTAAGTTTTTAACTGCAGAAGCAAGTAAAGTCGTAATGTTATATGGTTTAATTGATTTGAATAAATCCAAGTTAGAACCATGTTTTAGGAATTTAGGTCCCACGTTTGCAAATGGTCCAAATAATAATGTTCTTTCACCATCAATGTAACGTGTATCTAAGTGAGGTACCGTCATTGGTGGTGTACCAGGTGGTTCTTTACCATAAACTTTGGCATCGTGTTGTTCAATAACTTGCGGATTTGTACAAGCAATAAATTGACCACTGATTGGGAATCCACCTAAATGTTTACTTTCTGGAATGCCAGTTTTTTGTAATAATGGAATTGCGCCACCACCAGCACCGATAAACACATAATCAGTTTGATGTTCGAATACTTGTCCATTATTTAGATTTTTAATTTTAACTGACCATTTACCATTAGACAAACGTTCAAAATCAACAACTTCATGTTTGTATTGCACTTCAACGTTTGGTGAGTTTTTAAGATTTTGAGCCATTTTACGAGTTAATTCACCGTAGTTTACGTCAGTTCCTTCGTCTATTTTACTCGCTGCCATGTAGCCCTTATCTTCACGGCCTTTCATCATTAATGGAATCCATTTTCTCATTTCTTCAATATCTTCAGTATATTCGATATTATCGAACATAGGGAATTGCTTCATCGCTTCATAACGATCTTTTAAGAATTTAACGTTATTTTTACCACGAACAAAACTAATATGAGGTAATGGATTAATAAATTCTTTAGGATTTTGAATTTCTCCTGATTTAACTAAATGACCCCAGAATTGTTTAGAAATTTCAAATTGTTCATTAATTTCTTTAGCTTTTTCAATATCAATTGAACCATCAGGTTGTTGTACAGTATAGTTCAATTCACATAAAGCTGCATGTCCTGTTCCTGCATTGTTACGTTCATTTGAACTTTCAATACCAGGACGATCTAGACGTTCATATAAATGAATGTCCCAATCAGGTGCAATCGTTTTCAACATAGAACCAAATGTAGTACTTAGTACACCAGCACCGATTAACACGACGTCTTTTTTGTCAGACATAGCCATAATGTTCACCTCTTGTGTAGTAGTTATCATATTGCTTTCCAGCTAATTAGACGTCATCATTCTTGTTATATTACTTTATAACCTCAAAACCTTAGAAAAGAATCAAATCTAATAGCTTTTACATATCTATGTTAAAGCAAGCACTTTGAAAAGTAAATTGTTAATAGTAAATTTATGACAATTTTATGATATATATTTTTATGAACATTTAACGTTTAGCTAAAAACTTTTCAATATAAAATGCCGATTCCTCTATCGATTTATATTCTGTATTAATTACCGTTGCATTTAATTTTCTAAAAACTTCTTCAGCATAAGATAATTCTTTTTTGATACGCTCTAAACTATTGTAATTAGATTCTGAAGATAGCCCTAATGTTTCTGCACGATTACGTCGTATATTTGCGATATAATTGGGACTTGCTGTTAATCCAAATACCTTTAAATTCTTTTGTTGAAATACATTATCTGGAATAGCCACTTCAGGGACTAAAGGAATATTTGCAATCTTATATCCTTTATTAGCTAAGTACATACTTAATGGCGTTTTAGAGGTACGTGATACACCTACTATTAAAGCATCCGCTTCTCCAATATCTGTAAAATGCTTACCATCATCATATTTCACTGAATACTCAATTGCTTCTATACGCTTAAAATACTCATCATTAAGCTTACGCAACGCACCACTTTCCATTAATGGTTTAGCGTGTGTATGTTGTTTAATTATGCTAATTAACTCAGACATGTAATCTACATAGGGAATTTGATGTTCATTTGCAAACTGATGACCTAATGCATTAAATGACTCACTCACTAATGTTGTTGCAACAATTGCATTCTGTTCTTTAGCTAATTGTAAGACATTTAAAAATTCTTGTTCGTCCTTAATATATGGAAATTTCTTAATTTCTACTTGAGTTAAATCTGGAAACTGTGTCAGCGTCGCATGAATCATCCGTTGCGCTGTTTCTCCAATTGAATCTGAAACTATAAATAACTTTAATACTTCATTATTATCCTTCACCTTATCGCTCGCTTTCCTCCGCTTGACTCTGAGCTGTAGCTAAAATTGCACCCGGAACTCTAAATGGTGAACATGAAACATAATCAATTTCCCATTGGTTAAATTTACGAATTGATTTTGCATCGCCACCAAGCTCACCACATACACCAATTTTTATCTCTGGATTTGTATTTTTAGCTTGTTCAACAGCTAATTGAATTAGTCGTCCTACACCTTCTCTATCTAAAGTTTGGAATGGGTCAAGCTGTAAAATGTTATTTTCAGTATACACATTTATGAATTTTCCTGCATCATCTCTAGAGAAACCAAATGTCAATTGCGTTAAATCATTAGTACCAAAACTGAAGAAATCACAATGTTTCGCAAGGTCATTCGCAATCAAGCATGCTCTAGGCGTTTCAATCATAGTACCTATCATATATTGTATATCTTGTTGTGATTCTTTTTCTAAATGTGTAATTGTATTAACTAATCGTTCTTTTAAAGTTGTAAATTCTTCTACTGTTGACACGAGAGGAATCATAATTTCTGGTAGGCACGTTATGCCCTCTTTTTGAAGCTTAATAACACTTTCAATGATAGCTTCAACTTGCATCTCATATAACTCTGGATAAGTCACAGCCAAACGACAACCACGATGACCAAGCATTGGATTGACCTCATTTAAGTCAACGATTCGCTTGCGTAAGAACTCTGAAGATACATTCAGCTGTTGAGAAACATTGTTTATATCTTCTTCAGATGATGGTAAGAACTCATGTAACGGTGGATCAAGTAAACGAACAATCGTAGGTCTATCTTGAGATAATCTGAAAATTGTTTCAAAATCTTCTACTTGGTATGTTTTAATTTTTTCTAAAGCTTGTACACGTTCGTCATGATTTGAAGCTAAGATAAAACGGCGCATTTCTATTAAACGTTCAGGGCCAAAGAACATGTGCTCAGTACGAACTAAACCTATTCCTTTAGAACCAAAATTATATCCAGCTTTTATATCTTGTGGTGTTTCAGCATTCATTCTAACTTGCAGTCTTGCAATCTCTTCAGACCAAGTCATAAATTGATCGAACTCTTCACTATGTTCAGCATTGACTGTTTCAATTGCTCCTAAATATAAATCACCAGCTGAACCATCTACAGAAACGATATCCCCTTCATGTAATTCACCTTCAGGATAATATACTGTTTTGTTCACTGTATCTATCTCTACATTCGAACATCCTGTCACACAACATTTGCCCATTCCTCTTGCTACAACAGCAGCGTGTGATGTCATACCACCATGAGTTGTTACGATTGCTTCACTTGCTACCATCCCCTCAATATCTTCAGGTGATGTTTCCGGTCGCATTAACACTACTTTATTACCATTTTCAGCTTGAAGTTTTGCTTCTTCAGCAGAGAAGACTACTTTTCCTGTTGCTGCACCGGGACTAGCTGGTAAGCCCATTTTAGAAACCACTGTCGCTTGCTTTAATGATTCTTCATTAAAATTAGGATGTAATAATTGGTCTATTGATTTTACTTCTACTTTTGATACTGCTTCTTCACGTGTAATTAATTGCTCGTGAACTAAATCCACAGCAATTTTTATTGCAGCTTTAGCAGTACGTTTTCCGTTACGTGTTTGTAATAAATAAAGTTTACCATTTTCAATTGTAAATTCTATGTCTTGCATATCTTTGTAATGTTTTTCAAGTTGTTTGGTTACATCAACAAACTCTTGATGTACATCTGGCATTTGTTGTTTTAAAGTGTCAATATCCTTAGGGGTACGAATGCCTGCAACAACATCTTCACCTTGAGCATTAAGTAAGTACTCTCCGAATAAATGATTTTCTCCAGTAACTGGATTTCTTGTAAATGCTACACCCGTACCACTATTTTCACCACTATTACCAAATACCATTTCCTGAATATTTACGGCTGTACCAATATCATGTGGAATATCATTTAAATCTCTATATACACGTGCACGATCATTATCCCAAGATTTAAATACTGCTTCAATTGCTTCTTCTAATTGCTTTAACGGTTCTTGGGGAAAAGGTTTATATGCCTCTTCTACATAGATTTCTTTATATTTTTCACATATAGTTTGTAGTCCTTCTGCCGGAATTTCAGCATCATTTTGATAACGATGCTTTGTTTTAAAATCATTAAAATATGTATCGAAAGCTGTCATTGGAATACCATAAACAACCTCTCCAAACATTTGTAGTAAACGACGGTAACAATCATATGCAAATCGTGCATCATTTGTTTTGTCAACAAGCTTTTTTACATTATCATCATTAAGTCCTAAATTAAGAATTGTATCCATCATTCCTGGCATGGAAATTTTTGCACCACTACGTACTGATACTAATAACAAGTTATCATCAGAGGAAAAGGCTTTTCCTGTTCGTTTAGAAAAAGCTGCTAAATGATCAATTAATTGTGTCTTTACTTCTGTAGGTAGTTCTTCATTTTGTTTTAAATATGTAATACAAGCTTCAGTCGTAATTGTAAAACCATCTGGTACTGGTAGTCCGAGTCTCTTCATCTCTGAAAGATTGGCACCTTTACCACCAAGTAAGTCTTTCATAGCTATATTTCCTTCATTAAATGCATAAACGAATTGTGTCATTCTTGACCACCTCTTATTTTTTATTATGTCATACTATTTATTTACAAGTATGTCATAATAAAAAGAGAATTACAACATTTTTAAGAAAAGGCTTTCATTAAATTTGCTCTAAATATGTCAAAAGTATTAATTTAATGCTTTTTTATTCATGATTCTATTTTTCAATTCATCATTGATTAGGTTATACTCATGCAATCTAAAAAGCAGGGCAAAATTCATACTGAATTCCCTGTCCCATCACATTAACTAAATTAAACTAATGCATATTCTAATATTAGTCTCTGACAGTCAAAATAAAAAAACCTGAGACATTGTATAAGTGTCCCAGGAAATATTTTCATTCATGCTTAATGTGATGAATCTTGTTGTTTATATTTTTTTATTTCTGCGTCACGTAATTCAACACGACGTATCTTACCTGAATTTGTTTTTGGTAGATGTTCAACAAATTCAATTGCTCTTGGATATTTATACGGTGCTACTTCATTTTTACAAAATACTTGTAATTCTTGGATTAACTCATCACTTGCTTCATAATCATCTTGCAAGATGATAAATGCTTTAACAATATTTCCACGAATGTCATGAGGACTTGCAACAACTGCACATTCTTTAACAGCTGCGTGATTTGTTAGTGCATCTTCTACCTCGAAAGGTCCAATGGTATATCCTGAACTAATGATAATATCGTCACGGCGACCTTCGAACCAGAAATAACCATCATTATCAATATGAGCTTGGTCTCCAGTAACATAATAATCACCTGTTGAAGCTGCTTTTGTGCGTGCTTCATCTTTAAAGTAACCTTTAAATAAAGCCGGTAAGTCTAAAGGCACGGCGATATTACCTTTAACATTTGGACCAACCTCTTTACCATCATCGTCAATGACAGTAACAAAACTACCAGGTATACCTTTGCCCATAGAACCCATACGTGGTTCAGTATCTTTTAGAAATCCGATCAACAATGTACTTTCGGTTTGTCCATATCCATCTCGAACAGTAATATTAAAATGACGTTTAAATTGTTCAACAACTTCTCGATTTAAAGGTTCACCCGCAGACACCGCACTGTGTAAATACTCTAAATTGTACTGTTCTAAATGACTAAGTTTAGCCATCATACGATATTCTGTTGGTGTACAACATAGAACATTAATTTGATAATTTTGAAGTAACTCGAGATATGTTTCAGGGTGGAAACGACCGTTATAGACAAATGCTGTTGCTCCCATCCCTAATACAGATAAAAATGGACTCCACACCCACTTTTGCCACCCTGGTGCTGCAGTTGCCCATACAAGATCATTCTCTTGTATACATAACCAATGTTTTGGTGCCATTTGTAAATGGGCATACCCCCATCCATGTGAATGCGTTACTGCTTTTGGATTGCCTGTTGTACCTGATGTATAAGAAAGAATCGCCAAATCATCTCGTGTTGTATCTGCGCCTTTAAGGTCATCACTTACTTTTTCTTTTTCATCTTCTATTGAAACCCAATCTTCTTTGTGACCAGCTACTATAAATTTTTTTAATTGGTCATATTCTTTAACGTTTTCAAATTCTTTAGTTAGAGAATCAAATGAAATAACTGCATCAATCTCACCGTGAGTAATTCGATATTGTAAATCTTTTGTTCGTAACATTTCCGAACTTGGAACAATCGCTATCCCTAGTTTCAATGCTGCAATATATAATTCATATGTAACGATTGCACGTGGCATCATGATGAGAACTTTATCTCCCTTTTTTAGCCCATGATTGAGGAATACATTCCCTACTTTATTAGCATTACTGATAAGTTCTTTATAACTTACAGAAATATTTTCATGCTCGTTATCCTTGTAAATAATGGCTTTTTTATGATCTTCTGAGGCATATTTTTCTATTTCTGTAACAATATTATAATTCTCAGGTGCTAGTAAATTTGATTTATTCATAAGTGTACTTCCTTTCAATTCACTTTCATCTAAACATTACCAAAGGTTTATAATCTATCAAACCTCTTAAAAACATTCATATTATTCATCATCAACTAACAAATTTTCAAATAAGAAAAACCTGAAACATAAATTAATGTACAGGTTTATCATTAACTTTTTGATTGTTGACAATAACTTTTTGCTACATTCATTTATCTTATATTATTTGAACAAGTCAAATATACTTTTACGTGTGTACAATTCATTAAAAGCATCCACAAAATTTTATTCTTAATAAATTCAATGGCATATTATACTTTTTTATATTTTATCATTCATATATTCAACACAAATTTAGTTATTAAGACTTTCTAACTCTATTCTTATATTATAGGATAAATCTCTATTGACTATACGATGATCAACACCTTTTTGAGTTCCACGTTTTTTATGAGTTTGCGCATATGCTTGTGAATTTTGCCAATCATAGAAAGCTTGTCTACTGTTCCATAGCGTGATGATAATGTAATGTCTCCCTTTGACTACCGGTCTAAGAAATCTTAACGCTTTAAAACCAGGTACATCTTGCAAATGTTGATTTCGCTTTAAAAACCGTGACTCAAAAACCTCTTCATTACCTCCATTGACGAATAAGTGATTTAACACACAAAATGAATCATTAGATAAGCTGTTGATTGATTCTAATACTTCGTAGTGCTGCTGATCATTATTCTTTTCAATTGTGAATGAATTACTAGTTTCTTCTATTATATATGTTTTATTTGTATCGCTAATTAACATAAGACATCCCTTCATTTCAATTTAAGATTATAGGGCTACTTTACTTTGTTCATATAGTGATAGTGAGCGTTTTACAGCTTCAATACAATCGTCATCAAAATAATTTAACTGATTAAAATAGTTTAATATATTATGTGCTGTTGTTTCTTCCATAGGTAAATCTTCATCTTGGTTAATACATGTGGCTAGTTTACCTAGAGGTGTTTCATCACCAACGAAATTTTGTATAAAATGATAAAAACTCACCTTATCACCTCTTTAATATGATATAAATACATACTACCATGATTTAATATATAAAACATTAAATCCAAACCGACACTCTATGCACGTCACCTATACATATCAACACTATTTATATATTCTTACTGACATTTCGTGGTAAGAAAAGTCCGGATGATAAGGACTGCTGAAATTACCATTGATAGATTGAAACAAAAAACTTAAATTTTTATTTTGACGTTACCAAAAGTATCTTTTAAGCTTCCCTTAACAACTATAAATAACCCACAAGAAGTGTTGTTAGACTCACCACTATATTTATCGTATCTTTTCAATTTCCAAAAGAAGCTTGTATCGTAAAAACAAAATTTAATTATCAATTAGATAATTAACAAATCGTAATAACTATAAAATCGGTACCTAATTACAATGTATAGATACCTTTATATTCTTGATATTTCATACACCTTTTATTTCAAATAATCTAATACAATTGTACCCACTGCCTCTGCAACTACAAGCATAGATGTTTCATTGATATTAAACTTAGGATGATGGTGAGGGTACATAGGTCCATCTTCTGGTGCTGCACCCGAATAAATAAATGTTGAAGGTCTTTCTAACGCATAAAACGCGAAATCTTCTGAGGGTGGCTGCGGCTCACAAATATCTATTGCTTTTATGTCATCCAGCTTAGCATTTTTTAAAGTTGTTGCTACATAAGAAGTAAATTCAGGATCATTGTAAAGAGCTGGATAATCCTTTTTAAATTCAAAATCACAAATCACTCCGAACATCTCTTCTAATCCTCTGACTAGTCGTGTCATTTCATTCTGAATATTGTCTCTTGTATCATCAGTCAGTGCACGTACATCACCTTCGATTGTTATTGTATCTTTAATCACATTGAATTGTCCTTTCCCGTCGAAGGAACCTATTGTGACTACACCCGTTTCAAACGGATTTAAGCGTCTTGAAACAATGGTCTGTGCGGTCGTTACAAAATGCGCACCTGCTACAATAGCGTCATTCGATGTATGTGGGGATGAGCCGTGACCACCCTGACCTTTCACAACAAGTCTAAAATAAGCGCGTCCCGTTTGAACAAAACCTTCACGATAGTATATTTTACCTGTTTCCATCATACTCATCACATGTGCACCTAAAACATGGTCCACCCCTTCTAATACGCCGTCATCTATCATACCTTTCGCACCGCCCGGTGGCATTTCTTCTGCAGGTTGATGTATAATCACGACATTACCTCTCAATTGATCTTTCATTTCAATTAATGTTTCTCCAAGTATTAGCATGTACGCAGTATGTGCATCATGACCACAAGCATGCATGACTCCCTCATTTTTAGAAGCATAAGGTAATTCTGTTTCTTCTTTTATCGGTAGCGCATCAAAGTCAGCACGAATAGCGATAGTTTTTCCTGGATGTTTACCTGCGATGGTAACTTTAATTCCATTAGGACCCACATTCGTCTCAACTAAACAATCCTTATCTTTATAAAAGTTTGCAATATATTTAGATGTTTCATTTTCTTCGAATGATAATTCAGGATTTTCATGTAAGTAACGTCTTATTTCTTTCATTCTTTGCTCTTTTTCACGTAGATGTTGAACTAAAGTTTGATTCATCTTAATCCTCTCCTCAAGATTATTATAAACTTTAATTTATAAATATTGTTACACAACGTTTTAGAGATACATATCTTAATTTTTATATTTAAACAATCATCGTACAAATCTATCACAGTAATGTTACACACTAAAAAACCTGAGACAACAAGTTGTCTCAGGCTTCTATATGAGTAACCAATGAATAAGTTACAATTGTGTACACAACAATTTTTTAAAGTTAAGTCTTTATATACCGTAACAGATGATTGAATTCAATATGATTGCTATTATAATCTATTTCTGGTTAGAATTTAAGATTATATTTTGAATCAAACTATTTTAATATTGGTAGAATGGATCATCTTCCATTGCACCTGCTTTTTCATCATCAATACCATGTTTATAATAGTCAACATATTGAGGTTCAAGCGGTTTTCTACCACGAATAATGTCCGCTGCTTTCTCAGCTAACATCAATACAGGTGCATGAATATTACCATTTGTTGTTCTAGGCATTGCTGAAGCATCAACGACACGTAAATTTTCCATACCATGTACTTTCATAGTTAATGGATCGACTACTGCCATTGGGTCAGATGCAGGTCCCATTTTCGCGCTACAAGATGGATGTAATGCAGTTTCTCCATCTTTACGTACCCAATCTAGAATTTCTTCATCCGTTTGAACTTGTGGTCCTGGTGAAATTTCGCCACCATTAAATGGGTCCATAGCTTTTTGTTTTAGGATATTTCTTGCTACTCTAATTGCTTCAACCCATTCTCTTTCGTCTTCTTTCGTAGATAAGTAATTAAACACGATACTTGGTTTTTCAAATGGATCCTTAGATTTGATTTTCAAACTACCTCTTGAGTTGGAGTACATTGGTCCAACATGTACTTGGTAACCATGTGCTACTGGTGCTTTTTGACCATCATATCTTACAGCAATTGGTAAGAAATGGAACATGAGGTTTGGATAATCAACATCATCATTTGATCTTACAAAGCCACCACCTTCAAAGTGGTTAGACGCCGCTGCACCTTTACGTGCAAAAATCCATTGTAAACCGATGAACGGCATACGTTTGACATCAAGGCTAGGTTGTAGTGAAACCGGTTGTTTACATTTATGTTGAATATATACTTCTAAGTGATCTTCGAAGTTCTCACCAACACCTGGTAAATGCATACGTGGCTCTATACCTTTTGATTTTAAGAATTCTGAGTCACCAATACCTGATAATTGTAATAGTTGTGGTGTATTGAAAGCACCGCCAGATAAAATAACTTCGTTTGCATGAACAGTATGTTCTTTACCATTTTTCTTGAAAGTCACGCCTGTTACTTTTTTACTATTATTTTCATCAAAAATTAATTTTGTAACGAATGCACGTGTTTCAACATCTAAGTTTCTACGTCTTAATGCTGGGCGTAGATACGCTCTTGAAGCAGACATACGACGTCCATGATGTACTTGGCTATCAAATGGTCCAAAACCTTCTTGTCTGTATCCATTAACGTCTGCAGTTTTATGATAGCCCGCTTCAACACCTGCATTAAAGAATGATTTAAATAATGGATTAGTAGCTGGTCCACGTTTTAATTTGATTGGACCATCATGGCCTCTAACTTTATCGTATGGCGCTGCACCATATGTTGTTTCTAACTTTTTGAAGTATGGTAGACAATGTGCAAAGTCCCATGTGTCCATTCCTTCAGGTTCTGCCCATCCTTCATAGTCCATTGGGTTACCTCGTTGATAAATCATACCGTTAATAGAACTTGAGCCACCTAATACTTTACCTCTCGCATGATCTACTCTACGTCCCATATGTGGTTCTTCGTCAGTTTGATATTCCCAGTCATAAAAACGATTACCTGATGGGAACATCAATGCTGCTGGCATTTGAATAAATAAATCCCAGAAATAGTCACTACGTCCAGCTTCTAATACCAAAACATTTTTATCTTTATCCTCTGAAAGGCGTGCACCAAGAACTGAACCTGCACTACCGCCACCAATGATGACATAATCGTATGAATCGCGTTTTCTTCTCATCGTTAAAGACCTCCAAAAATTGATTTGTTTTCTTTGTTTGTTAACATCTCTTTCTTAAAAGGTTTCATTTATTGAAGTGAGCACTATACCTTAGTTAGTACTCACTTCATGTAGCATTTTGTATTTATAAGTCATTTACTGTATATAAGCAATGTATTATTATTTACTGAACCAATCCACTGGTTCTGGATTAGTATTTGTAAGAATGTGTTTACTTACTAAATATTCCTCTAATCCTTCTTTACCTAATTCTCTACCGACACCTGATTGTTTGTAACCGCCCCATGGCGCTTGTGCAAAGTATGGATGGAAATCGTTAATCCAAACCGTACCAAGTTTCAATTTATTTGCAACACGTTGTGCTTTACCAATATCTTTAGTAAATATAGCACCTGCTAAACCGTAAATTGAATCATTTGCTAAGCGAATAGCTTCTTCTTCGTCAGCAAATCCTTCTACAGTCACAACTGGTCCAAAGACTTCCTCTTGAACAATACGCATTGATGTATCACAATCTGTAATTACAGTAGGTTCAAAGAATAATCCGGCTTGTAAGTCTTCACGTTCAGGGCGTTTACCACCAATTGCAATTGTTGCTCCATCTTTTTTCGCAACTTCCATATAACCTTCAATTTTATCGCGGTGTGCTGTTGAGATAACTGGTCCCATTTCAGTATCTTGATCAAAACCGTTACCTAATTTGATTTTGCTTACACGATCGATAAGAGCTTTTTCGAATTTATCTTTAATATCATTGTGAACTAAGATTCTTGAACCAGCAGAGCACACTTGACCAGCGTGGAAATATCCAGCATTAAGTGCTTGGTCTACAGCTAATTCAAAATCAGCGTCATCAAAAATAATATTAGGATTTTTGCCGCCTAATTCTAATGCAACGTCAGTCACGTGATTAGCTGCTTGTTTCATGATGTGTTTTCCTGTTTCAATACCACCTGTAAATGAAACTAAATCGACTTCTTCATGACCTGACATCACGTCGCCCACTTCTGATCCAGCACCAAGTACTAAATTAATTGTTCCTTTAGGGAAACCAACTTCCTCCATCAATTCAAATACACGAATTGTTGTTAACGGAGTAATTTCACTTGGTTTCATAACTAATGAGCAACCTGTTGCTAAAGCTGGCGCAATTTTCCAAGATGCTTGAAGTAATGGATAGTTCCAAGGTGTAATTTGAGTAACAACACCTACAGGTTCTTTAACTACTTTACTTTCAGCATTAGGAATAGGTGAATTGATAATTTCACCGCCATCTTTATCAGCTAAACCAGCAAAATACATAAACACATTATGAATATCATCCATATCAGCATAGGATTCTTCTAAAGTTTTACCAGTGTCTAATGTTTCTAATTTAGCTAACTCTTCTCTATTTTCTTTAATTTTATCAGCAACGGCTCTCACTTTTTTACCTCTGACTTCACTTGTTTCAAGTGACCATTCACCGTCTTCGAAAGATCTTCTAGCAGCTAAAATTGCTCTTTCAACATCTTCTTTAGTTCCTTCAGCTACAGTGAAGATTGTTTCTTGATTGTAAGGATTTATAATATCTCTTGTGTTTTTATTTGAACTTTCAACCCATTCTCCATCAATATATTGACGATTTGATAATTTATCTACAAGTTCCATCAAACGACCTCCGTTAAGTTTGTTAAATTTTTATTTAACGAATTTTACAGAGTTATGTTATCATAATTGATGAAAAAGTGTCAATTTCTTTAAAAATGTTTGTATTTTACAATCGAACTTATCTATGTTTAAGAAATAATTTTTGTTCAGAAAATTACTTTTCTTTTTTTCATAAAAGGCTTTATAATGATTCTCGTGTGTATTTATTAGAAATGGGACATATAGCATAGGTTTTTATAGCCATTTATAGATTGCAGCATTGAATTTAGTCAAAAGTAGTATAGACATTAACAATTCAAATCAATAACTAACATTTGATTATGAAATTTCAATGTAATTATGCTTTATATTCATGAACGAGTTACAACTCAAAGTAATAGATGTATCCTTTACAGGCAAATCATCATAAAAATCATAGTATCTGGTGCGTCCCACCTAAGCTAAATAATGGATTAAAATGGAGGTGCAATGATGGATTATAATAACAATGACAGTCAATATATCGAAGAAGCTAAAGATTTAGTTATCAACTCAATCGGTGAAACCATGGATTTGTATGGTATCAACCGTAGTGTAGGTAACTTGTATGGCATTATGGTTTTTGAAGGAAGTATGACACTTGATGAAATGCGACAACAACTGCAAATGAGTAAACCTAGTATGAGTACAGGTGTAAAAAAACTACAAGAATACGATATCGTCAAACAACAATTCACGCGTGGTAGCCGAAAGCAACATTTTATTGCAGAGAAAGATTTCTTCACTTTCTTCCGCAACTTTTTTACTAAAAAATGGGAACGTGAAATTGACACTAATATGGAAGCAATTGAAGATGCAGAAAATATCATTCACCCACTTCTTGAAAAGAATGATATAGATGAGGAAGTTAAAAAACAAGCAATAAATGTAAAAGCGCAGTTAGACCACTCTAAAATATATTACAAGTGGCTCGCTCAATTAAGTGAAGCTCTAGAGTCAGGAGAAATTTTTAACTATTTCCCAATTCCAGATGAACAACATCATCATGATCAATAAGAAAAAGCCAAGCGATAATGATTTAACATTCGCTTGGCTTTTTTTGTTATAAGTTATCGTCTTCAGGTTTGTCTTTGACCTGAACTATTCTTAGAGAACGTCTTTCAATTTCTTTATGCTTATCTGCACGTCTTTCTAACTTGATACGATCTCGTCCGAGTATAATTAAGAACGAAATCATCATTAGCGTAAATATAACAATTAAAGGTACACTAGCAAGTAATGATGCTGTTTTCAATACTTCTAATGCACGTTCTCCTCCAACTAGCATTAAAGAGAACGGTAGTAAACATAACGCAAACGCCCAGAACAAACGATTAGCACGTAACGGTTCTCCTATCACTTTTTTCTGTGACGCTGCTGCTAAAATATATGAACCAGAATCGAATGTTGTTGCTAAGAATAAGAAAGCTGATATTAAGAATAAGATAATAGTAATTGTCGAGAATGGTAGTTGATGCATTATTTCTATGATTGTTGCCTCTGTACCATAATTGTTTAAATAGCTTATTACATTAAATTGCTCAGTAATTTGTAGATATACAGCATAGTTACCAAAAATACCGAAAAATAACACACAACCTAATGTTCCATAGCATATTGTTCCTAATACAACTTCTTTAAGTGTACGTCCTTTTGAGATACGCGCGATAAACAATCCAATAAACGGTGCATAAACGAGCCACCATGACCAGTAGAATATTGTCCAATCTTGAGGGAAATTCGTTTCTTTACGACCTTTTATGCCACCAAATGGTTCCATCCATGTCGCCATATGGAAGAAATCTTTTATCATATTACCGAACCCTGTAACTGTAGTTTCCATAATAAACACAGTTGGACCTACGATGAATACAAATGCTAATAATAAAAATGATAACCAAACGTTAACATCACTTAATTTTTGAATACCTTTTTTCAAACCTGTGTAAGAACTGATTGCGAAAATAACTGTAATAGTTAGTAAGATGATTGAACGTAAAATCATATTAGATCCATCTAAACCAGTCAATCGTTCAATACCAGCTGAGATCATCGGCACGCCTAGAGCGAGTGATGTTGCAGCACCACCGAGCAAACCGAAAATAAATAAAATATCTACGATTTTTCCTAATAATTTATCCGTATGTCCTTTTAAAATTGGTCGACAAGCTTGACTAATTTTATAGACGGGTTTCTTCTTAACGAAAACTAAATAACCGATTGGCAAAGCTGGTAGCACATATATTGCCCAGGCTATAGGTCCCCAGTGAAACATACCATATTGAGTTGCATATTGAAGTGCTTGATCGGACATTGATTTTGCACCGTTAGGAGGTACTTGATAATAAAATGCCCACTCAATAACACCCCAATATAAAATATCTGAACCAATACCGGCACAGAATAACATGGCTGCCCATGTGAAATTATTAAATTCAGGTTTGTCAGTCGCTTTTCCTAACGTGACATTCCCATACTTACCAAATGCTATGTATAAAACAAAACAAAATATAGCCAGTCCCATAAAGAGATATACCGATCCAATTGAATTAGAAATGGCACTATTGATATCGGTAATAATTATTTCACTTGCTTTCGGAAAAACCATCATAGGTATAACAGCAAAAAGTAACACAATGACTACGCCTATGAAGGTCGTCCAGTCCATAACTTTTTCCTTTTTCAAATGTGATCCCCCTAATATTAATTTATGAATCTTTACTTTAAATTACGTTCAATGGATAGTGATTCACAAAAAAGACAATAACGAACTTTTAATAATAATGCAAATTACATACATGTATCATCAAAATCTAATTTGAATAATTATATAATTTAAGCCTCTCAAATATTCATCTTAAATTGCTATGACAACAGTGTTAAGTTAAAATTTAACAAAATGAACGAACTTTACAATATTTCATATCGTATTTTTATACACTTTTAACGTATATATATTTATTTTATTTTTTTCTCCACTGATACTCACTCTTAATCTATAAATAAAAAATCGCCAATATTTAGTCATTCAAATACCTTACTCGATGAGATGAAGTATTTAAAACACTATATATATGGCGATTAAATTCCAACTTATAAAAATTGATTAATATCCTAAAATGGTTTTAATAACAAATCCTGTAATGACGGATACTGTTATAACAAAAAATCCTGGTATCATAAAGCTCGTAGGTCTTGTTCTACCTGTTTCATCTAGTTCTACAGCAAATAATAGTGTCGGTTGAGCTGGAATAACGAAATTCACATTTAATGTTTGTACCATCGCAACAAAATAGATGGGAGGTATACCTAAACTCATAACTATCGGCACCATAATTGATGCTGTAGCTGTTTGAGAAATGACAATCATTGCAACTACAGAAACAAGTATGATAACAAGCCAAGGTACTTCACTAATAATTGACCCAATATCATTTTTCAATATTTTTAAGTTATGTGGAGCATTAAATATTGTTGCACCTAACCAACCTGGGCCAAGAACTGCAAAAAGTGCTCCCATTGCAGATTGTGTAATATTCGATGACAGAATATCAGAAGTATTGATTTTTATTAATAATAAATTGATTGTAGCGCTGAGATACATAAAGAACTGAACAATTTCAGTCATCTCAACTTTAACTACATCTCCATTCACATTGAATTGCGGCATGAGATTAGGAAATATGCCAAACGTTAAAATACCCATGACACATAATAGGAATGAGATAACACCTATTTTTACTTTTAATGAAAAGTCATTTTTGATTTCGACTTCTGGCATCTGAACTAAACGTTCTGACTCATCACGCACGTGTTCTTTTCGTCCTACAAATGTACAAAATGTACTAAGCATTAACATACTAATTAAAGCTGTAGGTAAAACAATACTTAAATACTTGCCCATCGATATTTCATACCCTGCTAATACAGAAATAATATAAGCTGTAGCAGAAGCTGCCGGGCTACAAAGTAAGGCTAAATTGGCTGTAAGTACCGAAGCAGTTAATGCGCGTTTAGGCTGAATTCGTGCTTTTTGTGCAGTTTTCGCTATGATAGGTTCAAGTGAAAGAGCTATATTTGCAGTACCAATTCCAAAAACAAAGACAAAGACAATCATTGGCGCTATAAATATAATTGATTTTGGAAAGCGTTCAATCACACGTGATGCAATGTATACTAAATAGTCAATACCACCAGTGGCTTGTAACGTACCACCTGCTATACCAATAGATAATATGATTAACACTGCCGTCACTGGTGCTGAACCTGGAGGTAACTGGAATCCAAATATCATGATAAGCTGCGCTACTATAGCAAAGATGCCACATCCCAGTGCACCAGCAGTTCTTAATCCTAATAATATCGCTAGAATCATGATTATGATTTCTATGATAAACAATAACATGGAAGAATCTCCTAACTTATGCCGAACAATTTTCACTTCAATATTTTATCACTTTAATATGTAATTAGTATATATATAAGTATAAGATTATTTCTTTTACTTTTTAGATGTTTAATGTTTGTCACTTTTCAGTCTATAAATTGCAACAAATCACATCTACCTACTAAAAAGTGATATAAATTTACTTTAAAAATAAAATTAACTATACTCTTTAAAACTGTCGTTATACATGTGGATAACTTTCATGTTCATCCCATTGAAAACTTATAACAAAGATTGCCCAAAACAAATGAACCATAACATTTATTTTGGGCTATTTTTCCAAGAGATATCTTAAAAATTAATTCCAATTATCATCATAAACTATTTAGTTAGATATTCAATGACCTGTTCTTTTTGTAAGGAAGATTGAACATCAATCACACGTTGATTAAGTGATCCTTTATATGGAAGATTCGGACGATATAAATGTTGAATAAACATACCATCAACTAATACATCAATATGTTCGAGTAATGACTTGCGCGCATCGTCTTGCTGTTTCAAATATTCAAATAAAAAGCCAGTCCATACCCAAATTGTTTTTGTATGACCGAATCGTTGTCTAAAAGCTTCAACAAGTTGGAGTGTGATAAACAAATTACAAAATGGTTCTCCACCAAGTATGCTTAAGCCTTCGATATAAGAAGGCGCACAATAATCTAAAATCTCTTCAAGCATTTCAAGTTCGAAAGGTTCTCCGTATTTAAAATTTTGGGCTTTAACGTTATAACAACCTTTACATTGAAAAGGACATCCGGAAACATATACACTGCATCGAACACCTTCACCATCTACAAAGCTATGACTTTCTATTTTAGCTATATAGTGTTGACCTTCTTTAATGTTTAAAATATTCATGAACGAGGTTCCTTCATGTGTTTCACTCTTGCACATATCTCTTTTTGTCGACCTTCAATAACAGGTCTTTGAACTGGATTTCCTAAATAACCACATGTTCTTTTTACAACGTCAACCGTTTTAGGATCAGTGTTACCACAATGTGGGCATCTATATCCGTTAGCAGTAGTTTCAAAATCTCCATCATAGCCACAACGATAACAGTGATCAATAGGAATATTCGTACCTAAATAACCTACCTTATCATAAGCATAATCCCATACTGCTTCTAAAGCTTTCAGATTATGATTTAACTTTGGATATTCACAATAATGAATGAATCCACCACTTGCATAGTAAGGATAGTCTTTTTCAAAATCTAATTTTTCAAACGGCGTTACATCTTTACGCACATCATAGTGGAATGAATTTTGGTAATATCCTTTATCAGTAACATCTGGAATAAATCCAAATTTTTCTTTGTCCAATCGGCAAAATCTATCTGTTAGTGATTCACTAGGTGTACTGTATATACTGAACCAAATATCATATTGTTTCGTCCACTCTACTTGATAACGTTTCATTTCTCTTAATATGTCTAGTGTGAATGTTTTAGCTTCAGGATTGTGTTCCCAATTCGGTCCATAAAATAATGTTGCCGCTTCGTATAAACCGATATACCCCATTGAAATCGTTGCGCGTTGTTTTGTAAATAATGAATCGACAGTATCTTCTGAAGTGAGTTTATTTTTAAATGCACCACTTTTATATAAAATAGGCGCGTTATCTGGAATAGCATCTTGTAGTCTTTGAATTCGATACACAAGTGCATCATGTAATAATTGCATGCGTTTTTCAAAGATATCCCAAAACTGCTGCATGGCACCATCTGCTTCGATTGCAATTCTCGGTACGTTCAACGTCACTACACCTAAGTTACATCGTCCATTATTTTCCAATTGACCTTCATCATTCTTCCAACTTGGTAAAAATGAACGACATCCCATCGGTGCTTTAAAATCACCAAGCAGTTCCACAAGTTTATCGTAATTTAAAATATCGGGATACATGCGCTTTGTTGAACATTCCAATGCAAGTTGTTTAATATCATAGTTAGGATCTTCTGGACTAAAGTTAACCCCCTTTTTTATCGAAAATACAAGTTTAGGGAAAATTGCAGTAACCCTATCTTTACCGAGACCTTTAATACGGGTATGTAAAATTGCTTGTTGAATTTTTCGACTTAATTGATCTGTTCCTAAACCAAATCCCAAAGTAACGAATGGCGTTTGTCCATTGGAAGTATAGAGTGTGTTAATCTCATACTCTAAACTTTCAATTGCATCACCAATATCCTTAGTTACTTGTGTATCCACATAATTCTCAATTTTGTCAGGTTGAACGAAATCATTCGCTACTTCCCTGTGATGTTGTGCATTCATTTGTGCATATTTACTTAGTAATTCGTCAACACGATCGACAGTACAACCTCCATATTGACTGCTTGAAACGTTTGCAATGATTTGTACAAGTTGTGCTGAAGCGGTTTGTATTGATTGAGGTGTTGTAACATTAGCATTGCCTATCTCAAAGCCATTCTCTAACATATCTTTTGCATCTATGAGACAACAATTGGTTAATGGTTGAAATGGATGGTAATCTAAGTCGTGAAAATGAATATCTCCCGATTGATGTGCATGAGCAACATGCTTTGGAAGTAAATGATCGAGTGCATAAGACTTTGATACCGTTCCAGCTGTTAAATCTCGCATTGTTGAGAATGTATTACTATCTTTATTTGCATTTTCATTTAATATAGTTGGATCTTTTGTGATTAATCGAGTTAATGATGTTTCTAGAGTAGTCATTTCGTCACCCTTCGCTATATATAGTGTATATCAATAAAATAAAATACTATATATAGTATTACAATCGATTACTAAGTCGTTAACTAAAATGTCATAAAGATTATTAACGTTTAGTGAACTCTATGTGAGATAAAGATAGTTTTGTAATCAATATAAAAACCTGAGACGTCAATGTTCTCAGGCTTCTATAACATATAGTTAGTTTTTAATTCAGTTAAAATTTATAATATCTTCATTTTTGGTAATTCTAGTAATTATCTTCGTATAAATTGGGAATAAATAACCGAAATAAGCATTTACCTTTTCCCTTTCACCTATCTAATTATTTCTATTATCTTGTGTTGATTGATTTATATTTTGATGTGTTTGTTGATGATCTTGAACGACATGTTGAGAATGCTCTTGTGTTACTTGTTCTTCCCCATTGCTCGACTCTTGCGATACATCTGTATGTCCCTTTGACATCTCAAGATTTTTTTCTAAATTTTTGCGCTTTTCATCTTCTGATCGACGGTCATATGAGCGCTCTTCTAACACTGAGCCAACTGTTAAAATGAGAATTACAGCTATTGTCCCCACAATAAATAATACAAGTAAAATCCACATCCAAATATTAAATGACATGTTATATCACCATCCTCTTATTTTTTTGATAAATCACACAATATCTCTTTAAAAATATTTTCCCTTTTTATTTCACTTTAATCACACATCAATAATTAGCTTTTTAGAAATTTAAATTATAGTTGTCACAAACTAAGCATAAATCATGACTCATAAGTATACTATTGATGACATTTAAAAATTAACATCTTCTTACTTAATTAAAAGTAAGTATATCTGACCAAATGCTTTTCTTTAAAAACTTTCCATTATACTTTTAAAATTAAAAAGAGTAGGATTAAGAATCTTTAATTCTCTCCTACTCTATATAATGAAATATCAATTTAAATATATTCGTGTTCTTTAAGATAACGTATAATTTGTTCCACTGATTGTTCAATAGTGTCGTGTTCAGTATCTATAGTAATTTCAGGGTTTTCAGGTGCTTGATAAGGTGCACTTATACCTGTAAATTCAGGTATTTCCCCAGATCGTGCTTTTTTATACAATCCTTTAGGATCTCTCTTTTCACATTCCTCAACACTACATTTTGTATATACTTCTATAAACTCATTATCCTCTAGTAATGCTCTAACACCTTCTCTGTCTTCTTTATATGGGGAGATAAAAGCAGTAACTGTTAAGGCTCCAGCGTCTACCATTAATTTTGCTACTTCTCCAATGCGTCGAATATTTTCTGAACGATCTTCAGGACTAAACCCTAAATTTTTATTAAGACCATGACGCACATTATCACCATCTAAACGGTATGTTTGTTTTCCTTCATTAAATAATTCTTTTTCTAAGGCAACAGAGACCGTTGATTTCCCTGACCCAGATAGCCCTGTAAACCATATAACAGCACTTTTGTGTCCATTTTTATGCTGTCTTTGTTTCTTCGTAACTTCTGAGTCATGCCATGTAATATGATTTGATTCACTCATTTTAACACTCCTGATTTATTTTTCTCGCAAACCTTTAATTAGAACTTCGGCAACTTCTGGTCTTGAAAATTTAGTTGGCAATGATTCGCCATTACGCAGTTTTTCTCTTACTTTAGTACCACTTAAATGTAAATGTTGAGAAGCGTCATGCGGACATGTTTTAGCAGTTGCCATATTACCACAAGCTTCGCAATAAAAGGCATGTTCAAATTTTAAAATTTGAATACCTAACTCATCTTCAAATTGAGTAATCAGCTCTTGTGCTTCATAAGTACCATAATAATCGCCTACCCCAGCGTGATCTCTTCCCACAATAAAATGTGTACAACCATAATTTTTACGGACAGTTGCATGAAGTATCGCTTCACGTGGTCCGGCATAGCGCATTGCAGCAGGATAAATGACTAGACGTGCTCTATCTTCAGGATAATAGTTTTTTAATATCACTTCATAACTTTCCATACGTACATCCGCTGGAATATCGTCTGACTTTGTTTCACCAACTAGTGGATTTAAAAGTAGACCATCAACAATTTCTAGTGCTGATTTTTGAATATATTCATGTGCTCGATGCACTGGATTTCTCGTTTGAAAACCTACGACAGTTTTCCAACCTAAATCATGAAATAATTGTCTCGTCTCTGAAGGATCCAGATGATAATTTGAAAACGCGTCATGTTTTGGACGATTTAATAGTTTAATAGGACCACCTAAATATATATTACCTTTTTCATAAACCTTTTTAACTCCAGGATGAGCTTCTTCAGTAGTTCCGTACACCAAACGCGCTTCTTTTTCTTTATCATATGTGTACTTTTCTTCTAATTTAAGCGTTCCATATAACTGACCATCTTCACCATATAAAGCAATATCATCACCTATTTCAAGTTTATCTGCTTCGGATTCTGTTACAGGTAAAGTGATAGGAATACTCCAAACTAAGCCATTGCTTAAATGTGTTTCCTCTATAACCTTAGTGTAGTCTTCCTTGTTCATAAATCCTGTAAGGGGACTAAATCCGCCAATACCTATGAGCTCTAGATCCGATATTCCCCAAGGATTTAAAGTAATCGGTTTAAATTTTAATGCTTCCTCAATCAAACGTTCACGTTCGTTTCCTTCAACAACACGATTGATGAGTTCTCCTCCATGAGGTTTAATTGTATAATTGGTTATTGTTTCATTGTTAGACATTATAATCAAATCTCCTTTTCCAATTAATTATATTTGTTTACTCGGCTTTTCTTATAAGAAAAAGACAATTTCTTGTTTCGAACGACTTGAAAAACAAGCAAAATAATAATTGCAAGAATAATAATGAATCGAACTGTATTTGAAATAGTGTTATCTTTTACAAAATAGCTTAATAATGCATTACTATTTGTAAAAATAATTAAACCACCGACACAAATTGCAAGAATGTTAATGGGTAACACTTTAACTAAATACGCTGAAATAGGTGCTGCTACCATTCCACCGAGACTTAAAGCAATTACAGCAAACCAATTAATTTGAGTGACTCCTAAAAAGATAATGAAACTTAAAGCGGCAGATGACGTAACAAAAAATTCACTTGCTGAGACTGTTCCAATCGCATATCGTGGTTGAATTTTTTTACTTGAAAGCAGGAGCGGCGTATTAACCGGTCCCCAACCACCACCACCGATTGCGTCTAAAAATCCTGCCACAAAACCTTGTGGAATTACTTTAAAACTACTCAAATTTCCCACATGATGATGTTCATGTGCACGTTTAAATAGAAATTGATACAAAATATAAAATCCCATACTTAACAAGAATAAAGCAATGAATGGTTTAATATAATCACCATGAATAAATGTCAAAACACCTGCACCGATAAAGGCGCTTATTGACCCAGGTATAGCTAACTTCAACATTGTTGGTTTATGAACATTATCAAATCTCCAATGTGATGTCCCAGATGCAGCTGTTGTTGCAATTTCAGAAAAATGAACGGTTGCTGACACTACTGCCGGTGCTATACCGTAAGTTAATAATATTGATGACGATGAAGCGCCAAATCCCATGCCTAATGACCCATCAACAAGTTGTGCTAAAAATCCCGCAATTGCGAAAATTAATACTTTGCGCATATATCATATGCCCCCATTCTTCATTTGACTTGTGATTTTAGCCATCGGATGAAATCTTGTTGCTTCTTCTCATCTAAATATTTGTCTGACAAAATTTGCTCGAGTAACGCTTGTTTATCAGATGGCTCAATTTTAAGTGATTTAATATATTGTCTACTTTCATATAAAAACTGAATATACATTGAATAGTCTTCATTGTATGTATCTTTTAAATCTTTAATAATTCGTTGACCTAATTTAGGACTTGCACCATCAGTTGATACACTTATTGTTAATTTATCTCTTTTTAAGAAATTAGGGAACGTTACATTACCTAGGTCTGCTTGTCCTGCATGATTAAATAATACGTTCTTAGACAAAGCTGCCCCCACATCGTTGTTAACATCAGATTGATTAGTAGCCGCGATGACCACATCAGCATTCTCAACATCTTGTGGTTCGAAGTGTTTCTTTTCATAAGTGATTTGCTTCGTTTCTAGATATTTTTGTAATGTATCGGTAATTGTTGGACTTACAACATGAATATGTTTTGTATAAGCTAATAAAGTTTTAGCACGACGTGTTGCCACTTTGCCTCCACCTACAATGACGACTTTCTTGTTACTTAAATCAATCATTAAGGGCATATTCATGATGATTTCCTCCTATACACTTTAATTAATACTCATTATAAACGTGATTTTTACTGTTTTTTTAAATGTATGCGCTAAGTTGATGACATTTCCGTTAACGTTTCATTTTGAACAGTTGCCTGTTCTACAAACCAATTAATTTTTTCTCTCATCTTAACCACTTCGCCTACAATAATCATTGCTGGATTCTGAATATGATGTGCTCGTTCTTGAATTGTATCGAGTGTCCCAGTCACTGTCATTTGCTGTTTTGACGTTCCCATATGCACGAGAGCTACTGGTGTTTCTGACGAACGACCATATTGTATTAACAACTCACAAATTTCACTGAGTCTCTTAACCCCCATATAAATACATAAAGTTTCAGGACCATTGGCCAAATGTTGCCAGTATTTGCCTTTATCCATACCAGGTTTATTCACTGCAGTTACAAATGCTACAGAAGAACTATAATCACGATGTGTTACTGGAATTCCAGCATATGCTGGTGCTGCAATTCCCGATGTAATTCCAGGTATAATTTCAAAGTGGATATTATGACATGCTAATTCCTCTGCTTCTTCTCCGCCACGTCCAAAAACAAATGGATCGCCACCCTTTAAACGTGTAACTATGTGCCCTTTTTTGGCTAAGGTTACCATCATTTTATTTGTTTCTTCCTGCGGTAAGGAGTGCCTGTGAGGATCCTTACCGCAATAGAAGAACTTAGTAGAAGGAGAAGCATAATTAAGTATTTCTTTATTTACAAGTCGGTCATAAAGGATGACATCGGCTTCTTTAATGGCTTTTAAACCTTTTAACGTTATTAATTCTGGATCACCAGGTCCAGCTCCAACTAAATATACTTTCCCCATATGAACCACTCCCCCTCTCGTTTAACTATGAAAATCGCGACCATCATGAACTTTGGCTATCACACCGTCACGAATTACAAAGTCCCCAAAGTGTTCTCCGTCAAGACGCTCTTTACTATAACGCAACAACAATGGACGTAGACTTTCTAATATCTCATTTTCGTCGATATTCTCTTTATATATTTTATTTAGACGTTCGCCTTTAAAACTACCACCTAAGTACATATTATATTTACCAGGTGCTTTACCGATAAAGGCTATTTCTGCTAGCGCTGGTCTCGCACATCCATTGGGACAACCTGTCATACGAATCGTTATTTCTTCCTCTTTTAAACCAGACTCATCTAATAAATCTTCAATTTTTGTAATTAGTGAAGGAAGATATCTTTCAGATTCTGCCATAGCTAAACCACACGTTGGGAAAGCAACACAAGCCATAGAATTTCTTCTAAGTCCTGTATAATTTTTGCCATCTGTTAATTTATATTTATCAATAATAGCTTGTATTTCTTCCTTTTTCTCAGGAGAAACATTTGCAATAACTAAGTTCTGATTAGGTGATAATCTGAAATCTCCAGTATGGATTTCTGCGATTTCTCTTAAGGCTGTTTTTAACAAATAGTCTTCAGTATCTTTCACACGCCCATTTTGTATAAATAAAGTGAAATTCCAATTATTAATACCTTCAATCCAACCTAATCGATCACCATTATGTTCAAATTCGAAATCACGTGGCGCTTTAATTTCCCAACCTAATCGTCGGTTTAATTCTTCAGTCACCCAAGTTTCTCCTAGACGGTCCACTGTATATTTAAAACGTGCATTTTTTCGATTTTCACGATTACCATAATCACGTTGTATTGTAAGTATTTTCTCACATACATCTACAACCTTTTCCTTAGGTATAAAACCTATGAGACGTCCAAGTTGAGGATATGTTTCAGTAATACCATGAGTCATACCCATACCGCCACCGATAGTCACATTAAACCCAATTAACTCATCTTGTTCAACGATAGCGATTAAACCAATATCTTGAGAATAGACGTCAATATCATTAGATGGAGGTACTGCAATACCTATTTTGAATTTACGTGGTAAATACGTATTCCCATAAATAGGTTCCTTTTCCTCACTCGAATCTAAAACCTTTTCACCATCAAGCCAAATTTCATGATATGCATTTGTTCTTGGAAGTAAGTGATTACTTATACGCGTTGCATAATCATTAATCTCCTTATGTACTTGAGATTGATAAGGATTAGGATTGCACATCGTATTACGATTAACATCTCCACATGCAGCAATAGAATCAAGTACTGCATGATTAATATTTTTCATTGATTGTTTCAAATTACGTTTAAGAATTCCATGAAATTGAAATGCTTGGCGTGTTGTTAATTTAATCGTATGATTTGCATATTGATTAGAAATATCATCCATAGCAATCCACTGTTCAGGAGTCGCTTTCCCCCCAGGTACACGAACTCGAATCATAAAACTATATGCAGGCTCAAGTTTTTGTTTACGACGCTCATCTCTTAAATCCCTGTCATCTTGCATATAACTTCCGTGAAACTTTAGCAGTTTTGCATCATCTTGTGTAATGGATCCAGTGATTGGATTAGCTAAACTTTGTTCAATAGTTCCACGCAAAAAGTCACTATTTGCTTTTAAAAATTCCATTTCATCAAGATTTTTATCTAATTCTTCCGAAATATGATTATTTGTATTAACCATGTATCCCCCGTCCCTTCTATTAATACACGTCTCTTTGATATCTTTTATCTCTTTTCATTTGTTTTAAGTATTCTTCTGCATCTGTTTCAGATAGGTTTTGCTCTTTGATTAACACATTTTTAATCGCTTGATGAACATCCTTTGCCATTTTACTTTCATCACCACATACATAAATAGTAGCGCCATTTTCAATCCATCGATTAAATTGTTCACTATTTTCTGCAATTTTATGTTGCACATACACTTTTTTATCAGTATCTCTAGAAAAAGCAACATCTAATTTTGATAAAGTTCCATCTTCAAGCCATTCTTGCCATTCCGTTTGATACAGAAAATCTGTAGTGAAGTGTTGATCTCCAAAGAATAACCATGTATTTCCTTCAAAACCTAGCTCCTCTCGTTCTTGCATATAGGATCTAAACGGTGCAACACCTGTCCCAGGACCTATCATAATCACAGGTGTTGATTCATCTTGCGGAAACTTAAAATTCGGATTTCGTTTTAAATAGATAGGAATTGTATCGCCCTCTTGTATTCTCTCTGCAAATTGTACTGAACAAACACCTGAACGTTCCCGACCGTGTGCTTGATATCTAACTGCTCCAACAGTAATGTGAACTTCATCTGGTGTTGCTTTATAACTACTAGATATTGAGTACTCTCTAGGTGGTAACTTTCTTAATAATTGATGTAAATTTTCAGGTTGTAGTTCTGTCGTTGCGAAGTCATTTAATAAGTCAATCAAATCCCTTCCCTCAACGTAGTTTTGAATCCATTCTTTATCTTGAATTTTTTCAGAAAGCTCTTCATTATCAAAAAATATCGCAGCATTTTCTATTAACGGTTTTGTTAATTTAGTAATTTCAAAATGCGATGTTAATGCCTCTTCAAGATTTAAAGTATCTCCATCCTCGTTAATTAAAACTTGTGTTTCTGGACTCCAACCTAATGTGCTAATAAGTAAGTCTACGATAGCTGGATCATTTTGAGGCAAGACAACTACGCAATCTCCCGGTTCATATTCCTCACCAAAATTATCAAGTAATAACTCAATATGTCTCGTCTCTTTGTCTGAACCTCTACCATTCAAATTAATATTGGTCAATACTTCAGCATCGTAAGGATTAGACTTACTATATTTCTTTTCTTTTGCTGATTTTATAGATTCGCTAACAACTTGTTCACTTTCAGTACCAGCTGGTGTTGAATCAATCGTATTAATAACATTGGCCATCCACTTTTCAGCGTCTTCTTCATAATCAACATCGCAATCAGTACGATGATAAAGTCTTTCTGCCCCTAATTCAGCCAAACGGTTATCAAAATCTTTACCAGTTTGACAGAAGAATTCATAGGTTTGATCTCCTAATGCTAATACTGAAAATCTCACCCCATCCAATTTTGGCGCTTTACGTCCGTGGATGTATTCATGTAATTCAACAGCGTTATCTGGTGGATCTCCTTCGCCATGTGTAGATGTGATAATAAATAAATCTTCTACTTTCTTCAAATTCTTAGGTTTAAAGTCATCCATTGATTTGAGCGTAACGTCATTTCCAATATCAGATAAACGTTGTTCAAATATTTCTGCAAGTCCCTGCGCATTACCAGACTCAGATCCATATAAAATCGTTATCGATCTAGCTTCCGGCTCAACTGAAGGTTCCTTTTCATGTAGCATCGCTTCTGTATTGTCATCTAAGTTATGTTGTTCTACAGAATCTGTAGATGTATTTGATTGTTGATTTGCCATCAGATAGCCACTTAACCATACTTGTTGGTTAGGTGATAAAGTGTGAAGCAATTCATTGATTTGTTTAGCTTGCCCTTCCGTAAAAGGACTATTGGTAACACTTAAGTTCAATCTTATCCACCTCTTATACTTTGTTATTCCGATATTTGTCATTGTTTATATATGTCTATTTTTGAAAGTTATTAATTATATCTTCAATTCTAGTATGTACCATTTGTTATTTTCAGTAAATGTAATACTCAATTGATAACTAAAATCGAAAAGACAATTCATAATATCAAAGTGCAATACAAACATTGATTACTCAAAATAATCGCTACTAAATAAAGCTATATTAACTTTTAACAAACAACCCCTTATTTCTTATCGGAATACTATGTTTTGAAATTAAAATTTTTTGACTATCTCTTATGGTTTATCAGCTACATGTAACCCGCATTCAGTCTTACTAGAATTTGACCAACGACCAGCACGTGAATCATTAGAATCAAATACGGGTGATGTACATGGAATGCAACCAATACTTGGATAATTTTGATCATGTAATTCATTATAAGGTAAGTCCTTATCACGTATATAAGACCATACTTCTTCTTCTGTCCAATAGATTAAGGGACACACTTTAATTGACTTAAATCTTTCATCTTTGTTAATGAAATTTGTATGTGCTCGTGTTGGTGATTGTGCTCGTCTAAGACCTGATATCCAAGCTACAGCACCAGATAATACGTCTTCTAGTGGTTTAATCTTGCGTATGTAGCAACATTGGTTAGGATCATTCTTCCATAAAGCAGGATTATATTTCTCACCTTGTTCCTCTAACGTAAGTTCCGGTTTTTTCATTTTAATGCGTAATTGCGGATATTTATCTTTCACCCTATCTATTAAGTCATATGTTTCTTGAAAATGTAAATCAGTGTCTAAAAATACAATTTGTGCGTCGGGTTTAATTTGAGAAATCAAGTCAATCAAAACCATACTCTCAGCACCAAAACTGCAAGAATAAACAATATCATTTTCATAAGTTTGATATGCCCATTTTAAAATCTCATAAGCGCCTTTTGTCTCATCATTAATATCTAATTCATTTATAAATGGATCGTTTTGAAAATTGTCATAAGTAATTCTTTCTATAGACATTAGCGGAGCCCCCTCTCACCTTATCAATCCATCCAAATCAACAAAACATATCAGAATTGTCAGAATAATTATGTTTAATACTTTAACTACTTTTATAACGAAAGTCAAGGTAACTCGAGAAATTATCGAAATAAAGATAAGATTAATTTAAATTTTTTGTCCTATATGCTCATAAAAAATTTAAAGAGCCTACACATATGATATGGCAGACTCTTTAATAATTTCTTTTACATTCGTTTATAGTGACTTCATTCAAAATATTACAAATGAAACAAGATTATTTTATTCTTTAATCCAAGAAGAATATAGGCATTTATTTTAATAATTGTCTTATTAATTTTTCCATTTGGTTAGGATTATCACAAGGTAAAAATCGTTTAACAATATTTCCCTGTTGATCTACTACAAATTTAGTAAAATTCCATTTAATTTGCGAACCAAATAATCCTGGTTGTTTACATTTTAATAATGTGTACAAAGGGTGTTCATGCTCTCCATTAACATTAATCTTAGCATGGATGGGGAAAGTAATACCAAACTTATATTTATATACTCGATAAATATCTTTGATTAATTCTGGCTCCTGATTATTAAAATCATTGCAAGGGAAGCTCAAAATTTCAAGACCATACTTATGATATTTTTTATAAAGCATTTCTAATTTATTAAATTGATCATTCAGAGTACAATTCGTTGCAGTATTTACGATAATGAGCACTTTCCCTTTATATCTTTTTAGTAAATAGGTAGAGCCATCATAATTCTCTACCGCAATATCATAAATACTCATTTAGATACACCTCTACATCATCGCCAATTTCAATAAATCTATAACGCCACTAGAAGCTCCAGGAAATGCAAAAATATTTTTATTTAAGTCTTGTGCAGTAAGTTTTTGATTAATGATAAAGACTAGGAGATTAACCAAATCACCAGCGTCATTACCATAAATCTCTGCTCCTACTAAACGTTTGTGACTATCTAATACAATTGACATTTCAGCCTCTGTTTCGTTTTGATACTCAAATACCATTTGTCTTCCGAATGGTATATCTTTAATCATATACGTATCATCTTTCTTAGCCTCGCTAACTGTGACACCTATTTGAGATAAACGAGGCAATGAATAAAGCACTGAAGGTATTGGTGGATACTGAATGGCATCTGTATTCAATCCAAGGATATGGGCAGCGATATAATTAGACTCAAATGTAGCTGTAGGAGTAAGTTTAGGAATCATTTTATTGATAACGTCCCCACTTGCGTATATATTTTTCACATTTGTTCTTAAATAATCGTCAACCTCAATACCTCTATCACTAAATAGTATACCCACTTTTTCCAAACCTATTTGCTGAACATTAGGCTTTCTACCGGTTGCATCCAGTACATAATCTGTTTCAATCATCTTTCCAGACTCAGTTTCTACTATAAAACGTTGTGCATTCGGTTTAACTGACTTGGTATTCTCACTAAAGTAAAATTTAACACCTTCATCTTTTAACTTTTGAATTAATTTATTGACGTGTGATTCGTTAAACCCTTCAAGTGCCTGATTTGTATGATGAACCACATTAACCTCTACACCAGATTTGATCATGATAGAAGCGAATTCAATACTGATAATACCTGCTCCAATAAAAGTGATACTATCCGGTAAAGATTGCATTGATAAAAATTCCCGACTATCATGCGTATATTCTTTACCCTCAATATCTAATTGATGACTATGTTGTCCAGTTGCTATAACAATATAATCTGATTGTAAAGTTGTATTATTTACCTCTATTGTATGAGCATCTACAAGTTTACCTTTCCCCATGATTACATCAATTCCCTGTTGTTCAAACATCGATGTGAGGGTTTCAGACATAGGATTAATGACTTGTTCTTTGTAATGCATTAAATTCTTCCAATTCACTTCTAAATTGTGACTATCAATAATATTAGGATATTGTTTGGCTTCTTCAAGCACTTCATAAGGTCCCTCTAAAAAAATTTTCGCATTACAACCATAGTTAGTACATGTACCGGCGATAGTATCTTTTTCAACTATAGCTACTTGCTTACCACTTTGCTTTAATGTTAACGCAGCATGCCAAGCTGCATGACCACTTCCTAAAAATACTACATCATATTGTTTCATTAACACTCATCCTTTCTTATTTTTCTATGAGATGTTTTAATGTTTGCTCTAGTTCTTCAAACACATATTTCGCTTCATCATACTCAGTCGTATCAAATTCTTGTGGTAAGCAACTTGAAATTGCTTCAAAAACAGCTTCTTGTTGTTGTTGCCCATTGTCAGTTAACGTAATTATCAACTGTCGTTTATCAGATTGTTGACGTTCTCTTTTAACCCAGCCAGATTGCTCAAGTCTTTTTAGTAAGGGGGTTAAAGTATTACTAGATAAATCCAAATGTCTACCAATTGAATTTAATGTTTGAGGATTCTCTTCCCATAACGTCAGTAATACTAAATACTGAGAATAAGTTATACCAAACTGTTTTAACTTTTTCTCATAAAATTGAGCAAATAAACGACTTACATTATATGCTGAAAAACAAAGCTGATTCGCTAACCTCATTTGTTCTTGTTTCACATATCCACCTCTTTTCAATCGCGCGCGATTGATTATAGTATAAAATGACTCGCATATATTCACAATATATATGCTCACAATTAAAATTTTCTCATTAAACCATCAACTATAAAGTTAAAGCGACTTGGAATAATACTATATCCAATCTACCCTGACCACTAATCATAGAAAAAGCCCAAGACACTCTGTGAGGTCTTAGGCTTTCCATAAGCGTTATATTTAAATTTGATTTACATTTTCAATGACAGTAACATCTCCATTTTTAACATTAGCTAACACAGAGAAGTCATTATCTTTGTTACTATCATAAATGAGTTGGCTTGAATTTCTATCATCCGGTTCATTATACATACTTAAAAATTGATCTTCTGAAATATGATTAGGTGCTACACCTACGCTAACAACTTCATTATCATCGTAGGCTACAGCTAAATCACCATATTTTTCGTAACTCCACTTCAAACTTTCTACAGAACCATTGGATGTTCCAAATTTATCTTCAACTTCTTCACGTGTCATTCCATTATAAACACCTCTATATCCACTTGTTGAAGCTGACTTCATATAACCTTGATCAAAGTCATCACTAAAAACATCAATGCTTGGACCAGTGGATTGATCCCTATTTTGACCACTTTCATTTGATTGCTGAGACTGTGTTGTTTGATGACTTTGCTCATCACTAATATAATGATTGTAAGTATAGTACGCACCATACAATAGCGCTGCTATCAACAAGACAAATATAATTGATAATACAATTAGCCAACCAGTATGTTTTTGTTCTTTATAAAATGTTGAATCACGATGTTGTCTTTCCTCACGAGAAATATACGATTGCTGTTCACGCATATGTTCAATTTGATTTTCACTTTTTCTTTGTGTCGATGTCTTTAAATGTTTTCCACATTTATTACAAAATGACTGTTTCTTTTTTATCGGATTTCCACAATGAGGGCAGAATTTCATTTATATCACCTTTCCTCTAAACGATTGTATTCATCACGCAACTGATTCACCTGAGTTAGCCCTGCTTTCATAAGTATAAATATAAATAGCCATGCAATCATAATTAATAAGATATATTTTAAATAACCACTACTTAAAAGTGTTATTTCCGTATCCCATATTCCGTGTAATGTCACTGCCACAAAAAAGAAAAATATAAAACGTTTATCGATGATATTCGCCCATTCGAAATGCTTTGTTTCTTTCACTATTACTGCCGCAGCACCAACAATAGCTGCCCAAACGAGGTGACTACCTAAAGCTGTCCAACCTCTTTGTATAGTGATTTCAGTAATATTATTAACTCCATCAAATAAATTAAATCCAAACCTAAAGATATAACCAGCTGATTCAAACACCGCGAACCCTGCACCAACAGCAGCACCGATAAGTAATCCATTGAGTATTTTATTTGTTTTTAAATAATTAATAAATAAAATAACAACAGTTGCTTTTCCAAGCTCTTCAACAAATCCTACTATGAACGCATCTGTTATAGTCATAATTCCATAGTATTGCGATTCAGTACTAAATGTAACAAATTGATATAAAATCATTGTACTAATGAGTGATAATACACCACCAATAAAGAACATCCTCATTACATCAAAGATACTAATGTTTTTAAATGCATTAGATTCGAAGAAGAAGATTAATCCTGAAATAGGAACTAATAGTGCGCCAATAAATATCATACCTGGTATGGCATTGGCATTACCAAATATATTTGTTAATATCCATAACGCTAGGAAAGTGATACCTAAAGCTAAAAATACACGCGAGAACACCCAAGGTCTTCCCCACTCCTCGGAAACTTCATTAATATGTGGCGTCGTACGCTTTGTTCCAGCAATAAATACATCATCCGCTTCATCTTTGGTGTGAGATTTAAACACCTCAGAAAACATGTCACGCAAATTTAATTTTAAACTTTCATCATTCCCTGCTAGCCTACCTATTGATTTCGTTGTGTTATTAAATAGATGCTTGGCTTCTTCTGTCAATCGAATATGATCTGCAGTTTCATTTTCAATTTCAGGTTTTGTATTTGAATATGTATGTGATGCTATATTGTCATTTGAATTTGATAATGTTTGCTGAAGAGAATGACCACAATTGATACAAAACTTATCATCGACATTTACTACTTTGTGACACTTTGGACATTGTCTATCTTGACTATTAAAATTATGTTCAGTTTTTGTCTTTGGATTATCGAACACACTTTGCCCACAATTAACACAAAATTTATCATCCTTCTCTAAATGTGCCCCACAATTAGAACAAATCAATTCAATCCCTACTTTCAAGTTATCTCTATAAAAAAGTTGTTATCAATATTTTAAATTAATTCTCATAAAATCGCTATATTCTATGACAGATAAACTGTTAAATTTCGTTTTGCAAAAATAAAATGTCGATAAAAGCGACTGCTTTTATCGACGTTGTTCTTCGTATCTTACACGCTGACGATATCCATATGTGCTTTCTTTAATGAGTTCATCATTAAGTAAACCAGCACCTATTGCACCTGCAACTGTCGAAATTGAAGCTGCAAACCATGGAATACTTAAATATAAATCAATGCCTGCAGGACCTTTTAATCCAACTTGCTGACCTAAAAATCCTGATGGCAATAATACGATTTCAGCAATTAAGAATAGTAAATAAAGAATAATATAATAAATTATAATGGCAAAAATCAATGTCATTATTGTTGTAAGATTGTATAACCAAGTAATACGCTTATGGTTGCTTTTATTAACTGGTTCCCATAAATCATGTGACATCATTATCCATATTAGCATTCCAATAATCGCAATAATTGAAATTCCAAATAAACGCCACATTGAAAAGTTATAAGCCATTTGCCACATCGTTGTAAATACAAGTCCAAATGCACCTGTAGTAAATGCAATAGCTACTATATTACTTAAACTTGCCATCATATTTAATGGATTATTCGCAAATGTCATTCCACTAACAAGGCGAAACATGCCTCTAGAACGTGAACTTGATAAATATCTTAAGTGATAAGAGTCTGTTTCTTTCATATATATTGTTTCTTTGTCTATTTTAGAGAGCGGAAATTGTTTTTTCACTGAATTTTCTATTTGATTATTATTATCATAATTACGACTTTCTTGTTCAGCTTCATTTAATTCTTGAATAATATTATAAATCGCATGCTTGAAACGTTTTTTTACTGGACGCCAGCCAAATGCCGGATATGAGAATATAGCTGCACCATTTTCCATATTAATATCTAATGCCATCACTTGTTTGTCAGCAAACATCGGTAAATCTGTAATTGCTATCACATAATCCCATTGTCTCTTATCGTGATAATCGGCTACTTTCTCAAAAATTTCATCTACAGATTCAGCAAAACCAGTAAGCGGATCAGTAACTAAATCAAAAATCCATTCTTGTTGATGATCATAATGCGTAGATAACATTTTAGGCATTTCTTGTATGAGATTTTCTGCAAGGCGTTCAGTAACACCTGGAGCGACGACTAGACCCACAGTTTTTTGATTTGTCATGCGTCATCCTCCTCTCTATGTCCTTGTTTTTTACCTTCATATTGTTCATTATTTTCATCTTTACTTGAAGTTTGTTGTTCGACATTCTGTTGTGATACATCACGAGAAGTTTCTTGTTCTTTTTGTTCTTGCTCAGCTTCTTTATAACGATGATATTGTCTATAAGAATAAGTAATACGACGTATTTTCTCTTCATTTTCAACAGTTGATCCCATAGCTCCAGCTAAAAGCCCTAATGATGATACAAACCAAATCAATCTCATATAATTTGAGAACGTAAATTGTGCTTGGGCACTCGTCCAACTATTAAATAATTCCACAGGGACAAAGAGTGTAATACTGATGATTAACAATAAATATAAAATGACATAATTTATGAGTGTAATCAAACTTAGTGTAACAAGTGTGGTTGAATTATAAATATATCGATATACACGCTGAGATTTAGCAGTTTTCTTTTCAATCAATTGATGCGCATAGAATAGCCATCCAGCCATCCCAAGTATAGCAATCACCATCAATATGATAAGTCGAAGCGGTGAATAAATCACGCTTAATTCCCATGGCATTGAAAATATGGAGACATAAGTTCCTGTTGCAAAGGCAACTGAAATGATTTTCTTAAAATTAAAGATGTTTTTCCAAGGCTGATTTGCTCGTGTCAGTCCACCAATTAACTGAATCCAACTTATGATAAATAAAATATTAATATATCGTTGCTTTGATGTGGCGTCTTCGTCAGGTTCTACAGCCTTCACGCGTACAAAAGGATGTGGCGCATTTTTGTCTTTCGGTTGATTATAATATAATTGTTCAATCAATGAAGTCATCGTTTTAACTAGCTTGCGCTTCAAATCAATAAAACCTAGTGACGGTAATGATAGCATTGCAACATGTTTGTCACTATTAAAGTCGCTGACAACCACTTTATTATCTGAAATACTAGGCAAATCTGTCAGACAAACAACGTAATCCCACTGATGTTCCTCTTTAATTTGTGCTGCTTTTTCAACACTTTCATGTACATCCTCTGCAGATCCTATCATGAGATCGACTTTAATGTCGAAATTCCATTGACTATGTTTAGTTCGCTTTGACAATAACTGTTTAACATTTGGAATTATTTTTTTTGCATGTTGATGCGCTATACCTGGCGAAGGTATAATTCCGACTGTTTGCATCGTCGTTGTTCCTCCTTTCTAATTTTTAAATCAACTTTATTCATAGTTAAAGTGCACGTGATCACGCTGATAAACGTCCTTAACGTACACTTTTATTTTCTTACTCATTAAGTTTTAATTGTAACATTTATTTTGCCAACACGAGTGGTGAGAAGATAATATAACTTACTACTACTAAAGCAAGAACAATAATACCTGCAACGTAACGATATTTCCATGGCGTCATATCTACTTTCGGTTGGTGCGTGCTTAAATCAAACTCACTAGATGGTTTAACTTTGTTAAAAATCAAAATAATAATTAAATTTTTATACTAAAAAAGCGAGACCGATTCTTTTCAGATTCGTCGTCTCGCTCCCTTATAACTGACTATGATACGAAACAGTCAGCAACAAGCATTTTTCAATTCATTTATTTATAAAAAAAGTTTCAAACATTAAAACATATGATATAAGTATCCAACCTTTAATACGTTTGTACTATTTGTATGGTTGATTATCATGATTATGGTTTTCTCGTTTATTTTGATCATTCAATGCGTGATCATGATGAGATGTTGATGGTTGACCAATATGTGGTTCATTCATATTATATTGTTGTTGTTCACGTTTCTTTTCTTCTGGCACAACATGTGAATGTATGTCATTACTATATTGAGAATTGATTTGGTCATTTTGTGTTTGTGGTTTACGTACTAAAAGCATGATACCTGCTATTAACCATAAGGCACCAGCAATAAAACTTAAAAAGAGACCAATGATTCCTGTAATAACAAGTAATATTCCTGATACTTTTGCATTTTTGCCAATTAAAATAGCGGCAACTATTGATACAATTAATAAAATGAGAAGTATAATAATTAAGACAACACCTAAACCTAACATCAAGTTATAAGTTTGGTATGCTAAATCATATTCCCCCGGATTTTCTTCTATAAATCCTTGAATCATCCCATTTTTAAAATCACTTGTTTGTGTCATTATGAAAAATATGCCTATTAAAAATACATACAACAGATGTAATCCATTGCCAATCCATGAAAGTATTAATTCACCTTTACGTTGTATCATTCTTGTTTCTCCTTTTCACCTATTCATTTAATTCCCTAATTTTTTTAAACATATGCATTAAATTAGATATATTGTAATTTATCTTTCTTAAAATATATAAATATTAATGCTTATCATTTATCATCGTATAATAAATTCTAGAAGTAATCCAGTACATCATTGAATAAAAAATAATAAATACAACTATCACACCTACGTAACTAGTAGCATACAGTCCCAAATCATATTGACCAACGATTCCTAATACAGAGTATATGATACGAAAAGCAGCTAGCGTATGTATAATTGCAACAATTACAGGAATAAGAAATACCCATATTACTTGTTTATTAATTGTTTTTTTGATTAAAATTTCATCTAATCCTAGTTGTTTCATCGTTATATATGCATCTCTATCTTCATGTCCTTCTGAAACTTGTTTATAATACATCATAAGAAATATACCTATTAATAAAACTAGAGATACAACACTTCCTACAAAAATTAAACTTGAGTTGACTTGTTTCCACATCAATAGGTTTTGTTTTTTCACTTGAAATTCAATATCGTGTTGAACACCTATTTTCTTAATACGATGATTCAACTTATCCTTTTCTTTTAATACATTAAATTCAACCGCAGTTTGGACTTGATTAGGAGTGATGATTAAATTTTCATCATTGTGATTACGATATTCATTAACAATACGATCCATCAGTTGTTGTTGATTCACAATTAAAGTTATACCATCTGCATAGAGTAAGTTATCTATATTTGTCGACTCAATATATTTAACTCTGTATGTTTTCCCGAATATATTGAGCGTTTTCATTTTTTTAAATAATGACACACTTGTACTTATTGCAATTTCATCATCATCTAATTTTATTTTTTTATTGTTTTTATTATAATCACTTTTATTATATATAGAAATAAAAGAGTTGAATTTTTGCTTATTTCCAAAATTAAATAAACCACTCGATACAGTTTGTCTTTTTAGCTTTTTATGTTTTAAGCCTCCCTGCAATTCCGCTCCAACCATACCTCGTGCATAGATTTTAAATTGACCAGTTGGAACTTCTTGGCGAATATCTTTTTTTAAATTTTCTATCTTACGTTGAATTTTGCTATCTTTATGAAAATCACCAATATAATAACCTGCGTAATCATTTTTAAATGCAAATTCAAACCTATGATCCATATTTCTATAAGTTGAGACTGTCATACTTAACGTAACAATCAGAAATGTACACATAAATGAAATCGTAGCTAAACCAATCGCACTAGATTTTACGCGTGATTTGAGTCCTGCAATAAAGAAAAAATGATTGGGTTTATAATAATAATGATCTAATTTTTGTAACATTTCTAAAACTATTGATCCTAAGCTAACAAAGAGCAAATAGGTACCGATAAGCGTTGACAAAATCGCAAAAAATATAATCCCCAAGGAACCGATAGCCGTGTTAGGTTTTATAGCTAAATAATAGCCAATCCCTATAAAAATTAATCCTAAAATTAAAAATATTATTAACCGTACACGTGACTTTTCATGCGTCTTACTTTTATTTTTAATCAATAACTGTAAGGAGTTTTTAAATGATATTTTAAAATTGTTAATAACAAACAATATGATCATCAAACTAAGTAGCATGGTTAATGTGATTTTCATTGACAAAACATCAAATGGATAATCTGACAACTGAGGTTGATGCGTATTAACTATTTTATTAAATAACATAAAAAAGAGCTCACCAAATAAGTAACCTCCAACAATGCTCAAGATTGCAGATATAATAAATTGAATGAAAAGTTCAATCAAGATGATGAGTCTTAGATGTTTTTTCTCCATACCAAGAGCCATATTTAAGGCAAATTCCTTTTTCCTATGATTCATAACAAAGTGATTTGCATAAATTAAAAATATGAATAATAACATCGTCATAAACACTATTCCAATAATCGCAGATATTTTTAATTCAGGATGATGCTCATTAAAGTAAATGTTGGTTGTTAACGATAACAATATGTATTCAATACCGAATAAAATACTTATTACGCTAATAAATGGAACAATGATATGACGTTGATTAACAAAATTTTGTTTAATCATTTTCCACAAAATCTTGAAAGTCATATTAGTCACCTACTCCATTCAATATGGCCAAACTATCGGCAATACGCTTTTGATAATCTGTTTGCGATTCTTCACCACGATAAATCTCATGATACAAACGACCATCTTTGATGAAGATGACACGGTTCGCATATGACGCGTCAATATTTGAATGTGTCACCATTAATATAGTTTGATGCTTTTGATTAATTTTTCGAAATAAACACATAAGGTTTTTAGAGGTTTTTGAATCAAGTGCACCAGTGGGTTCATCAGCTAATAATAATTTAGGTCGTGCTATCAACGCACGGGCTATAGCTATCCGTTGTTTTTGTCCCCCAGATATTTCAGACGGATATTTTTCAAGCAAGTCTTCAATTCCTAATTGTTCACTTATTTCCATTAAGCGTTTTTGCATTATTTTCGGACGTTCATTTGCAAGTACAAGAGGCATCAAAATATTATCTTTGTTCGACATCGTATTCAACACATTAAAATCTTGAAACACAAATCCCATCATTTCTCTGCGAAAGCGTGCAATGTCTTTATTCTTCAATTGATTAAGCGGCAACCCGTCTAACTTTATTAATCCTTCAGTTGTACGATCAAAAGTAGCAATTAAATTGAGTAATGTAGATTTACCTGAACCTGACTCGCCCATGATTGCTACAAATTCATTTTCATCAATTTCAAGGTTCATTTGATTTAAAGCCATTGTCGTGTTCATACCTCTGCCATAGACTTTTTTTACATTTTTAACCTCTAATAACACTATGCAAACTCCTTTCTACCCTTCTACTACATCATAAAATAAAAAGAATGCCAATAACATTCATGAAATCTTACAAATATCATTGGCAAACTTACAATTTTGAAAGTTTATTATTTTTCTTTAGTAAAATGTATAAAAAATACTGTCCCATGATTCAACTCTGATTGTACAGTTACTTGTATATTTAAATGATTTGCAATGTGTTGCACTATAAATAGACCTATACCAGTTGATTGTTCATTCAATCTACCGTTAAATCCTGAGTATCCTTTATCAAAAATTTTAGGAATATCTGCTTTACTAATCCCAATACCATTATCTTTAATCTGTAGAGTTTGATTGGCAACATCAAAATCTATCCAAATATCTTTACCTTTAGCATATTTTAAAGCATTATTTAAAAGTTGCTCTATCATTATAGAAGCCCATTGTGCATCGGTTAAAATAATGTCCTCACTTTTTTCATAATGGATTTGCGTCTTTTGTTCAATAAACTGAATTCTATATTTTAAAATCAACGGGCGAATCAAATCATCAACTGTCACTTTGGTAATTGTCATATCTGACTCTTCATTTAATAATTTTAAATAACTTAATGCGAGACTTGTATAATTATCAATGTGCACAATTTCTTGTCGAACACGATTAACTACATTCTCCTCGTTTCTCTCCAAAAGTAATTGTGAGGCAGTGATAGGTGTTTTAATTTGATGTACCCATGTTAAAAAATAACTTTCAACATCGTTACGATATTCAATTTGCTGATTCTTAACATGTGCTAACTCATGTTCTAAATATGCTACTTTATCTTTAAGATGTTCATTCTTTTTAAAACTTAAATACTTTATCCACCAACGTACACACATCAATAGTAATATTATACTGATTGCTAGTACGTATGCATCAAAAGGTAAAGAAAACACATAAAATATAAGTGCAAAAAATAATAGAATTATTAAAATAATTGAAATCTCATTACGAATCGATTGAATATATGCAAACTTCATATGTCTCAAACCCTGTATCCTACATTTTTCTTTGTCTCAATTAAATCATCGACACCGATAGAAAGTAATTTTTTTCGTAATCGTGTCATATTTACTGCGAGCGTATTATCATCAATAAAATTCTCAGACTCCCAACACTTCTCAATTAAAGCTGTACGACTTACATATTTATTTTCATTTTGAAATAACAATTTTAATATCTGTAGCTCTGTTAAGGAAAGTTGAACATGTTCATTATCCTTGCTAAGCTTGGCCTCATCAACAATTAGTTTACAACCTTTAACAGCTATTTCATCACGAGCTATTGATAAATCATAAGTGCGACGCAATAGTGCCTGAATTTTAGCTACTGTTAAAGACAAGTTAAATGGTTTCTCGATAAAATCATCGCCACCCATTTGGATAGCCAGAATTTGATCCATATTATCTGTTCTTGAACTAATAAACATAATAGGCACATGAGATACTTTTCGCATTTCTTGGCACCAATGGAAGCCATTAAGTGTTGGTAGATTGATATCTAATAATACGAGTTGTGGTTCTACTCGGCGAAAATCTTCCATTATCTTTTCAAAATTATCAACCACATGCACCTCATAATTCCATTTAGATAGCTCATTAGCTAAACTTTCAGCAATCACTAAATCGTCTTCTACAATGAAAATCTTCATATATGTTCACCTTTCACTATCTTTTCACTCTTATTTATCATCATTTGAATTTTTATTTTGTTGTTGTTCTTTGTCGATATAATCATGTTGTTGCTGATCTACATGATTCGAATTTTGTTCTTTTGAATTTTTCTTTCTACGTTTTTCTTCTAATACGCTTAGTACAATAAACAAAATAATTAATATTGGAGATAACATTACAAATATCATTGTCTCACCTTCTCTTAGGGTCTCTAGCTCCCAATAATTATGATACCTATTATAGATTATTTTACATGTTTATTAATAGGAAATACATTGTCATGATGCTATTATTTTAACAATATTATAACTTTGAGAGATATAAACGAACATCGAATATAGAGTCATACATTTTATTTAAGTGATAAAATTTTATAATATGTAAAAATAATATTACTTTACATTATATTTACTAAAAACTAACTCTCAGTCAAAGTTTGTCTTCTATACTTAAATTATCATACATATTGGGAGGCAATTTATTTATGAAATTTATGAACAAAATGGGTAAGACGACGCTTGCTTCATCAATCGTAGCAGCATCCGTTTTAAGTACGGTAAACGTATCATATGCTTCAGGTAGCTCAGAACAAAGTGCTCAAACTAAGCAAACACAAAACGATGCCATTGCTTTCGGCAACACAAAAAATCCAAAAAATGTCATCTTCATGGTTGGCGATGGTATGGGACCTTCTTTTAACACTGCATATCGTTATTATAAAAATAAGCCTGGTGCTAAGAAAATGACTCCAACTGCATTCGATAAATATCTAAAAGGAACAAATCGTACTTATTCTAATGATCCTAAAGAAAATGTTACAGACTCTGCTGCTGGAGGAACAGCTTTTAGTACCGGTCACAAAACATATAACGGTGCGATTAGTGTTGATACAAATAAAAAACCAATTAAATCTGTGCTAGAACAAGCTAAAGAACAAGGAAAATCAACTGGTTTAGTAACTACTGCTGAACTTACTGATGCAACACCTGCTGTATATGCTGCTCATGTAGATTCACGCGACAAAAAAGATGAAATTGCACAGCAATTTTATAATGATAAAATAAATGGTAAACATAAAGTCGATGTGATGTTAGGTGGCGGTGCAAAATACTTCGGTAAAGAAAATAAAAATTTAGCGAAAAAATTCAAAAAAGATGGTTATGATATCGTTTCTAATAAAGATGAATTAAATCAATCACAAAGCAAGCAAGTTTTAGGTACTTTCTCAGAAAAAGATATGCCATTACAAATAGATGCACCTCAATCTAATCCGTTGCTAGTAGACATGCAAAACAGTGCACTAAATAAATTAAGTAAAAATAATAAAGGATTCTTTTTAATGGTTGAGGGTGCTTCAATTGATAAAGCTGCCCACCCTAATGATATCACTGGTGTGATGTCTGAAATGTCTGGTTTCGAAACTGCTTTTGATAATGCTATTAATTATGCAAAGACACATAAAGATACACTTGTTGTAGCAACTGCAGACCACTCAACTGGCGGTCTATCAACCGCAAAAGGTAAAGATTATAAATGGAATCCAGAGGCTATTCACAAGATGAAACATTCTGGAATGTATATGACAAAACAAATCGCTGATGGAAAAGATCCTGAAAAAGTAATTAAAGATGGATACGGCATTGATTTCCCAAATAAACAACTCGATAAAGTCAAAAAAGCAGCAGACGAGCTTCACAAATTACAAAAAGAAGGTAAAGATGACAAAGACGAAAAAGTTGTAGAACAAACAACAAAATTACAAAATGCAATTCAAAAACCAATTAACGATGCTTCACACACAGGTTGGACAACCAATGGCCATACAGGTGTAGATGTTAACACATATGCATATGGGCCAGGTTCTAACAAATTCAAAGGGAATATGGAAAATACCCAAAGCGCTAAAAACTTATTTGACTTTTTCGGAAACAATGTAACATCAAATCAAAATTAATTATAAAGTTTAAATTTAATATAATAAGAAAGGGACAGTCGTCGTCATGACCACTGTCCCTTTATCATGTAAATGATATATTTTATACACATAAGATGTAATAACAATTAAATATAAAATGCTTATAATTCTGCATTCGACATTGTGTTCTTTTTGATTTGATGCTTTTTAAAAAGTTGGAACCCTACTGCGCTTCCAATAACGAACGCTGATGCTACTGTTACTCCAATAGTTACACGATTAGACATATATGTTTCATCTTTCACATTTTTTTGTTGCGCTAAACGTGCCATTTTATTTTTAAAAATATTCATAACAGTCTTGTGTGCTTTAGCTTGAGTTAGTTTATATACTACCCAAGGTAATGTAGGTTCATATTCTTGTAAAGCAATAATACCCTCATTGGTGTTTCTTATTCTTCGGAATTCAAAGCGTGCATTTCCACCATCATTTGAATGTGCTAAATCGCCACCCACAATATTATATACCACCATATCTTCTGTAGAGTCAGCTTCATCACGTTCCATTTTTAAAATAAATTTATTAATGAAGGGCAAATTCATATTAAATTCTCGTTCATTTATCGTACCTTTAACGAGATGTAGTGTGATATTATTGATGAATTTTGCATATTCTTTAGTCACATCTTTAATCGAATAACCTTCCGGAATTTTAAACCGTGTAATGGCTCGTACATCTTTAATTTCTTGATGCATACGCCCAAATGATTGAGAATTTTTCGAATCCGACTTTTTCTTAGAAGTCTTTTGTTCTTCTCTTAGTGCTCTTTTCACACTATCTTCAAAGGTGATATTTCCTACGGACAAGTTAGACACAACGCGTTTTCGATGTGGTACCATATCGTGAGTTAAACTATTCATTAATGGATATACCATTTCTTTCGGTACATTTGAAATCAGTTGTACCCAATACCGACTTACGATAATGGGTATAATAGGTAAATCAAGCATAGGCAGTCGCTTATCAAGTACGTTAGCTGTGCGCTGTATCAGCGTTTTATAATTCATCACTTCAGGACCTGTGATATCAATTGCTTCGTTATCTTTGGGTGTTCGATTCACCAATGCTGCTAAACCATCTATCACATCGTCAATGGCAACAGGTGCAATTTTATTGTAAGCCCAACTAGGCAAAACCATTGCTGGCAATCTCTTAACTAGTCGTTTAAGAATTGGATAAGAACTTCCTTTTGCACCAATAATTAAACCTGCACGTAATGTGCTAACTGGTATACCGTAATCACCAAGAATTTTTTCACATTCAAGTCGACTTCTTAAATGTGCAGATAGCTCATCATTTTCTGGTATTAAACCACTCATGTAGACAATATGCTTAACACCCTGCTTTTGCGCCGCACGCGCAAAATTATCTGCTAACAATGCATCCATATCTTCAAAGCTAGCCTGCGTTAATTTTGCTGATGGCATCATAGAGTGTACTAAATATATCGCTGTATCTACATCTTTCATTACTTTTGTAATTTCGTCCAAATCAAATAAGTCTGCTGACTTCCACGTGACATTTTCTTCATCCGTTTTATTATGAGTATTTCTGGATATAGCTATCACTTCATGATCTTTTTTTAATTTATTCTTGAGATGGCTACCAATATAACCTGATGCACCAGTTAGTAAAATTTTAGACATGCACTCCCCCCTAGAATGTGTTTTAATGTTCTATAAAAATAGTTAGATTGTATACTTATTAAATTTGTATTGGTTATCATTGCTATATGTTAAATGTTTACCCAAAAATATGAAACTGAGACAAGAGTCACATGATTCTTGTCTCAAAGTACCCATAATTATATTATTTCCCGGTAAATAACAACTTTCTTTAAGAAATCTGTTGTTTGCAGTTTGATGAACTTGGATATTCTGGTTCCCCAAGAATTTCGGCCATTAACTTTTCACTGCTTTTCGAACTATCTTGTTTCATCAAACGATGAACCACTTTTGAATAATTTATATAATCAGTGCTACAAATTTGTTTAGCTAACATGCGTTCATTTAAAGAGGCTTTAAGAAAATCACCCACTTCAAACAAATCAAAATAAAAACCAACACTTTGTTTATATTGTTGCTCGTCTTCTTGAAGAATAAAGACTGGCTTGTTTAAATGTATATAGTCAAAAATGGTCGACGAGTAATCTGTAATCATACATTCACTCAGAATATACAGTTCTTGAATATCAACAAGTTCATTGAAATAACAGTGAATTCGATTATCTATTTGATTATATCTGGTTCTTAAATGACTTTCATTAGGATGAAGTTTCACAATAATCTCGTAATTCTCTGGTAAATATTTAAGTAAATCTTTTAAATTAATCTGAGTGACTTCTTTTCTTTGATTTCCCCTCCAAGTGGGACAATATAATATATATTTTTTATCATCATCTATCTTATACATATATTTAAGCTGTAACTGCTGGCGCTCTTGTAAATTATTATTATTTATTAAATATTCATTCTTAGGTGCGCCGTATTCTAGAACTTTAAGATTGGGATTTTTATTTAGCATAAAAGCAGATTTCAACAACGTCGTATTAATATCTGATGATGTCAAAATGTAATCCCATTTTTTCATGCGTGGTATGAATGCCTCTAGTTGTTGTTGTCTTTCATGTTGTTCATTTAAATCATTAACCATTTTCTTTAATGGAAAACCGTGCCATGTTTGAATAAATATCTGTTCTGAAGACTTGTACACTTTATCCCACGAGTTACCATTGATAAAAACATACTTACACTTTCTAAACGTTTTAATATATTTCTCGCTTCCAAATCGAACAGGTGTAAAACCGTAACGTTTGATTTCCATATCAACAAGTGAATTGGTTGAACTCACATATAATTTTTTATGAGCATACTGTCTCTTAATAGCTAGAGCAATATATTTAGGATCTCCACTAAAATTCTTGCCATGGAAAGACTCTATAAATATTGAATCGTCGTCTACAGGTATTTGATTTAAATTTTTGATATAGTTCATATGCGTTCTTTTTTCATAGTACGTTTTACATTTATTAAATAAATATTTATTTTTTCTAATTAAATTCATCCAACGACTCTCTTTTAAACGACTTGCTATATCTATTTGTTTTTCACTACCGAGATGTCGATGAATTTTCTTCACTTTTACATGTTGAGATGAAGAGAAAGTCTCAACATTATTTAAAAATTCCTGTCCATAATTAATGCATTTAAACGTACTTTCCAACTGTCGATAATCTTTTTGTCGATCACAGTGACTATATTTATAGTTTAGAAAGTCTTTAATTATTTTACTATCTTTAATCATATCTTTGGTTAAAAAACGTATCGCTTCATATGGTGCGTAGATATCCTTTAACACGTTATCATCACCATAGTAAACTAGAGCTTTATTACCCTGTGCAATCGTTTCTAATATAGAATAGCCGAGCGTTTCATATGGCGAACTAGATACATAAATATAACTCTGTGGTTCTTTTTCATTAATATGAATATAATCATTAAGATGATAGTAATTTATCAAATTTTTGTAAAGCATTTCTGAAGGACCATATCCTATTAAATAAAGTTGAGCATCATCAACAATTTGGTTTTTAATGATGTAATTAAACAATTTAATAATATATGAAATATCTTTAACTTCATCCTCAAAACGTGCTTTAATTAAAAAATTTCGTTTAGTATTTATCGGCTCTGATTTTAAATCGATATGTTGTGCATTTACGTATTGATTAAAAACCCGATGATAGTCATATTTAGCTATAAATTCATTTTTAATTCTAGCTGTACTCACTCGAACACAATCAATACAGTCTAATGCTAAATCTATATTCTCATTAATATATTCCAATGGACCATGTATTTCACCAACAATCTTAATCTTGCTATTTAATTTTTTAACTAGATATGCATGATTAAAAAAGGTTTCTCTAGTAATTATAAGTAGGTCTCCATGAGCAAGTTCTTTTCCACTATTAAATTGATGAATATGAAGATGCTTTGTGCTCAAACCTTCGTAAATAATTAGTTTTGTGATATCACTTTTATTATAGTCCTGATAATTAAAGTAGTGTACCTCATGTCCAATTTCTAATAAGCTTTTCACTAAGTTAATATTACTTCTTGATGTTCCGCCCTTGGCGAAGATATTATATCCAAATATGTTAATCTTCATTTAATATCTCACTTCCCAAATACATTAAATTATTTCATCTTTAATATGTAGAACTCGCGAAAGATATTATACTTAATATTTGGAATTTTATCTACTTTGTATATAATTAAAATAATTTTGAATTTTAAAAATAAAAAAGACACGACATGGTCGCAACCGACCTAGTCGTGTCATCATATAATTATCATCAGTGAATCTTAATATTCAATGTTTGGAGCTTGGTTTACATGATTTTGGTATTTTTTGAAACCATAGAACGCTGCACCAGCTAATGCTAAAATAACTGCTAATTTTTTCATATTAATAACACTCCTTTCAAAGATGCGGTTCTTGAACAAACAAAATGTTCAACAGTTAGTTACTATTATACACGTTTTATAGTTGTTTTTAAAAACTTGAATTTCAAATTATCGTAATTTTTTCCTTATTTTCTAAAATTCATTATTAATTTTGAAACTACATAGATTTATTTTACAACTTAAATTACGATTTATTCTTATACTATTTCACCACAAAATATATATATCGTAAATTCATACCGCATATTCATTTAAATGTAGTCAACATAGAAACACTATTTTAAGTCAAATTGTTACTTTCACCATAAATTAAGAACTATAAAATATAACATAATCTTAAAACATCTCGTCCTTATCAAGATTTTTTAAGTAAGATATTGTTGTTTATCATTTATTAAAAATGTTTTATGAATACGTTTGATTGATACCTTCATATAATGCATTAATAAATTCTTCCATTGTTGGTGTCCAATTTTCTTTATTGGTACGATTTTTTGTACTAGTATCTCCATTTTTAAAGAATGCTTTTCTTAAAGCAGTCGTTAATTCTAACTGAACGCCAGTGTTATTGTCTTCTCTATTAATGAAGTTTTTATTATTTTGACCACCAAGATACTCTGGTGGAACTTTAACTGTAAATCCACGTGCAACAAGTTGCTTCTCTATAGCATTTCTTAAATCTGAACGGGGCCCACCAAGATAGATAATCTCCTCACTACCTGATGCGCCATGAATCGAAATAGTTGCAGTACGGTTTTTAATCATTTGATTTAATGTCGGATCATCATAATGTGTAGACGTCACATGTAATTCAGAGTTATTTTTAGGTCGAATGCCTTCAAATGAATAATAATCATAATTACCTTTATCCGCTAATGCTTTAGTTAATTCTGTTGTACCTTGTTCAATACTTCCACCATGTGGAGCCACAATGAGTACTTGATTCCCTGTATTTTTTGTGTCTTTTCTCCAATCTACACCTTCAGTTGTTTCTTTTTCTAACTGAGTCATCGATTGGTATTTATCTATTTTACGTTCTGTAGATGCTAAACTTACTAAAGATTTACTGCTATCAGTTTTAGAAGTAGTTGGCGTTGAAAATTGCTTTGCTTTAGTAGTTGTACTAACTTGAGTCGATAAAGTAGGTTGTGCCTTTGTCGTAGAGGATTGAACTGTTTTAGATTTTGTTGACGTTGACGGAGATTTTGTTTTACTTAGTTGTGTAGTGTTTTTCTTAACTGAAGTTGTATGACTTTTAGTTGATTGTTGTGTCTTTGTTGATATTTTAGCTTTAGAAGTTGGCGACACAGTAGTTGCTTTATGAGAAGTTGTGCGTTTCACAGAAGTAGGCATTGTTTTTGAACGTGTTGAAGTTGTTGAACTCTTACGAATGGTAGGCTGAGTCTTGGTTGTTGTGCGCGTTTTATTTACTGTGGTAGATTTTTTTGCTATTGTAGTTTTTTTAGTTGATGACGTTTTGGGTGATATAGCTTGTTTGGTTGATGTAGCTCTTTTTATTGATGTAGCTCTAGATTTAACAGACGTATCTTTAACTGAACGTTTAAAATTGGACGTCGTCTTTTGAGTTGGAGATGACTTAGTTACATGTGTTTGTTGCGTTTTCATACTTGCATCAGCATACTGATTGTATGAACCTATTGTCCCTACTCCAATAAATAAAGTAACGAAACTTAGCGTCACTTTCTTCATTGAAAAGAACCGTGAAATACTTTTGACTTTCATATCAATTCTCCTTATGAATTATTAATATAAAAATTATACTAACTTATTTTTGCAAAAAACAATATTTTTATTAAGTCGCGGAATGTTTTTTATATTATATCAATATTTTTAAAACATTGATATTACTAAATATTTTCACTAAAAAAATTTTTTAAACAATAACAAAGAGTTTAAGATATAAATCCTTAAAAAATAAGACACCTTCATATATTTTAATAAACACCACCAAATTAAATTAACAGAGGGCTTACATATAAAAATTATAACAAGCCTCAACTTAAAAGCTTATGCTATCAATGGGAAGTTATGTTAGAACTGCTCAAAAATATATCGCGATATGTTAATAAAATTTTTGGAACGAAACCCAATGGTGATTTTAACTAATCTCTATGTCTTAATAGTAAAAGAATAGATTTTAATCATATGTATATCGAAATGGTGGAAATGGCTTTAAATGTGATTTTAATATAAATAAATGTGATGATTGTTCAGCATGTTCTTTGAAACGGCTATACATAAAACCGTGTTCATAATAAATAAGAAAATCATGAAAAATGATAATTAGAAATACTTTAAAATTCAAACTAATTAAAACCTTTCTTAACTAGAAATGAAAAACTATAGTCATAGAAAATTGGCTGTAGAACCTATTTGGGGATTTATGAAGGTTATTTTGGGTTTCACTCAAGTGTCAGCTCGATCTATAAATAAAGTCAAAGGGAAAAAATTTTTATTAATGGTGCTTAATATTAAGAAAAATAGCGACTCAGAGATTTGAATACTTATAAAGTATCTCTTTTGTCTCTGAATATCAAAGAAATAAACCTCACTATCATTACATAAAATAACTTATCGGAAGTTACCTATTATCGAATATTCTGAGATGATATAATATACAGGTCGCCTATCTCTCAGGCGTCAATTTCGACGCAGAGAGGAGGTGTATAAAGTGATGCTTATTTTCGTTCACATCATAGCGCCAGTCATCAGTGGCTGTGCCATTGCGTTTTTTACTCATTGGCTTAATAAACGCAACAAATAATTAATAGGTGACATATAGCCACACCAACAAAAATCCCCTCACTACTCGCAATAGTGGGGGGATTGGTGTATAAGTGAATACTTATTTTCGTTATCTAAAGTATAACACTGATTAGTAAGGGAATGCAAAAGCATATCAAAGACCATACTTATTTTTTCTCATTTTAAAAGCAACATCTCCACCTTCTAAAATTTGGATGACAGAATTTCTTACTAAAGTATTATCAATGGATCCTAAGTTTTCATTGTTTACACTTCCTTGACCGTTTTCATTTTCCATTGTCACTATTAATTCTGCGTCGCCAAATACAGGTATGTTAGCGTTATGTGTAGCAAAAATAAATTGTCTATTAATTTTTAATTTACGAATATTTTCAACTAAATTGTTTGTTATAAAAGAATTATCTAAATTATCTTCTGGTTGATCTACTAAAAGAGGATCATTATTACTTAAAGTTAATAGATTCAAAATAGCAGTGCACTGTTGTCCTTTGGATAAATGATTTAGAGATCGGAATTTCGTATCTTTGTCACTTCCAACATTCAATCGTATATCTATAATATTTTCTAGCTCTATTGATTCCAACTTTAGAATTCTCTCATAGAGCATATTTGAAAGAATATCTGCTGTGTGTTTTTTTAAACCGCTATCTTTATATTCCTCGTATATAGCTTCACTGTCTCTATCCTTAATTAATTTAATAAACTTAGGAAAATTAAAGCTTTGATGATTTTTTATCCATTTTAATGTTGAATCTCCTAATCCGTTTTCCTCTTTGAGGAACTCTATTAAATTATTAACATTTGCATATGGTTGAATTTTAATGTTTACTTGTTTTTTTAAATATCTATTATTTATTTTTTTTACGCATCTGTTAAGATTTTTTAGTTGTTCATCAAATATTTCTTTTAAATCTTCTTTAAGTTGTATCCTTTCATTTTCTAATGTTTCAATAGATGTTTTAACTCGAGATAATTGTGTTTCTAATGGTTCAATAGAAGTTATTTGTTTTTGAGTCTCAGTGTATTCATGTGCTATATCTTCTTTAGTTTTACCTTCTATATCATCTAGGGATTTAATAGCTCTATTGATTTCCTTCTCAATATTTTTTTTCTTTTCTTTCCAAACATTATAAATTTTTTCTATTTCGTTTTGTGTAGTATCTTTTAGGTCAGTAAACATAGATTTTATTTCTTTTAATTTTTTATTATGATTGTCTGTAATATTTTTAATACTATCAAAAATCTCAACATGTTTAATTTGTTGATTATAATTTTCGTTAAAAGGTAAAATGATATTTGTTATAGAAATATCATTGTCTTCAATAATTTGTTTAGTATTCTGTATGTATTGTTCTTCTCTAGATATTTTACCCTGTACTTCTAATTTCTTTCCAATACCTAGTTCATTGAAATGTTTTAACTTTTCTTTTAATTTAGGTAATTGATTGATCTTTTCTTGTAAATTTTCAAGATCTTCTTTAGCTTTAATTAAAGATTTTGAATTTGAATGTAAATTAGTTTTTATTTCTTCTTTTTTATCATTACTTCTATCATCTTTATCTAAAAATCGATTCAAAATGTTTAGTTTTGCGTTTTCATTTGTAGTTAAATCGATAATTTCATTTTGGCTATAGACCTCTATATTAGGGAGAATATCTTTAACTGTGTAATTTGACACATTGTTGTCTATATCTTTAATTATAGGATCTTCATTATATCTTTTTATTATCTTAAATTGTTTACCATATTGTGCATGTGATGTGACAATTAATTCTACTTTTCCACCGATTCCTAAATTAGACTTACAGATGTTTTCAAAAGATGTGTTTGTATTTTGACTCGTAGGAGCTATATCTAATGCATAACGAATTAATTCGATAAGTGTTGATTTTCCAGTTCCTCTACCACCAATAATAGTATTAAGATTTGAAGATAAATCTAACGAGAGGTTATCCAAGTATCCCATAGAAATTTTAATTTTATCAATAGAAGAATGTGGAAATTTGTTATTAATGTCAGAGTTTAATTTAACTCTAGCATCAGGATCTCTAAAAGCTAATTTAAAGCTTTCAAAATTAAGCTTTGACATTTTAATTAAACAACTTGAAGTATCTAACGCTAGATCTTCCGGTTTACTAATATCTTTAGCATTAATAAGAGCAAAAGGAGTTTGTTTTTGATAATTAGGATCTTTATTTTTAAGTATACTAGTATACTTAGGGTCTACTTCGTTTTTTTTTGAAGGTATTTGTGCTGCTATTAATTTATCTGATTGCCAGAGATTGTTATGTTTTCCTTTCAAGATGCCATTATCACTGGTAACATGTGCTGCGTACCAAAATCCTCCTCTATCTAATACTTTTTGTGTGATTTCATGAAAACTTAGAGTACTTGGAGAATTACCTTCTTCAAGATTTGATAATCCTAGTTCTCCTAAGTATCTCTCTAATTCTCGTTCTTCGGTATTTTCTGAAAATAAACATACAATGTGAACTTTTTCTGATGTGGAAATTTCAAAACCTGGAAATACAAGGATACCTTTAGATACTAAATATTGTCTGAGTTTACTCGAGTTATCAACGTTACCATGATCTGCTAGACCAATAATTGATATATTATTGGTCTTACAATATTGGTATATAGACTCATTATATTGTTCCTCTGTCATTTCATGTTCTAGGCCTCTATATTTAATGTAACTATATGGGTTAACTTGCAAAGCACATTTGTAAAATTTAGCGTAGCTTTTAGACATACTGTTATCTCCTTTTCAATAAAAATATAGCGTTATATTAAGTATATAGAAAATTCTATTATTTAAGTAATTTTATCAAAGTTTCATAATGTAATCATCAATATAAAAGTAATTATTTCTTTTAATTTAGTTATATTCAAAAATTCATCACAACAGCAGTAGTGAGAAGGTCTAGTATATTACTTGTTAATCACAAGCTATATTGAACTTATTTAGATATTTTTCTTTTTGAAGACAAATACAACAAGAACTAAGTTAAATTTGCATAAAATATTATCAATATAAAGTTGATAGTATGTTGTAAGTTATAGGCACACCCTAATCATACTGATATAGTAGTTGAATTTATAATGACTCAAACGTATGATTTGGGTGTATATTAATTATGGAGTGAAAATAAATGTCGGCTATGCGAGGGTATTATCCATGGATCAAAATTTAAAAAGACAACTGGATAATTTGAAAACGTTTGGTGTGAAAAACATTTACAGAAAAACAGTCTGGGGAATCTATTAAAAATAGATTGTTATTTCAATAATTTCTTAGTTTTGTGAGGGTGGAAGATGAGGTTGTAGTGTAGTCATTTGATCGTTTAGGCCTTAATTACGATGAAGTGATCAAGACAGTTAATTATTTAAAAGACAAATAAGTTTAATTAATGATTACTAGCATACCTATGATGAATGATGAGATTGGCAATTCATTATTAGATAAATTTATGAAAAATCTATTCATTCATATATGAGCAATGGTTTCAGATTTTCTCACTCCTAAATATTTTCTATTGAATACAAACGCTCTTCTCCATTAATTTCACAACTAACGTCAAATTTATTAGGCCTTTGACTATTCTCGCTATATTTCACTTCAATTTTAATATTTTTTACTTCTCTCCCTTTTTAATTGCTTTTTGCCATTCTTTCTTCATGTTATACCATTCTCCGTTCTCTTTAAATGAGCGGTTGATGTATTTACTTTGGGGGACGAGATTATCTATATCTTTAGAACCTCCGAATCCGCGCGCAATTAAATGACCGCCGTCATCATCTGGTAATCGGTCTTCTCTTCCTACTGTTCGTTGCGCATATGAATTACGTCCGCCATCTAGAAGTGATAGGTCATCCGCATATACTTCTTTAATACGGCCTTTGTGATCCGTTCGATACACGTGTCCATGCGGTGTTGTATATTCGATGTTGGCCTTCAATTTCTTAGGCTTCATAAATCTGCGTTCATAATGGTCACCATATTCAACCTTTGTAAGATTTGGGGCTTCTTGATAATGAATATGATTTTATAGTTTTCAATCAAAACCACCCGTATGAACGGGTGGTTTGTTCTACGGCTATAAGCCTTTCTTACTGGCCAGCCCTAA